>Ga0118677_10008484_pt1 | contig 16447 bp, 21 predicted proteins | sample AliMusrvi5mmetaG_FD_86154 | JGI IMG/M metagenome (GOLD analysis project Ga0118677, IMG submission 86154) | reverse complement strand
AAGCCCAGCTGGAGCGTGCCGTCCGCCTCGATCATGGATCTCCTCTCACACGGGGCCTCCTATTATGCAGACACCCTCTCATGAGCCGGCCGCGTAGCCGGTGCTGAAGGCCGCCTGCAGGTTGTAGCCGCCCACCGGGCCGTCCAGGTCCAGCAGCTCGCCACAGACCCTCAGGTTATCCCAGTCCTTCAGGGCCATGGTGACCGGATCCACCGACTCCAGCCGCACCCCCCCGGCGCACACCTCGCCCCGTTCCAGCGGCACCGGCCCGGGCACCGTCACGTATGCCGTGGCGGCGAATCCCAACACCGCCAGCCGGTCCGGCTCGTTGACCATCGCCGGCATCACCTACGCCGTGACCCAGGCGGGAAGCGCCTGCACGTATACGATTACCCCGACAAGTTTGTCGGTGGGATCGGGACTGACCACCGGAGCGGTGTCGGTCGTCACGGGTTCGGGTTGCTCGTGGACAGCGAACAGCGGGTCCTCCTGGATTACCATTACTGCGGGTGCCAGCGGAACGGGCAATGGCACGGTGCGCTATAGTGTGGCGGCCAATACCACCAGCCTGACCCGCAATGGCACCCTCTCGATCGCCGGCGTGACCTTCGTGGTCAGCCAGGCGGCGGGTTCCAGCGGGTGCTCGTACCTGCTTACGCCCACGAGTGTGAGAGTCTCCTCACGGTCCAGCACGAACAACAGCTTCCGGATTAGCACGGGGGGCGGTTGCCAGTGGATGGCACGGAGCAGCGTGAGCTGGATAAGGATCCGTTCGAGCTCCAGCGGCATGGGCTCCGCCACCGTGCGTTTTGACGTGAGTCAAAACTATAACAGCCAGCCGCGCACGGGGACCATCACCGTTGGCGACCAGCGGTTTACTGTATATCAGTCCGGCTCGTACCGCAGTGGGGAAGCCAGTTTGATCGGCGATGTCAATGTCGCCAGCGTAGGCAATCGGGAGCGAATCACGGTGGACTACGCGGTTCAAAACGATGGCGAGGCGCCGATTGAAAACCCGCACCCCGCAATCTATCTCTCCGATGATAATGTGCGAGATCCCAGCGACGTGCTGGTGTGGGGTCGGAGTTTGCCATCCATCGCATCAGGTGAAAGTCTGGTCGGGAAGTTCAGGGTAACATTGCCGAGTGGCTTAACGACGCATGGGAAATACCTGGTGGCAGACATGAGCGGCGAAGGCCCCTTGAAGGCCGCGGTCACTCCCGCCGGGGTATATGGTCCGTTGCCCTGAAGCGAGCGCACCCGTGTGGTGCGTAAGGTGGAGTTCATAAACTCCATGCACATGCCTCCTCTCGATGAGGAGGCATGTGCCATTTTAGGGGACTGTCACCCGGCGACGTTGTCTTATCCGATTTCTTCCAATCGCACGACTCGGCCGCCTTGTTCGCGGCTGACAATTCCGGCGATCACGATTTTCATCAGTTCCACCGTATCCTCGAAGGGAAACGGTCTTACTCCGGTCCGCAGGTAAGCGATGAAGGCTTCCAACTGGGACTTGAAGGCAAAAAAAGTGTCGCCCAAGGCCACGTTGGCATGTCCCGCCGTCCCGCACAATTGGAGCACGCCAAAAGCGCCATACATATCCTTATTAGCCACAATCGTGCAATCCACACCGCGGCGGTGCTTGAGATGCACGACATTCCGATCGAGAGTTCCGGTATTTTGAACCGTCTCAAATCCGGGGCCTAAGATGGGATAGATTCCCTCCAGGGCGTGAATCCCATATCGTTCCCAGCTTTTCGGGGTGGTAATGCTCGCAAAGCGCAATTCCCCCAGTTCATGGGTCGACAGGCGGTAGGGTAGAAATTCCTTGGCATATCGCATGCAACTCGAAGACATCAATCCGGTCCCCCGCCGTTCCCACTCCATCATGGTTTTAAGATCGGCCGCATTGTCCACCAGGGGCTTGTCCACAAACACCGGCAAACCGGCCTCAATGAAAGGCCGGCACCGGGCCACATGTTCATGGCCCTTGTCAGTGGCCACAATCACGGCATCCACCTGGCCGATCACATCTTCGGGTTTTTCAACGACATTCGGAATCAAAGACGCTTTGGCGACGAGGGGCGCATCGGCGGGATCATCCGTCCAAATGTGGGTGACTTTTGCACCGGGAATACTCAGGGCAGACGCCGGCTCTTTGCCCAAATACACGGGGATACCGGCGTATGGACACGCCGCCATGGCCTCTTTGTCATACCCGTTAAACATGGCGCTCCAGGAATACGGATGGCCGTTCCCATCCACCATTCCCAACATGGCCAGTCGAATCTCCCGTTGTCCAAAAGGTTTCATTTTCATGGCGAAAAGGTGCCAGAATAGGGCTCAAAATACAAGGGCGATAAAAGAAATAAAAAAGGGCTGATTTCTCAGCCCTTTTATCAAACACTTGCGCAGAACACGCTTATGAAAAGCGCTGCTTCAGGAAACCAAGACCCACTAATCCGAATCCCAGCAGAAGGATGGTGATCCCACCATCCGGGACATTGGTCTGAATATTTCGGAATATGAACTGGTGGTCATTATAGTCCCGATCGGAATCACCAATCGGCAGAATGTCTTCGAACCCCACGTAGGTTCCCGCAGGAATCGTATCATCTCCGAGCCAAGGAGCAGAATAGATGTGTTGCATACCATCCGCATTGTCACCTGGAGTAGAGAACAACGAATATGATAGCGGAGGCGGACCATTTCCGGCAACCGTAGAGACTTGCAATTCGAATTCAAGTACATCGCCCTGATGAACATTGCCTACCGATAATTGCAAAGGCTGCCCATAATAGGACGCATGGTTCTGAAGTCCGTAAATATTCTGGGAGAGATCATTGACAATCAAGCCAATATCGCTGCCAAAGTCCGCCGAACTACCATAAAAGTAAGCGTCAATGGGTCCATCAGCAATCGCCGTAAACGTGTATGTATCTGGATTTAAAGTCCCAGGATTTCCATAAGGAATGACAAATGCCATGACTGACGCCGTCACCCCGATCAGTCCCACCACAACACCTAGCGCTATCTTGTTCAGCCTACTCATTGTCGCCTCGCCTTCTCTGAGTTTTGAGGTTAATAATTTAATTCCGATTTATTAGAAAGCATTCTGCGTGCCACAATTGTCTCCCTTGAACCGTATATCTTATAAGATGTCTGTTTATAATGTCTTAGATTTTTGTTGGCGGTGCATGAATGATGCCGAACTATTTGTCGACCGCTTATAGGTGTAAAGATATTCGACGTTTTGCATGTCACAAGGGATCGGCAAATTGATAAGGAATTAATGACTTGGGATTCGGGATCGGTTGTTGTTTCTCTTCTTCTCAATCCCAACTCCCAGCGCGTCAACTATCCCAGTCGGGTTTGGCAAACTTTCTGGGACGGATATGCTCCCGGAAACCGCGAGTTTTTCGGAACCGTTCCGGATGCCGAATTGCCCGGCCGATAAAAATTCGTCCGGGCGATGAAAGACCTCGCCGACCAAAGATGTGATTATCTCGGGCGGGCGATCGACCGCTGCCGGCAGAAGGGAATCGCACCGGGCGTGACCGTTCGCATGAACGACATGCACGACGGCTCGTCACTCAAATCCCATCTTTTCAGCCGCTTCTTCGTGGAACACCCCGAACTCCGGCTCGCCAACGGCGACTTTTCCGGCTGGGGTGGGCGGGGCTTGAACTATCAACATCAGGCGGTTCGCGATTACTATCTGGCCTTGATCCGCGAACTGGCCGTCGATTATGACATCGATGTGCTGGAGTTGGATTTCCTCCGCTTCCACAGCTATTTCCCGCGCATGCCGAACCAAAAACACCTGGACATCATGTCCGGATTCCTTCGTGACGTGCGAACCATTCTCGCTGCGACCGGGCGGCCGATCCACCTGATGACGCGCCTGCCAGTGACCCCCGCATCTGCCTTGGAGATGGGTTTCGACGTTGCGCGCTGGGCGCGCGAGGGCCTCATCGACGCGATCTCGGCCGGGGGTTTTCTGACCACCCAATGGTTGATTCCCGTCGATGAGTATAAAGCCCTGGTCGGCAACAACGTCGCCGTCTACGCCTGCGCAGATTACACGGTTGACCGCAGGACTGACTTACCGCACCGACGCATCTCAACCGATCCGCTTTTTTTGCGCGGATTCGCCGCCGGCCATCTCGCCGCCGGCGCGGATAGGGTGGAACTATTCAATTTCTTCTGCTCCCGTGAAAAATCGTGGGAGGGCGGGCACCCGCAAGAACCCTCGTTTGCCACTCTCGGCGAGTTACGCAGCCTCGCCGCACTGCGGGGCCTGGCCAAGACCTACACCTTGGCCTGCGGATGCAGCATGGGGGAAGTCGATGGGCCTTTCCAGATTCCCGTCTCCTTTGGCTTTGGAATGATGCGTTCTTTTGACCTGCTGTTGGCGGCGGAGTCAGCGTCCGTTCACGCCGAAGTCGATGTGATTTTCACCGGGGGTCCTTTGCCCGCTGATTCGCTTTGGGCGCACGTCAACCGCCAGCCCCTGGGCCCCGCCCGCAGGATTACACCCTATCCCGGCGCTCCCCTTAATACTTGGCTGGCCACCTTTACGCTGCCGACCCAGGCACTCCGCGACGGACTCAACAAGCTTATGATCCGCAACGAAGCGGACCTGACTTTGACGGTGCTATCCATCGATATCCGCATACAGGGCGGATGAGGGCGGCGAAGGGTTCACAGAACAAGGCACTAGAAAAAATGGGGCTCGATTCCCCTTGCCTCGCCCCCTACCAAATGACTGCGAATCCGGGGTAGCGGGGTATTACGGTATCGCGCGAGATGAGCGATAAGCCCCGCGCGTTACATTCAGAAATCAAAATTCGATCAAACGGATCATTATGAATGTCGGGCAAAAATACCGACGCCTGCGCCACCCGGCGGGTCAGCGGCAGCTCGATCAGCCCATGATGCGCGATGGCTCGGGATAAAAAATCGTCTGGAGATAATGGAAGGATCAGACGCCCGCGTTTAACCAAAAGCGATATTTCCCAAGCTGAAACGACCGAAATATGTAGCGAGGCGGGATGGGCGCGGATGGCCACCTGCGCGGCGGATGAAAGTTGATCCGGATCAGAGGCCAACCAAACCAAGGCATGGGTATCGAGAAGGATCACCGAAGTGCCTCCGGCCAATCCTCTGAGGAGAGGGGGGCGGTGGGATCGCCAATAAATTTGGCGCCTTTTAGTCCGGAATCAGGAAGCAAGGGGTCTGATTTTGTCCGGAGGGGGACGATTTCCGCGACAGGAATCTTATGCCGACAAATAACGACATGAACACCCGTTCGTTCAACTTCGCTGACGATTTCAGAAAAATGTGTTTTTGCGCTATAAATACTCAATTCCGTTTTCATGGTCTGATGATCCCATAAAAATAAGGTCTAGTCAAGTCAGACTATATTTTAATAATTCTCAGTCATCTCAATACCCTTTTTCCCAATCGGGCTCAATGTTGCGGGCGATCACATCCGACACGTAGCTGTCGGTTCGCAACAACTGGTGAATCGAGGTGGGCAGGAGCGGCGTCACCGGTCCATGCAGGCAGAGACGCGCGATCATCCGCTGCCAGGCGGTGGTCGTGCCGTGAACCGTGATGGAGCTGACATCGATGCGATGCCGGGAGGCGATCACCTGGGCCGGACCAATGGTTGCCGCCTTGGGCGGGACCGCAGCCAGGTCTCCGCTCATCCCGAAACTGCCGTGCATGGAGTTTTGGGCCAGCGTGAAAGGACTCAAGGTGCAGACCCGGGGCCCCATCTTCATCCATTCCTTCAGGTTTTTCGCCTTGAATTCCGGCGCATCGGGTTCGATAAAGGCCAGGTGTCCGGTCCAGCCGGGACCGCTGTAACAGATATCCGCGTCACCCTCGTCCTCAATCAACTTGCCATAATCCTTAATGTTTTTATTCGTGAATCCGATGAAATTCGATTCTTTCGGGCGCAGTTCGGGATCAATGCGGGACCAGAAATAATCTTTCATGGCATAGGTGAAACCATACCGCCAGGTTTCCGGCGCGATTTCACCCTTCTCATTCGCATATTCATCCATCGCAAAGGCCACCAGATATTTGCAACTGATCTTCAACTGGTTGACCAACGTCGCCACATGCCGGTAGGTGGGACAGGGATTCGGCAGGATCATGACCACCTTTTCGCCTGTGACGGCGGACTGCTTGAGACGGGTGACCATATCCGCCACCCAGAGCATCTCAATGTCGGCTGCGGGCAGAATCCGGATTTTGAAATTGGGATTCTTATGGCGTGTCAGATCCTTCGTCTTGATTTTTCGAACCCGCTCGATTTCCTTGAGGTCCTTGAAAGGGACCCACTGAGACGGACGGAAGGTGAATTTACTCACGGTCACTCCTATTATTGCTGTTCATTTAATATCGTTCCATAGACATTTCCCCGCCACCATCGTTGCCTTTAAATTCAAATCGGCATCCAGGATCACCAGGTCGGCGTCCCGCCCAACCGCCAAAGTCCCGGCATTCAAGCCCATCAGCCGGGCGGGATTCGCTGAACACAGCCGACTGGCAACCGCCAGACTTTTGCCAAACAGGCGCACGGCATTTTGGAAACAGTTCAACGGGGTGAGGGCACTACCGGCCAAAACCATTCCCCGGGCAATCAGACGAACACCGTTATTACGATCACCGATCCGGGCCTCACCCCACCCCGCCGGCAACTTGTAATCTCCGGGCGGCAAACCTGCGCCATAGTTGCTGTCGGTTACAAACACCACGCCCTCCGGACCCTTGCAGCGCAGCGCCTTTTCCACGAGTAATGGGTGCACATGGGTGCCATCAGCGATGATTTCACAGGTCACCCGGTCTTCCACCAAGAGGTAGTCCACCAAGCCCGCCGGGTAAACCCCGGGATCGGTCATTTCGGGCACCGCGAAAGTGTCGAACAAATGGGTCACCAACCGTGCGCCGGCATCGACGGCCGCCCGGGCCTGTTCGAGAGTAGCCTGGGTATGCGCCAGACTGCACACCACCCCCTGCCCGCTCAGTTTGCGAATGGTGTCCACGGCTCCCGGTAATTCCGGAGAAAGATCCCAGATCCGGAGGTGGCCTCCACCCGCGGTTAACAGGAGGTCGGTCAATTCCGGAGTAATCCGCGCCAAATCCTCGCCGCGTCCCGCTCCCGTCTGCGCCAAATAGGGCGATTCCAGCCGGAACCCGCCCATCTGTGGCGTGGCCCGGAGTTGGTCGGTTTCCCGCAGATGTTGGGTCATCAATCCGATCAAACTCTCGGGAGGACCAAACAGGGTCGGAAAAAAACGGGTGGCGCCGTGTTGGGCCTCCAATGCCGCCCATTCAGATAAGGATCCTTTTTCGAGGGAGAAAAAGCCCATGCCATGACAATGGAGATCGATAAGGCCCGGAAGCACATAGCCGCCTTGAGCGTCGAGGATGTGTTTTCCCTTCAGACCGGGCGCAACTTCGGCCAGGACTCCTTTTTGAATCCGGACATCGGCGGAAACAATTTCACCGCCCGGCAACAACACGCGCCCATTGGTTATGACATCGATCATCCGGTGGAATTTACTACCCCCACCCTCGCTAAACAAGCCGATAATTTTTTACTTTATGTTTAGCGAATTATCATGTATTTTATCTCAATACATTGAGCAAAGTGTTAACTCATTAGGTTACAATGTTTATTCGTGCAATATTTCAACAGAGGTCAAGAGCGGACGCACCCCCTCGACTTTTCCGGGCATTGAAGCTTTCGCTTCAAAATTCCGGGTGACCCGAAAACTATTGGTTGGCGGGACCGGCATTCCATTGGAGGAGTTTCTAGCGACCCCAGCCGAAGCCTGGTTGTAACCGTTCACTTCGCCTTTTGAGATTGGATTATCAACCTATTTCGGTATAGTCCCCGCATGTCACTTTCATGGAACGAAGTCCGGGATCGCGCCATCAAATTCTCCCGGCAATGGGCGGGCGAAACCAGCGAACGCGCTGAGGCGAAAACCTTTTGGGATGAGTTTTTCGACGTTTTCGGCATCCAGCGCCGCACGGTCGCCTCCTTCGAGGAACCCGTCCGCAATCTCAAGGGCCAATACGGGTTTATCGATCTCTTCTGGAGCGGCCAGTTGCTGGTCGAACACAAATCTCTCGGGCAAGACCTCGGCAAGGCCGGTTCCCAGGCCTTTCGCTATATCCAGGACCTCGCCCGCGATGGGCGGACCAACGAAATTCCCCGCTATGTCATCCTCTCCGATTTTGCCCGGATCGTCCTCCATGACCTCGAACCGGATGACTCCAAAGATTTGCCGCTCTTCGACCAGTGGCGCGTCCGCACCATCGATATTCCCCTCGCCGATCTCCACAAGCACGTCCGCGAATTCGCCTTCATAAAAGGCGAAAAGCCGGTCCGGCTCGACCCGGAAGATCCCGCTAATATCAAAGCCGTTGAGATGATGGGCAACTTGCACGACACCCTGAAGGCGGGCGGCTATTCCGGGCATGAGTTGGAACGGTTCCTGGTCCGGGTCCTCTTCTGCCTCTTCGCCGACGACACCGGAATCTTTGACCAGCCGCATATTTTTCAGAATTACATCAAGACAAACACGCGCGAGGATGGCGTGGACCTGGGTATCCAGCTCGCCCAGATTTTCGAGGTGCTCGATACCCCACCCCAGAAACGCCAGAAAAATCTCGATGAGGATCTGGCCCTGTTCCCCTATGTCAACGGCGGACTCTTCCAGGAACGCCTGCCCTTTGCCCAGTTCAATCGCGACATGCGCAACGCCCTGCTCTCCTGCTCCACCTTCAACTGGAGCAAAATCTCTCCCGCCGTTTTTGGGTCGTTGTTCCAGTCGGTCATGGAACCCAGGGAACGACGCCAGTCCGGCGGCCATTACACCAGCGAGCGCGATATCCTGAAAGTGATCCGGTCGCTGTTCCTCGACGATCTCAAGGCGGAGTTCGATCAGATCAAAGCCGACAAATCCAGCCGACGCAAAACGCGCTTGGATGAGTTTCATAAAAAGTTGGCCAAGCTCTGCTTCCTAGATCCCGCCTGCGGTTGCGGCAATTTCCTGGTCATCACCTACCGCGAACTGCGCCTGCTCGAAATCGAGGTCTTGAAAGCCATTCACGGTGGCCAGCAGGTCACCGACATCCAACACTTGTCCCGGCTTGACGTGGACCAGATGTATGGGATCGAACTCAGCGAGTGGCCGGTCCGCATCGCCGAAGTGGCGCTCTGGCTGTTGGATCACCAAATGAACCAGATTCTGAGCGAGGCCTTTGGGCAGTATTTCGTCCGCCTGCCCCTCCGCGCCTCGCCGCAGATCGTTTGCGGAAACGCCCTGCGCCTGGACTGGAAAGAGGTTCTGCCCCCGACGAAGTGCAGCTTTATCCTCGGGAACCCACCGTTTGTGGGTAAACAATATGCATCACCCGACCAGAAGTGCGAGATGGATTTGATATGCGGGAAGATAAAAGGAGGCGGTGTTCTAGATTATGTCACAGGCTGGTATTTCAAAGCCGCTCAATACATTCAAGGAACCGAAGTCACCGCTGGTTTCGTTTCTACGAATTCAATAACCCAAGGCGAGCAGGTCGGAATTTTATGGAACGAACTTTTCAATCATTACAGGATTAAGATAATATTTGGGCATCGCCCTTTCGCGTGGGAAAGCGAAGCCCGTGGAAAAGCGCACGTACACGTTGTTGTCATTGGTTTTGCTAATTTTGATGCGTTCTCCAAGTCCCTCTACGAATACGAGAGCGGAAGTTCTCCTGGAACTAAAATCCAGGTCAGGAATATCAGCCCCTATTTGGTGGAAGGTAGCGATGTTTGCATCTTGTCGCGCTCTAAACCCATTTGTGCGGTTCCTCCGATCGTTTTCGGGAGTATGCCAAATGACGGGGGCCACCTGATTTTATCGGATGAGGAAAAAACAACCTTGGTCAAGAATGAACCTCAGTCAAAGGATTTCATCCGTCCATTCATGGGCTCCCAAGAGTTCATCAACGGGGAGAAACGTTGGTGTCTCTGGTTGCCAAAGGTTTCCCCCACGACTCTGAGAAAAATGCCAGAAGTGTTAAAGCGTATTGAATCTGTGCGACAACACAGGGAAACTAGTTCACGTGAAACCACGCGCCTGCTTGCACGCACACCGACCCTTTTCGGGGAAATTCGTCAACCTGCCAAAGACTTTTTACTAATTCCCTCCGTGTCTTCGGAAACCAGGCCATATATTCCAATGGGTTTCATTACGAGCAATGTTGTGGCCAGCAATTTAGCGCTATTCATACCCGATGCCACTCTCTACCATTTCGGGATTCTGGGTTCAGGAATGCACATGGCTTGGGTACGGCAAGTCTGTGGACGATTGGAATCGCGTTATCGCTATTCCGCTAAACTGGTCTACAACAATTTCCCCTGGCCACAGACGGTAACGGAAAAGCAGAAAACGGCGGTTGAAACGGCGGCGCAGAATGTTTTGGATGCCCGGAAGGAATTCCCGGACGCGACGCTGGCCGATCTTTACGATCCTGTGGCCATGCCGCCCAAACTGGTCAAGGCTCATGCCGAATTGGATCGCGCCGTGGACCGTTGTTATCGGGCCGAACCCTTCCCCAGCGACCGCCACCGGGTTGAATACCTCTTCGCCCTCTACGAGCAACTCACCGCACCGCTGGCGATACAGGCGAAGCCGAAGCGAACCCGCCGAACCAAAATTGGCGGGGATTAAACAGGCCGTAATTGCGAGAAGCACCCGCCCACCCTCCGCCAAGTGGTCCCCTCACAATCGCGCATCTTCCACCTGCGGTAATCCCACCCCGATTTCACCAGGAGCAGAATCCATGAGGCGCGCGCAGAATGCGGGGAGCGGTTTCGGGTACGCTGGGACCGGTTTCCGGAACTTGGGGACCGGTTTTGGATCCAGGAATTATCTTCCCGTCCCCACCGTGCCCTGAGTGTTCGTTCAGCTTGCCCTATCCCAACCGGGCACCGTGTTCCGGCTCTGTCCAGCCTTTCAGGGGCTGTCGCCACCGCGCTCGCGGGGATTCCCGACAGCGTGTCTGAAATTCGCAACGTCAGCCTCTCCGTTTGCGAACCCGCCGCGGATGAGCAATACGGGAGCAGGCCATTGTTGGGCTGCTTCATCTCAAGTGCATACCCGTGTGTTTCTTGATCGTCTCCGCCAAGTCCGGCCTGTATCGTGTCACAATCGTGTCGAACACGTCTTGAACAAACGGCGCCACCCAGTATTGCGAGTCCGGTTCCGGAGCAAGTCCGCATTCCAATGAATCAAGATGGTCACTGGATGCCATGTAGTGGCCGTTGGCAAAGAACAGATAGGAGACGTGCAGAATGAAGACATCACGCACATCCTCTGCGAACTGGTCCAGAGCCTTGCGCCGATCTGGCAGGTGGATCTCCGCGACGTTGATAAGCACATTGCGATAGAAGTTGTAGTGAGTGTGATCGTTGCAGCGGTCCCTCAACCGCTTGTAGCGGTCGTCTGCGAAAAGAAGCGTCGTAATCGCGGCAACTCTGGGCGATTTGCGAATGTACTCTGACATAACGCGGTATTCAGGAAGGCGCTCCGTGCCTTTCAGCCAATCGTCGATCTGCCGAACGACGAAGTTCTCAATGTTGAAATGGTCTTCGAGGTAATGGTTGGAGTAGACCGTGATTACGGCGGAGTCGTGGTATTTCCGGAGGAGGGCGTATGCGTCGTTAATTCTTCCATCACGGAGAATCGTACGAATTGACGTCAGGGTCCCTTGGATTGAGGAAAAGACGTATGAATCGATGTTGCATATGGCCCTTGTGCCCATCGAGACGAACTGAAAGACGGAATGCGCCAGGGATTCGTAGAAGGCAATGTATCGGTCGATCTCTGCGAAGACCGCGTGACTCTGGTATTCTTGGTCGGTCGGCATCATGATTCAGGTCCCATTGTCACTTCAGCTTCTGCTCCCCAAGCCCAACAATCACTTTTGAGGAGCGGCGTGCTTCACGACGTCGCCTCCGAGATTTGGTTCGGGCTTTCTGGATTTAATCAGCATTTGTCAGGAATTGCCACCAATTCCAACCGTGCCAAGCAACATACGCGACCACCATAAGAATCGCAGGGATTCTAAATCCCCATTGGCCACGGCAAGCGGCCAGATTCAGAATCAGCCCGAGCAAACAGATCGCCCAAATGCCCATTAGAACGCAGGTGGTCAAATCGCCGGCCTGCCTTGCCGCCCAGAGGGATCCGGCATCTAGCAAAACGATGATCCCGCCGAGTATCCAGGTCCTTTCTTTCATATCATTCTGATGACCGAACGGTAGCGGTGAGCCGTACCCTCGACCGCATGATTCGGCGTTCGGTATTCTGTGTCTTGCCGATGAATTCATGCGCATCGTCAGGAATAGGGCGAGAACCCCGATGACCAATAGCGGCCATTCGCCTTCCAGATATCTATGGAAGGCCTGCAATCCATTGCTGGCAATGGCATCAGGACCGAGCCCATCCCGCAATATCCATGCCATGAACGAACTGCTTGATAGGAATGCGATGGTGCTTCCGATTCCAATTCCGAATGCGGCCATTCGCTGCCTCTGGGTCTTGGTAAAGGGCAACGCTGCGACTGCGAGGACCGTGGCGGCCAGGCCTGTAATCGTTATGGCATCAGGTATCAGCATGCTGTCCTGTCATGGTGCCGATCGGTGCCCTTGACTGGCGCGCTTTGCGACGATAGGCACCTGCGTGTGGTTGAGCCTTCCGGCTTTCCACTCTGTCCAGTACCGTTCGCAGGCGTACGTCAGGTCATCAAATGCCGTAGTCTCCCCGCTTTCGAGCGCAACCGACGCATAGCCGTAAGCCGTTATGAGAGTCCCGTCAGTGCACGTGATCCGAATGGCATCACCATCCAGTTCCGCGATCAACACCTCCGGTCGCACCTTTGCGACGTCCTGAGAACCAGCGATTCTTGGCCCGCCAAAACCTTCGTACTCAAATCGAGTGCAATCGTGGAGCGTTACGATGAAGGATGTGCCGCTGGGAAGAATCATCTGGCGTAGGTATGGAATCTCCACGCGGATGGTGATATCGCCGGGCGTCTCTCCCTTAACCTCAGCGATGTCGCCATCGTGAAAGATATTCCAGATTCTGTAATCGGCTTTCATCATCTTCGGCACACCATCCTGGATGTGTGGAACGCGTAGCGGGTAAACACGAGCCAATTGTCCAGCAATGTCATCCTTTTTCGTTCTTTCCATTTTCAAAATGAGGCGTCCCCTTGCCATGTCTGATTCTGTGAATTGCACGAGGCCCCCAAACAAAAACAAGACCCCAAAAAAGAAAACCCAAAGGAACATATAAAATAAAGAATATCAGCCCGGGCTTTTTCTCGCCAAGATACTTGCTGATGAGGCCAGCCGGTACGGCAGCAGCTATGAAAACCAAGAGATCAAAGATGGTCCATCCGGCCTTTGATTTCTTGTATTGATTGTTTCTCCTCATCTTCCATTCACGCCGAACGCCCGCGTTCTCCCCTGAGCCACCCGCCGCAGGTGGCGAATAGGGAGCGACGCGATGTTCGATCCTCAGTCTAATCCGATGTCTCCAACGAATTTGTCCTCATCAGAAAAGTCTCTCTTACCAGCGACATAATCAACCGAAGTCCGCACGATTGCCCGCAGTTGCTGGCGACTCCACCGCTCATGTGGGCCAACCAGGACTTGCGCACGGCGTGCAACTGTTTGCGTGACGATGTCCTTTATTCTCGTCGAACCCGCACCCCGAAGGGGCAGCCCCATCGTTTGGACGAGGTCTCCGAGCCCAAGATCATGAGCAAACTGTTTCCACGAAGTCCGGTTACCCTTGTCAGGCAGTAAGTCTCTGAGATACACGTCCGGCGAAATGCGTTCCCTTGGGATTCCATTGATCCGGGTCAGACACCTCCGAACACGATGAAAGGCGCGCTGCCCCAAGCACGGGAAAGAGCGATTGTCCGTTGCGCCCACAAGGCCGGAGAGGTAATCGACGGCCTTAGCTGGGGTGACCAAGTGTTCGGCGTCGCGGTCGGGGACTGAGATTCCGAGCGATTCCTCCCAACACATTACAACCTCTACTGTGTCGAGTCCCATATATCTCCTAAACCTAACATGATTACCCGGCACAGACTGCCGAATATCCAGTTGCTGATCGGCAATAACCACAAAGCCCGACCGATGGCTGACTATACGACTGGCTCTGGGGCCTGTCCAGTCTTTCAGGGGCTGTCGCCATTGCGCTATTTCCGACGTTGTGGCCGAAATTCACGACGTTACGGTTCAGCCCGAGCCTGGCTTTTCGGCGATAGGTTGGGACAGCTGGCTTAATGAGGGTTGGCTGCCTTTCGTTTTCGAGCGAGAAAAAACGCTGCTCCTGCAAAGGTCAGCGATCCTATGAACAGTCGGACGTACATGTAGGGATTGGCGTGAGGACTGAAGAAACTGGAGACAAGACCGCCTGCTGACGCAAGCACAAGGAAGACGGCAAAGCTTAGCAGGAGGCCGTTTCCGATCAACACTCGTTTCCCGTCGTCCTTCTGGCAGAGACCAAAGCCGGAACCGAAGAAGCCGACTGCTAGAAGGGCAAAAACGCCAAGGAGCAGCCAGTCGGTTGTCGCAAACGCTGTTCCCTTGGTGATGTGCGAGTTGACGAGCCACACGGCGAGGGCGGTAAAGGCAAGTCCGATGAGAAGGCAAACGACGCCCACAGCGATGACCGTGCCGCGTAACGCAGGACTAAGCAAGTCCTCTTTGTTTGCTGCGACGCAAATCCATACGCTCTGCCAGAAAAGGCCCAAATCTCCGAACATCGCGCCAGTGATAGGACCGGCAACCATTACAACTCCACCCGTGATGCACAGGATGGCCGCTCCTGTTCGGATGGCTCTGGGGACGTCGGGACGCGGACGACGAACATGTGCCATCACCAACTTACGAAGCTGTGGTCCTGCCACCAGGTACCAAAACAAGGTGACGGCCCAGGGCGTCAGTCTATGGATCAAATCATTCATTTACTTTAGAGCACTACGCCGCGCCTTTTTTCGGCGCGTTGCGACGTAAAATGGAGGCACTTGTTCGGCGTGGTCATTCGATCACCTTCCAACTGTCCAGGTCACCCGGCAGGTTCAACTCCCACTTGAGGTAATGCCGTGCCGCCTGCTCGGAGGATTCAAACACGGTTTCTGCCTGTCTTCCAATCCTCCTCAAGTCATGAACACTTGCGCATCTGCTGTGAACGACGAACCGGTCAGGGGCTTGCTTCTCGATCACGGTTACGTCGTCTATCAACTCCCCGTCTTTGCGAGGTATCCATTCATAAGGAAACCACCGGTTTCGGTCGAGCGTAGATTTGATATGCGAAACAAGGTCGGCCATCTTCATCGGAGGATGTGGCCAAATGCCGCGGACGATCCGGTCCGGGACGTTGTAGTGTCCTCCTCTCAGCAGATAGTCGAGGCTTTCCGTGTCCACACTGTATCTCCGTACGTTTCAGCGCAGGGGCGCGAAGTGTAATCTGCCGCTGCTTGTTCGGGGGCTCATTTCATCTTCTCCACTAGTTTCTCAAGCAACTCGATAATCCGATCGTACTTCTGCTCCATGCGGTCCATGTGCTCTTGGGCACGCAGCTGATACGGCCGCTGTTTTCCGATTGTCCGCCGAAACAAAAAGAACAGGAGGCCTAAGATGAGAAAAACCGGCAGGACGCTGGTTAGAAGCGACACGAGCGGACCCGACGTTGACGTTTCCGCTTGAGCGAACGCTGTGGTGACCATCATTGCAGTGGCACATATACAGGTCAGCAATCTCTTAATCATCATTCCTCCTCCCGGACGTAACCGGTCAGGCGCGGGTTTATCCTCAGAATCAGCATAATCGCCATCTTAAATCGTCGCTTCATGGTTCTCATGCTTGGATGCCTTGCCAACCATCTTGTTCACGTCGGCATAATGGCCCGCGTCCATGCCGGCGTCAACCCCTTAATATCGACCGGAACACAGTTATAATATATGAAGCCCCTGGGGACAGATAACTGTTCCTGCAGTGAATCTTTTTTTTGCATTCCCCAAATTTAGCAAAGCTATGGCATTGGAGCCGGGGTGCCCTCACCCCGCAATCTCCCTTGAAAGAGCGGGGTGAGGGCACCCCGGCTCCACAACCTCAACGGGTTGCGGAACTATTTTGTTACAACACTCGTCGTATACTTTACCGATCTCCAGACAATACTGGCTTTTTCAAATCTCTTTTGGTAGGGTTCGGCCCGTGATCATCATTTGATTCGAAAGATATTCCTGAATATGGAACTCAGTATCACCAATTTGTCGCTGGAGGGAGTTCGGTTGATTCGCCCGGTTTTCCACGGGGATCAACGCGGATATTTCCTGGAAACACACCATAGTCGCAAAT
>Ga0118677_10008479_pt1 | contig 16460 bp, 15 predicted proteins | sample AliMusrvi5mmetaG_FD_86154 | JGI IMG/M metagenome (GOLD analysis project Ga0118677, IMG submission 86154) | reverse complement strand
GTGTAAAGCCAGAACCCTGAATAGAAATATAAAATACTTCATTCTCACTTGGTGTATAGGATAAAAGTGTTAATGGCCTCACCGTAAATGTAATAGTAGAAAACGTCGTAGAAATTGCGTTAACTGTAAAAAAGAAAGAATGAGGATGCACTCCCGAAGAAACGGTAATAATAGTTCCAACCGAATATGATTCTAGGTATGCAGTTTGATTTGTATTTGTTGAATCAATTAAAGATAAGCGTAGTGTAGTTAATGAATTTAACTGTGCTATATCCGTATATACAAATCCAATACCCGAGTTATATATATCACCCGTATATTTGTAAGTAAGAGTGTTCAATCCTGCACCGGGTGCACCCTGTGCTCCAGTAAAGCCCTGAGCACCTGTAAAACCTTGCGACCCAGTAACACCCTGTGCACCAGTCGAGCCGGTAGAACCGGGTGCACCCTGTGAACCACCTGAACCTTGTGCACCCTGTGAACCACCTGAACCTTGTGGCCCCACCCCTGAGACTCCATTGCCATTATTCAACTGAGTTGAAAATATGGTTCGAAGCCTTCGCAACTCCAATAGTTCTGTGGGTAGTAGGCCACTCAAGGACATCTACAGTAGTTTGCCTTTTAATTCATCTCATAAACCCTGCTTAATAATAGGCAAGCATGAGCCATAAACACGATATAGTTCCTGTAAGAGTTCGACTGCACTGTTGTTCTTTTTCGTGAGAAGGATATAGTTATATTCTATGCATTTACGACGGAACTGGCGAAGAAAGGGGTAATCCTTTTGACTGTATACTGCAGTGTAAATTCGGTTTCGAAGTAAACTGTACAAATGAACAGAATTATATTCGTACACATCTTCAATAAAATCAAATAGGCAATCTGCCCCGTCAAGATCGAGGGGATTCATTATGCAGCGTTTCATTGCATATACAGATAGTACAGACCCATACTCTTCGCTAAAGCGGCCGTGATTAAATTGAACAGTTCGATAATGGGTAATAACAGAGGAAAGAGGAAAGGTTGCATGGGAGAAGCCGTTCCATACCGAAACAAGTTGTCCTAGGGAAAGGGGAAGGTTTGTAAGAGGGTTCTTCGGATAAAGGGGACAAGCAAACATCCCATGGCTATGTAAAAGGTTTTGTGTGACCGAACTGTGCAAAGTCTTCTCTTCAAAGGAATATACGTGTCTGCTCTTCCAATCAACGATATAAATGGGTTTCTTAATCGGTTCAAGGGTAACAATGTCATCCGTAGTACATGGGATAAGTCTTCTGAATAGCCATCGAAGAACCAGCTTCCGAAGAATCCAGCGAGCTGATTGAATCGTGTAGAGTTCCTTCTTCACCTCGTGGGGGAAGGTTGGTCCACCAAACAAAATACCCTTTTTCGCCTCTTCAAGCGTGTGTCTTATGGATGCATGAGTTTGAAGAGTACCTGCGACCGTTATTCGAACAAGAAGATTTTTTATCCGTGGAGCGCCAACAAGAAAAAGAGACTGCCTCCGCTCGAATGAGAGTATCGGGGACATACTTCCCCTTCAATTCATTTTTTATCGAAGAGATACAACTCATCTTCTTCCATCATTCCTTTAACCACACCAAGGGAATCCCTAGCGAGGCCATCCTTTCCCACGAAGTAGGTAATACCCTCTGTGTCCTTAATCCGATAGACATCCTCATAGACCTTCGTATCAGAATCATGGAGAGAGAGGTGCATAGGGCAACGATTATATCCGAGAAGACAGGGAGCACGGCACAGTTGAATAATCAGCGAGTTTCCAGGCACACTATAACAGCAAGATGCCTCTTCAGGAACATCCACATCGAGAAGAGGTATCTTTATGCTTGGCCTCACCTTCGCCCACAAAGCCTTCGCGTCAGAACGGTGATGTGCTGCGATATCTTCGACCAACTTTCGTGCTTGCATCATGAGTGCAGTCTCAAAGAGATTCCAACACTCGGCAACTACGGGATAGGACATGCGGACGGACTCAGGGGATATAGTTACGTTCAATTTTTAGATGCCTCCTCCGTCGGTATGGGGTCCACCTTTATGGAAAGTTCTCCACGGACTCGAGACAACGGCAAAGGGTATTTCTCTGCAAAAGGATTCCGAGCGAGAGGGGCTCTGGCTTCTTACTCATGCAGAGTATATCATCCCTTGCAAGGAATGTATAGAACACTTAGTTCAATTCAGAAAGAAGAACCCAATTCTAACATCGTATACTACGATTGGAGAATGGGTCTGTGCCTTACATAATTCAGTGAATGAGAAGCTAGGGAAAGAATATGTTCCCTGGTCTATCTGCACAACAAGCTCTGTAAAAGAGGATTGGCGGCTCTACGTTGAGTCTATCAAAGACTCAATACAACTCGGTCTCGTGGTCGGTGACAAGTTGCGTGAATTTAACAGACATATGCTCTTATGGATGCAGTATACTTATTGACGCAGCGGGCCAGGATCAGTGCCAATACACACGATAGGATTATCTACTGCATTCGGACTTATAAAGCCTTGGACTAATCCAAGGATATCCGATGCAGGGATTCCACATGAGGTAGTAAGTGTTGTATAAAAGGCAAACCCCAAGAGAAAGCAAAAGAGAAGGGGGAATATCGATTCGTACACAGTATCTTCACAAGGGCTGAAGGAATACCGGAACCAGAGGAGCAGTGCTAAAGAGACTATACTTAGCCCGATGATTGACCCAGTAATTATCTTACGATTATTCACTCGGATATTGAGTTGATCTTGGCTCGATGCATCAATCTTCGCATTCCCTGTTCGTGTAATCGTCGGGGTTGGTAGTGCATAGAGAGTGGATGCATTTGCAAGTAAGAAGCCGAAGAAGAAAATCACGTGGATAAGCCATCCACTAGGGCTGCGACGCTGATCTCCACCAAGGCGTTCCTCGGGGGAAAGGTAGCATAGATCCACGGTTGCGGCCTGTTTCTTCTCTATCTTACCCGTGAACCATACATAGGGATTTATTGCATCTAGGAGAGTCATTTTCGTATCAAACCCATCGAAGACCATCGGGAGTAGACCCTTTAACAGGTACATCGCCGGCACTAAGATGGATGAGATACTGGACAGAGAGGTCACATTAATTAAGCATACAAGTATACCTATTGCGGGAAGAATAGAATAGAGTATACCCATAACATTTATCCCCACCGCGGTCGAATACTCCCATTCATTGTTGGCAAAGAAAGAGATTGAGGGAACAATAAAGAAATGGGCTAGAGCCAGGCATAACATTCCAATGTTCATCGTAAGGATGCTGATAAAGAATAAAAACCCGGAAAGTAAATGCGGGAGAACTAGTAGCCCGTCTTGCAGTGCATCTTTTATGGAAAAGAGTGTATCCACCAGGACATCCATCTAATTCGTAGAAACACATATATAATCCATACCACTTCGTGAAACGAGGGGGGGAATAAACAGCATATCAACACCAGGTTTTCCAAATAAGAGGAAATTCTGGTAACAAAGGGTGAAGCCTACCAGTAAGCCGGCAAGTACGGATAAGATAACTCCAAGGGGGGTGTCACATGAGTTAAGAAGGATGAAAAGGGAGAATAAGATAATACACATACATGCACTTCCAACTCCTAGGTAGGGGCGAACACTATACGAGGAGCCTCTATCGGCACATTCCTGTGTAAACAGTAACATGGATTGGATACAGTAGGCAGATGCGAATGACACAAAGTAGAGGGCAGAGTTTGGAAAGCTTACAGATATTCCATTGTCGAGTAAATACTTAAATTTAGTCGCCTCGGACCCCTCATACCTACTCTTGCACTTCTCTGACTTTCCAAGCGACTTGGATTCCTGTACACTTTCAGCAGTCTCTAGATATGATGAGATACCCTTCAGTCCATTTTGTAACAGAAGAGCCTCGCCGGAAGCAACAGAGAATAGAAAAACAGGGTAGTTGAGTGTAATAAACGATATGAATAGACTACCTAGGGTGAAGATTGCAGGAGAGAATAGTGAAAGTTCTGCAAATCTATCTTGAACAGGTTGGATAATGATTTCATAAAGGATGGTCAATACGCTTTTAGAACTGCCAGGCGGGGGGCTGGACATATCTTCTGTATGCAAAGCAAAGAACCTAAAGGGTGCAGTATCTTCTTCTATAGGAGAGGAGATGGGTATACCCTCGTATTTTAGAAAAATAACGACAACATACACACATATTGTACAGCGTGTTCTTCCTCTAAAGGCGAACACCCTGTGCTTTGATTTTAATTGCCTTATCTATAGGTGTTTGCAATCACCTACACTTCGACCCTTTCCAGGCTATACGGATCCCCACGTTGCAGAGGTATGGGAGGCTGATCTGTTAAAGGAGGTGACAGCGGCTGTTAAAGAGGTGTGGGTATCGGCCGGCTCGCCACCGAATGTATATATCGCTGTCGACGGAGTTGTCCCCATGGCAAAGATACGTCAGCAGCGTGTCCGTAGATTCAAGTCGGCATGGCTCTCACAACAGGAGAGTCGTATCTCATGGGATAAGAACGCTATTACTCCTGGAACGGCCTTTATGGATAAACTGACTGTAGCACTCCAGGGTGTAGTGAAGAAGCATGGGCCAAAGTGGATACTCAGCAGTGTACAGGAGCCGGGAGAGGGAGAGCACAAACTTCTTGCCTTCTTACGTAAAACGCCCGCCTTGTGTAAAAGCCCTGTTGTTGTCTATGGGCTAGATGCAGACCTTATTTTGCTCAGTATGATTCTCTCAGAAGAGATTTCCCAGAACATTTGGCTCATGCGAGAGAGACAGGAGTTTGAAGGTGGGGGGGGTGAAGCGGCGGCCGAGCCAGGGGTAAGCCAGCAGTACTCTTTCTTAGACATAGCTGCCTTGAAGGAAAAGGTGCACGTTACATCGTGGCTTTCCTGTATTAACTATGTAACTCTCATGTCGCTGATGGGCAATGATTTCCTGCCACACAGTATGACACATAAACTTGCTGATGATGGGCACGCGTGTATTATGAGAGAGCTTATATCAATGACTGAAACGGAAGCATGGCTAGTCAGTGCATCAGGATCACTCAACCTGGCTGTGTTAAAGGGTCTTGCAGGGCGCTGGGCATCCGAGGAGACCGAGCGGATATACCGAATGATCGAGAAGAAACAGAAGCAGGCTCAGAGGGGAGTCCTTCCAGGGATGAATGCCCTAGAAGCATTACCACTCACCTGGAATGTGGAGAAGGAGATGTTAGTGGGGAAGCGCTTGCGAGATGACTGGCGTACTATATACTGGGGATGGATGAATGAGAATGTGAACAAGGACCACGTCTGTGCAGAATATGTTAAAGGGGTTCAGTGGATTCTGGCCTATTATATGGGGAAGCCTGTCGATGCCGAGTGGATGTTTCCGTACTGGATTCCTCCTCTATGGGGAGATCTCGCGAGAGTCTCTTCCCTTCCTCTCGAGGGCGGGCGAGTGTCAGTACCTCCCAGTCCCCAGGAACAGTTGGCCATGGTCCTGCCACTTCACAGCTGGGGACTGGTGCGCGATGCTCGACTAAAGACGCTACCTATCCTCTGCCCCCAGGCGTGGCCTATATCCTTTGGTTTCTTTTCCGCCGGGCGCAAGTGGTTCTGGGAATGCGAGGCTCGTATCCCAACTCTTACTGCGGGAAGGATACGTGAACTTTTGAGTGAGACTAAGTAGTATGGGTAATACTCATGGTATTCCCGAGGCACACGTCAGAATATATACCAATACCATGGCGATTCAAGACCCTATCACGCGAGTACAGATGATACGGACCCTCCTTCGCTCCCCCGAGCATATTGAGTCGATGAAGCAGGCAGGCATTTACGGCAAGCTTCTGCACTTCATACAACAGGTTGAAACGGGGTCTGGTTCAGGGACTTCGCTGCAGCCTTCGCTGCAGCACCAGCACCAGCACCAGCAGCAGTTACAAGGGCCACCGAGGAAGACATCGACGATGGTGACTACAACCCAAGGCCAGCCTACGGCTGGTAAAGACCATAACATTCAGACCAGTCAAAAGGGAAACGAGCGTGCCATGAATTACTTTTCCGCCTGTCTTCGCATCCTCCAGATCGAAGAAGAGGTCGCTGTGACTCCCAGCGGCCTGAAAGCCGCCTACAAGAAAGCTGTTCTTCGAGCCCACCCAGACAAGGAGGGCGGGTCTGAAAAGGAGTTCGAGGCAGTCACACGAGCCTACGCCTATCTCGGGGAAATCCTCGAGCGTATTCACGGGGGGCGTGCAGCTGAGGGCAAGGTAGAGGCACCCACCGCACTAGCGAGTAATCGAGCCACCCATGAAGAGAAATGGAAGATGGTCGAGCCTGTCCGTCTCAACCCAGCCAAGCTCGATGTCAAATCCTTTAACGATATGTTCGAGAAGACAAAGATTCCTGACCCCGATGAGACAGGATATGGAGATTGGTTAAAGGGAGGTGATTCCGCCGCTACAGGTCCCAAGTTCGGTGGGAAGTTCAATCGTGACGTCTTCAACAAGGCTTTCGAGGATGAGCAAAAGGGTCGTGGGCATGGTGGGCCAAAACAAACAGGGGCAATCGTCGCCCAGGAGATGTCTATGGCCTCTCGCATGGGATATGGGGTCGAACTAGGTCGCACAGGCAGAGATGATTACACCGTGTCTCCGAATGAGAATGGGCTCAAGTTCACCGATCTGAAAAAGGCGTACACTGACTACTCGACCTTCAGTCAAGATATTGCAGGAGTCCGTGTGGATAATCGCACTGTCCAGCAATACCAGGCAGAACGAGAGGCTGCTCCCGTAGTCTTCACCGATACCGAGAGAGAACAGCTCCAGGCATCAGAGAGGCAGATGGCCCAGGCCGAGGAGCGTCGCAAGCTCCGTGTCGCCCAGGAGGCCGTTGAAGAGGGAAGTTACTTTGAACGAATGAAACGTCTTGTTATACGAAATTAGTTCCTCTTAGCATATCAGATAAGATATGAAGGCGGAGGTCGTTTTCATCGGCATAACTATGGTATTCCTTGGGTGTGTTATACTCTACGAATACGGAAGCCCGAAGGCCGACCACCGTCGTGTAGAAATAACTCCTGAAACCTTAACTATCGGTAAAACGAATCCTACCCTTTGGCTCTTCTACAATACATCCGATGTGAACTCTCGTCACTGGCTTGACTTTGGGGCGAGGTCGTCGTATGCAATAAACATTCCCCTTCTCAATCTCCTTTACGAGCGTATTATTCAACTCAATGGGAAGCAGTATACTGTTCGTGTACTGAGTGGACTCTCCGCTGTGGCTGAAGTGCTGGGTGGATGGGAACACCTTCCCTCGAGGCTGCAAAAGGAGAAGGCTAGGGTCTATGTCGCCGAGGAGGACTGGATTCGCACGGCTATTCTCGCTAAATTTGGTGGCCTCTGGCTCTCGCCCTCGGTGGTTGCCCTTCGTCCCTTTGGAAAGATGCCGACCGATCGTGTTGTAAGCTTTGGCCAGGACGCCGACTCCGGGTTCAATTGTCTTTGGGTACCTGCCGCTGGCAACCCTATCTTTGTTGAATGGGAGAAGCGTATCCGCCGCCGTCTCGAGGAGCAGACTGGGGGATTCCAGATCCGTGGGGATTCGGCGAGCGATTGGCAGGAACTTATTGATGAACCCTGTGCTGAAGGCCAGACCCTCGAGGTCAGGCCTCTGGAGGAACTGTCGAGGAGCAAAAGGACGAATAAGAAGCTGCAGCTGGAAGATATCTTTGCCACAGGAACGGAAGGACGTCTTCCCTTCGAGATACCCGCTGGTGCAAAGTACATGGTGATTCCTTACCATGACCTTCTTGATAGAAGTGCCTGGGGATGGGCTCTGAGGATGAGCGAGGATCAGATTATGTCTTCTGACCTCGCTCTGAGCCATATTTTATCTAGAAAATAAGTAGAATGGATCCCCTCAATGAAAAGATTAAAGCTATTGAAGCTATTCCAAAGAAGACAAATAAAAATATACGCAATCTTATGACGTTACGAAATCTTAAAAATAGACAAAATACTCGCAAAAGATATACTGAGAAAATACAAGAAATAGAGGCAAAGCCTGAGGCCGAGAGAACTAAGGAAAATGTAGCATTTCTGGCTGAAAAGGAAAGATACAATGCAGCAGAAACTAAGCGTACTGTTCGCTCAGAGTGTATATACAATATGTTAAATGAGGTAGAGAAAAAGGAGGTTATTACAAAAATGACCACCTTAGTGAATAGTTTTACTGAGAAGAGAAAGGAGGGAGAGGCATTGGGATTTATTGCACCTGCGTTGAGTGCAGGGGCAACCGTTACCACTGGAAGTATTGCGACGCTTGCAACTATGGGTGCAGTAATAGCTACAGGCCCCTATGCAATCCCTATTACAGTAGGATTAGTTGCAATAGGGGCAATTGTTGGATTTTATCTTAAGCAAAAGGCCCTGAATGAGGAGTTACAGGGTAACCTTATTGCAATAAAGGGGGAGGTCGAACGCTTTTACTTTATTTACAAGGTAATTGAACAAATTGCAAAAGAAAAGAACCTAAACCTTAACACAACATTGGTACGTAAATTTACTATCCTTTTGACAAATAATATATTAACTGTTGCAGGACCTGAGGTCTTTGCCTTGCTGAAAAAGGCCGTGAATGAAAATCCTGACGCACTCTTCACACCTGAACAAGTAGGACCATTAGAGTCATTTAAATCATTAGATTCACTAGAGAAGAAGAAACAAGAAAGACCGACCCTGCTGAGTAGAATCTTTACCCCTTCTGTGCAGCGACTTGTAATCCCTGCAGAACTTCTTCGTATTATTATTCGTGATGTAACCATCCTCTCCATTTTCTTTACCATCATGCAGAGTGAGTTCGACTTATTGGTAAGGGAATATGATGCAAAACAAAAGAAGAAACTTCTAGACGTTATACAATCTGATTCATCTCTAAGTGGTCCTGTAAAAGAAGCCTTTGGAAAATATTTTAAGGAAGATACATGGCTCGATAGCGATGAGTATTTTAGATTCAAGTGTAACCTTCCCTTTAACAATTTAGATTTAGTACAAACAGTAAATAAGGAATTAACTGGCGGACTGGAACTGCCCGCTTCTGCTCCCCTTCCCTCTGTTGATGGAGTATATGAGTCAAACCCAGCTTCTGCTGTCGAGTCGAATAGTTCGGGTGGTTCTACGCCAGTCGTAGTCACTAATCAAACGTAACTCTTTAGTCGAATACGACCTCTGTATTTGGAGCCACCGTACAGTCAATGTGATACCAGAGTTCCTTACCCCTACATGATTTTTCCACGTACTTGAGGTCATACCCGTGTGCCTTAAGAAGATGCCGAAGGATGCGAAAGGCCGACACGTAGGTGAGAACTTCTGTGGCTGCCTTGCACGGAGTGTAATAGGGTATTACTTCGGGAAGAAGTTCTTCCGCTACTCCAAGGCTGCACCCCTTCTTCGTAAACCATGTCGTATCACCAAGTCCTTTCAATGAATACGCCATTAGATATCGTTCAACAAGATCTAATGGAGGAAGTTCCCTAAACACTGGCGGCATGGCCTTAGTTATTTAAGCACTATAGTCTTTACGCAGGATGCATAGATATAGTTAAAGTAGTTGATCATTTGCTGTTCGGTCAGCCCCTTGATACTATAACACCTTGCCTGCGGAAAGCCCTGCTCATCCAGAAATGCACACAGACCCTTGAAATCCCCAGAATCATCCATGAGAAAGAAATCATTCTTCGGGTCCTTCGCTAGCTCCCTGAGCCGGTCAATCTCCATAACAAAGGTCAGCTTCCCCAGAATCAAGTACTGTGTCTCATATCTCGGAAAGAGGATATTCGCATAGGCCGGCGTATAGTTCTCACGTAGCCATACACGCTCATTCTCATGCATGTATTTCTCGTCGTCATATGCACCCCGCTCCTTCATTATATCATGCAGCTTGTACTTGTCGTAAAACTGCGGGGTGAGAAAGCGAGGCCCCAGGCGATTGATATCCCTATTGCGGATCAAGCTGAAATTACTGTTCCCCTGGTTCATATACTGGATATACCCCATCATCGGAATCTTCAGCATCTTCGTCTTCAGGCACGTCTGTAAAAGGAGTTCCTGGTCGTCATTAATTGGCAGGAACTCGGAGTAATTCCCTAGGGCGAAGAGTACATCCCTTCTCCAGATTCTCGGATGATTCGGCATTGACACGAGGTGACGCATGGTAATATTATTCACCTGGGGAGTGGCGTAGACATTTGTCCATCGTCCCTTATACTTCTCACAGTAATATGCCCCATAGCCGAGTGCCATGAAATCCCCGTACCAATAGTTCTCTCCAGACTCATAGATATTAATGAAATCCGTGTAGACAAAGCCCACGTCAGGGTGGGCATTCCATGCTTGAAGGACAGTGCTAAAGAGTTGGGGGACAATCTCATCGTCGTGATCCAGCTCGAGCACGTACTTGCCTCTGCATAGAGACGCAGCCTCGTTCTTCACATTTCCAATATTCCCGCTATTCTCGCTCCTCCTGTACAGTCTGACCCTCGGGTCTCCCTTGGTCAGAGCACGCAGATACTCGAAGTGAGTATCCTCAGGAGAATCATCAAGAATCACCCATTCCCAGTCAAAGAATGTCTGCTCCTGCAGGGAAGTATACGGCCGCTTAATCTTATCATAGGAATTGTAACAGGTGGTGAAGGCAGAAAAAACGGGGCGTGTAGATTCTCTCGAATTAATTACAGTATGAATAAAGCAATACTGGATACCACGATACACCTCACGAATGTCTTTGATTTCGCTGTAATGAATCCATCTCGACCGCATCCTATCGCAAATCACTGCATTCACATCTGCCCAGTACTCGGATTCCTTATCTCCGTAGGTCACTAGGATGGGGTAGTTTGTGCCATAGAGGAGGGTTAGAAAGTCCTTGTGCGAAATGATACGAAAGGAACACTCCTCAGACGGATCCTTCTTTAACAGGGCGTCGACATGGGCATACTTATCGTATCGAAAGAACAGTACATTGGGAAAGGTACTCATTCACTGTTCTTAGAGTGGGCTCACGTCTTTATGTTCTTCTTCCAACCCTCCACACGAATCCAGAATGTCAACGGCGTCCATCCAATGTTCCCTTCCTTGCTGAATGGAAATCCAGCCGAACATGACAAACTGTAAAATGGAGTAGCGGTTCTCGGGGTTGGTGCTAGGAAAAATGGAAATGGCCTTCTCGATGGCCAATAAGATGTCATCTAGAACGTAGCCGTTCAAGTAAAGAGATGTAAGATTATCTCGTATATCAGTATAGTGTTTGGTATAGAGGGCATTAATAAGTTTATTAATGAACGTGGTAGATGAAGGGATAAGTCCTCGTAACATGGTGAGAGCCTCTTCTTGTGTCTTCCCGTCTAGTATATAAGCATTATAGAGCTTCAAAATACATTTCATATCATGTAGAGAGGTAAAGTTGCGAACACACATATCGAAGACAGGGCTTTCCGTAGTAACAGCGGGGATGTGGTAAAGTTCCACAAATCGTGGGAAGGCGTCGATAGGACTTATAGGCTCCATCTCGATGCTGCAACAGCGACTTCTCAGTGGCTCAATCATGTGTGAGACACTTCTGCTCGCAAAGAGAAAGCGTGTCAAATGTGCAAAGGTTTCCATTGGGCGCCTGAGAGCCTGCTGACTGATGAGCGGGAGGGCATCGGCATCGTCGATGACAATGAATCGGAGGGAGTTCGGCTTTGCATGCCCCCTTTTACAGTAATCATTGATCTTGTCTCGGATGGTGTGGATTCCCCTATCCTTTTCAGAGCTGAGATATAGGACAGACTCGACGTGGAAGGGTGCCTCTGTTTTAAACATGTGAATGCACTGCTCAAGGAAGGTTGTCTTTCCACACCCTGGAGGACCTGTAATAAAGAGATGGGGGACATTGGAATATGAATCTCGTATTGTTTGGAAAAGAGCTTCTTGGCCAAACAAGGGGTGTCGGTCCATCTTGTAGGTAGTGATGTATGCTATTTATGCCGTGGGCAAAGACCCACGGTAAAGACCCTCTGGCCTTTACCTATAGTAAAACCCTTACGCAGGATTTACCACCATCCATTGAACAATTGATGTGTCAGAACCGCTAGAGGAGGTAATAGTAAAGGAGGCATTAGCAGGAGTTGTGCGAAGTATTCCCTGCGTGCCCCCTACCGTTTTATATGTAACAAACACGCACGAATTTGTTGCACATGCAGTTGTCGACACCGTATTCGAACCAGCAACAAGAGTTGCAGTTCCAACCGATTGGGAAGAAAGAGCTAATTTGCCCCCAGTTACAGTGCCAGATGTACTGATAGGCTGTGTAGTAGACCATGCGGACTGGCCCGCAGATGCTACCGAGTACTGTGCAATAACCTGGCGAAGATTTGTTAGGTCTGATGCAGAGGACATTTCTATAACGGTCTAAACATTTTATGATTTACTCAACAAGTATGCCAGAATCGCTATATGATGTTCTTGGTGTTTCTCGTGATGCGTCACCAAGAGACATTAAAAAGGCGTACTTTGAATTAGCGAAGGTTGAACATCCTGATAAGGGTGGGAGTGAAGAGAAGTTCAAGAAGATTCAGACGGCATATGAGGTTCTAAGCGATGAGGGTAAGAGGAGACATTATGAGATGACGGGGAGCACTCAGGAACAGCCTGAGAGTCCCTTTTCAGGCATGCCTATGGGAGGCATGGGAATGCCTGGAATGCCCGGTATGCCCGGTATGCCCGGTATGCCCGGTATGGGGGGCATGCATTTCAATATGGGGGATATCTTCGGCAATATGTTCGGGGGTGGTCAGGGGGGTGGTCAAAAGGGAAAGAGACCCAAGGGTTCCAATAAGGTACACGAGCTTCCCTTGTCGCTGTCTGACTTTTACCTCGGCAAGAAGATGCGTATAGATCTTGACCGTGAGGTATTTTGTGGTCCCTGTAATGGCAAGGGGTATCTTACCATGAAGACATGTAATGAGTGCAGGGGATCTGGTGTTAAAGAGAGTCTTATGCAGCTTGGGCCCGGGATGATGGCAGTGAACCGTGGGCCCTGTGGGGGCTGTCGGGGTGAGGGGACACTCAAGGGAAATCCCTGTGGACCATGCTCTACCCGTGGTGTAGTGACGGGCCAGAAGGTTCTCACTGTGAACATTGTACCGGGCAGTTCTCTCGGCGAGACTATCGTATTTCCGGAAGCGTGTTCTGACTCCCAGGAGGCTGAAAAGCCTGGGGATCTGCATATTCGGTTGACCGCAGCTGATGAGCAGCTCGACGTTCAAAGGGATGGGGCAAACCTTCGTGCTTCATTTACCCTTACGCTGACGGAGAGTCTGGTAGGCTGTGTAAAAAGGGTTCTGCGTCACCCTGGTTTCACGGAGGGTCTGGATGTGCCAATTCCTGCCGGTACGCAGAGGAAGGAGGAAGTGGTTCTTTCGGGCAAGGGTATGCCTTTTATGGCCCAGACGCCGGATAAGAAGGGGTTCGGTGATCTGATTGTCCTGGTTGATGTGAAGGTGACGGATGCGGAGAGGGAGGCTTTGAAGGGCCAGTCTGTGGCTCTGCAAGGACTCTTTAGTGGGTCTGCAGCGTCTAGTGCTACTGGCGAGTCACCTTCTGCTTAAATCGCCTTGAAGGAAGGCAGACCGGCCTTGGAATAATCATTCAGTAACATACTGGCCTGGCCAACGGGGGCGTAGCCACCGCGCTGGCTTCTACGGCGGCTGCTCTTGTTCTTGCGGTTCTTGGAGTTGGACTTGCGGTTCTTAGAGTTGGTCTTGCGGTTATTACGGCTGCGGCGGCCACCCTTCATGGGGGCAGGGGCACCGTGGTCACCGCCAACGACCGTGTAGGGCACCTGTGCACCATTGGCATGCGGGGGAGGCACGCCAGCACCGGCATAGCTCTCCAGGAGAGTGTACGACTGTCCCACGGCAGCGGGAGACAGGCTACCGCCACGCTGGCTACGTCTCCTGCGTCTAGAGCCACCGCTCTGGCTATGGGCCTGGGCCTGGGAGAAATGGGCGTCGTACTTGGCTAAGCCCGCCGCATCTCTCATCCCGCCCTCCAGTACACCACTGTAGTCAAGGGGTGCACCCATCAGAGCATCACGGGAGCCACCGTGTTGCGTCGAGTGATAGGACTGGAAGCGTGCTCCCTGGGCCAGGGACTCGCCATCACCGCCACGCTGCTGTCTGCGTCTGGACTGCTGGCGTCTGCTTCTGCTTCTGCGTCTAGACTGCTGCTTCTTGACCATTCTACCTTGTGTAACTATTTTATCTTGGCTGCGTAGAATGGAAGCCGAGTGGATGAAGCAGATTCCGAGCAGTACGATCTGCAACTTCTTTTACTTCTTTTTCGTGGTATACGCAATCATCTTCACCCTGTCGATTATCAGTGTTATAGGAACGGCCATGTCGGCAAAGGCAAACACGCCGTTACTGATGTCCCTCCTCGCTAATTCTATTCTGACATCGTTAATTGGCGGCACGATGATGTTATTCTATTATTTAATCTGCGACCGGGCTCTGTTAAGCAAGGGACAGCAGAAGCAAGAATACTAAGTGAATTAGCCTCATATAGTCATAAACGCACAGGTGGTATCCAGTGCTTTAATTTCTAACGATAAACTAATGGTACTACAGTTCCCACAAGCACCCGATGGCATTATAGATACAACAAGTCGCAAAATATGTACAACCTTCGAACAGTATATTTACTACTACGAGGTTATGGCTCAACTAACACGCCTAGCATACTGTGACAGTGGTATTGCAAAAAAGGTCTTTGACACCGATTTCGGAAAAGATAATTATACGGTTATGCAGGCAATAGCCAAATATGACGCCGAATATAGTAAAGAACGCAAGCTTCCACTCAATGCTCAGAAGAATACAAGTATAGTTCCAGGAATTCCACACGAATCCTATGCACTAGGACCAGCCCCGGATAAAACACAACATAGATATGGAACATATATTGCAACAAGTGAGGTTCTAACAGCATATATTATTGATACAACTGTGGCGAATGGAATTATGTTAAAGAATGGGCCATTTAAGGATACTGATGTGATTTTAACCTTTAAGGGAACAAATACATTCAAGGAAGCAATACATGATTTTAAATCTGCTTTTCTACGTACCGATCTGAGTACTGTGGTTCAGAGCCTAGGGTTTACTCCCCTAAAAGAAGACAGCAAATCTTTTATTAATGGATCTTTCTCCACAGTATTGCTTCATGCATGGGAAGTATTAATTAAAGGAGTAACCCAGCATAGTGGCACAGGACCCTTCCGTTTATTCTGCAATGGCCATTCCTTAGGAGGAGCATATTGCACCTTATTTGGATTCATTTTAGGATACCTGAAGGGATTACCTGGGCCTGATCCGAACACTCCAACATCAGCTCTTTTAAAGCGGATAGAGTCTATTCACGTTATCTCGCTAGGTTCGCCTACACTGTGTGCTGATAAGGCTCGCAACACCTTTAACAGATCTCTTATCTCTGGTCTAATGACCTTTGATCGCCTTGTAACACAAAAGGTAGGTAGCCTTACAGCACAACCATACTTTGTTGATATTATTCCTCTCATTCCTGCAGGATTTAGTCATCCAGGATTTAAGCAAAGTGCATTTTCTATTAAACAGGATAAAAACAGGCCATACAAGTTATCGAGTATATATCACTTATATGAAAAGGGAGAGCCCAAGGTATATAGATTATCAAATCCAACACCAATGGAACTTCAGCTTATGAAAGAGGCACAGCAAGCAGAAAAGGAAGGAGAACAGTCTGTGGCTTCTGCACCTGTACCTGTAGAAGACAACCCGCGGGGTGGTAGGCGTAGGACACAGCGTGGTGGAGTATTTGGTTTCGGACAATATAAGTCAGAATATGAACAAATTGCTCGTAAGATGGCATCCAATTTTATATCAGTACCAACACCGCCTATTAGCCAAGGGCTAGGTGGGACAGCGGTTCCTCATCTTGTATATTTTGGAATGCGATATGTGTCAGGGCTAAGATTTCCAGGGATGAAGAATCCTGTTCCACCAAAAGTAGGTGCATGTGCATATTTTGGATTATACGAGGGTCCTGGTGGAGTGTTAATACACTATACTCATGCAGACGGATCAGAGTTTGAGAAAAAGTCGTCTCCTACACTCCCAGTGACTGCTGCCTTATTAGCAAAAGGGGTTACTACAACCGAAGAAAATAACACCCAAGGAAATAACACCCAAGAAAATGTAGTAGCCCCATCCCCATCCCCAGGACCAGGTGAGGAAGAGGAAGAGGAAGAGCAAGAGGAACCCGAAATACAAGACCCAGGCGAAGAGCCACAGCCAAACCTAAAGCCAAGTGGACCTCCTCCCGTAGTCCCCACACGTTTTGGCCTAGGTGGAAAGCGGCGTAAAACGAGGCGTAGGG
>Ga0118677_10008478_pt1 | contig 16460 bp, 15 predicted proteins | sample AliMusrvi5mmetaG_FD_86154 | JGI IMG/M metagenome (GOLD analysis project Ga0118677, IMG submission 86154) | reverse complement strand
CCAGCCCGGCCAATTGATCGCGCTGATTGGCCGCACCGGTTCGGGCAAGACCAGCCTGGCCAACCTCCTGCTCCGCTTCTACGACCCCGACAAGGGCGCGGTGCTCATTGGCGGCACTGACATTCGTGAAGTCTCCTCTCGCGACCTGCGGTCCAATATCGCGGTGGTGAGCCAGGAAACCCTCCTGTTCAATGACACGATCCGCCACAACATCGCCCTGGGCCGGCCCGGCGCCAGCGACGCCGAGATTGAGCAGGCTGCCAAGCACGCTTACGCCCACGACTTCATTACCAAAGACAAGGTGAAGGGCTATGACACCGCAATCTACACCACGCGCATTTTTATCCCGGCTGAATTAAACTGAGCGTCAGGGATTTTCCCCTGCGCCCGCCAGGAAGCGCGGTTCTAAAACACATGAAACGCCACGGATGAACATACTGCCCGGCGTTTTTGTTTTGGACGCCGCGGTTTGGCTTTAGAGGCTATTTATTAACCCTGCACCAGCCGCGTACCGCAGGCCTGGCAGAAAAGCGCGTCCGAAGTGTGCCCGCGCCCGCACCTGGGGCACACGCGCGGCAGGTCAAGCGGTAAAGCCGCTCCGCAGGCCAGGCAGTTTTCGTTTTCAGGCGGGTTGGCCGTCTGGCAGTAGGCGCAAACCTTCGGGTTGGCAGGCGCATTCTTTTCCCCTGCCAGCGAGCGCGTCAGGCTGCAAATGTCATTAATCGCATCCCAGATGGCAGGCGCAATATTCTCCTTCTGCATCTCAGCAATCACATCCGGCACCATGGAGAGCAGTGAAATAAAGTTTCCGGAAGCAGCGCGTTCAATGCGCTCGCTCACATCTGAAGCTCGGTCAAGCCAGTCCCGCTCGCTGCCCATCGTCACCAGCACGCCCCCGCTGGTATCCGCGATGTCCACAGTCACAGGCGTGCCGTGGGAACTGCCAATTTGAATTAAAGCCGTCCCATTTCCGCGGTTCACCCGCGTCTGGTAATGCGCCTCGCTAAAACGGGCCGCCAGCTGGTCGGCAAGCGCTTCGGCGCTGATCTGGCCATTAAACATGCGTTGTGAAGGCATTTTAATTTTCTCCTGCTCGATCCGGATGTGTTTACATTTATAATATCATTAATTAATTTTATACATAACTGGCATGATCGTGATCAGATCCGGGTGATCCTATTTCAAAAAATGAAATCGATTGGAGTTTACCCGTTAAATCCTGCAGAACTCAATTTGTTTATTCTTTAAGCAATTCGAGTATACTCTCCATTAAGATTCGGTTTGATAGGTTTAAATTACGTCTTTTCACTGCCTCTCCATTTTCCTTCTGGCGGGCGGTGAATAACAGGAAAAGTCATGGACTGGTCAATCGTCATCATCATCCTGCAGCTCATATTTCTGGAAGGCGTGCTGTCCATCGATAACGCTGCCGTCCTGGGGGCAATGGTCACGCCTTTACCGGGCGACCAGGCCATCCCCTGGCCGGGGGTCCTCGCGCAAATTGGCCATTTTCTCAACCCACTCCTGGGAAAACAACGCATGGCGGCCCTGCGCGTCGGCCTGCTGGGGGCTTACCTCGGGCGCGGGCTGATGCTGCTGCTCGCCAGCCTGGTGATCCATAATCCGTGGATAAAAATTGTGGGCGCTGTTTACCTGATTCGCCTGGCGTTTGACGACCTGAGCGAAAACGTTGAAAGCGGCGAAGGGGAAGAAACCCCGGTTGAGCCAGCCAGAGCAGCCACTTTCTGGTCCGTGGTCTTCATGGTGGAGATGATGGACCTGGTTTTCAGTATCGACAATGTGGTTGCCGCCGTATCCCTTTCAGACAAGCTCTGGGTGGTCATGGTGGGCGTCGCCATCGGCATTTTGACCATGCGTTTTGCCGCCGGACTGTTCAGTTACCTGGTGGAGCACGAACCTGTGCTCTATAAGGCCGCCTACATCCTGGTGCTTAATATCGGCATTGAACTGCTGCTCGAAGAGATCTGGAAAGTGGAAATCAGCGATTGGACCCGCTTCGGGGTTTCCCTGGGAACCATCCTGCTGGCAGTCGCTTACGGGCGGTTTAAATTCCTCCACCGCCCGCTGCGTCCGGTTCTGATCTGGATCAGCCAGGGTTTTGGCCATCTCAACGATGTGATCAACTGGCTGCTGGCCCCATTCCTGGGCATCTTTAAACTGCTCTGGAAAGCCGTCCGCCTGCTTTTTCCAAAACGTTCCCGCGCAGAATGATTACAGTTCTTTTTCCATCCAGATCAACTGCACATTGCCAAGCGGGTTGGAATGCACCCCTTTAACCTCGAATCCCAGTTTCTCTAAAAATTCTGTCGTGGATTGGTGCGCCATGCACCCCAGAACGCGGTAACCCGCGCGGCGTGCCTCGGTCTCAACCGCCTGCGCCAGCGCCCGCCCGATTCCCTGGCGCTCCCAATCTTCATGCACGGCCAGGTGCGAAAGCTGCCCCACGCCGGGATCCTTCTCAATAAACCGCGCCACCCCCGCTACCTCGCCGTTCTCTGAATCCACGGCCATAAAATGCGTGCCGAGCGGCTCAAAATCGTCCTTTTCCGTGCCTTTGGGTTGGCCTGACGGCTCGCGCTCCACATGGTAGCGCAGGGCGTAATAGGCTTTAAAATCTTCCTTGGTGTTGGCGCGTTTGATTGTAATCATATTTTCATCCTCTGATTATTATACATTTATAATATATAAAGTTTGATCGCAGAAAGCAGGGTTCCCGGGGATGAATGCATTTTTATACCGCCTGATGTACTGGCTGGGATCAACCCGGTGGGATACAAACAAAGTACCGCCAGAAGTTGAGCAGGCCTTCCAGGATGAGAATATTCCTGCCGGCCCGGCGCTTGACCTGGGATGCGGCACCGGGACCAACACCATTTTCATGGCGCTCCAGGGACGCCGGGCGATTGGGATCGACTTCGTCCCCCAGGCCATCGCGAAAGCCAGGATTAAAGCTCGGCAGGCGGGCGTTTTGAATCAAATCCAATTTTTCAGGGCAGACGTCACCCGGCTGGACAAATTAAATTTGCCGCAGTGCGCCTTTGCCCTGGATATGGGCTGTTTTCATGGGTTATCCCCAGTCGGCCAGCGCCGCTATGTGCAGGAACTGGCAAATGTTTTAATCCCCGGCGGGTTTTATATGCTGTATGCCCTTGATCCGCCCAAAAAAGACCGGGGGGCATTTGGGGTGACCGCGGACCGGGTGCAGGCGCTTTTTGACCCCTGGTTCGAGACAGAGCGGGTTCAGCCGTGCACTTTTCGGGAGCGCACATCCAACTGGTTCTGGATGAAGCGAAAAAGTGCAGCCCGGGAATGAACCCATTCATAAAAAAAGCGGCTCCGCCATTAACCGGGACCGCCTTACCGATCTTCTAAATACCAGGCCTACGCCTTGCAGTAGTCGCACCATTCCTTGGAGTGTGCTCCCTTGCCGTGGATGGTCTGGTCAAACACATCCTGCAGTTTTAGCGCCACAGGGCCCATCTTGCCGCTGCCAATTTTGCGGAAGTCAATCTCGCAAATTGCCACCACTTCAGCCGCCGTGCCGCACAGGAAAACTTCGTCGGCGATATAAAGCTGGTCGCGCGAAATGGGGGCCTCGCTCACTTCGATTCCCAGGTCATTTGCCAGGATCATCAGCGCGCTGCGCGTGATGCCTTCCAGGACCGGGGCAGAAGGAGAAGTGATAATCCGGCCGCCGCGCACGAGGAACAGGTTTTCACCGGTGCATTCCGAGACATATCCCTGGGGGTCAAGCATGATGGCTTCGTCAAACCCCATGCGCAGGGCATTGGTTTTGGCCATGATACTGTTGGCATAATTACCCGCCACCTTGGCCTTGGTCATGGTGGTGTTAATATGCGGGCGGGTGAAAGACGACACCATGGCGCGCACCCCGGCCAGGCGGGCTTCCGGGCCGAGGTAGGCCCCCCATTCCCAGGCGGCGATGCCCACCGCAGTTTTATAAGCATCCAGGTTAAGCCCCATCGCATCCACCGCATAAATCAGCGGGCGGATGTAGCATTCCTTAAAACCATTGGCGTTGACCACGTCTTTGGCAGCCTGGCGCAGTTCATCCACGCCGGGCAGATCTCTGAAACCAAACACTTCAGCGGAGTCGATCAGGCGTTCCATGTGTTCGCGCAGGCGGAAAACAGCCGGACCCTGGTCGGTGTTATAACAGCGGATGCCTTCAAAAACCGCCGCGCCGTAATGCGCCGCGCCGTTTAAAAAGGGCATGACCGCCTGCGAAGTTTCGACCAGCTTGCCATCCATCCAGGTATATTTTGATTCGAGACCCATCTTTTTTGCTCCTTTAGTGTGTTTTTTTCAAACGCGTCCCGCCCCGCGCACTGCTGGCGCGGGATCTGGACGATCCAAATTATACCAGCCTTGACAGAATTTCGTCCGCCATCTGGCGTGTGGTCAGTTTTCCACCCAGGTCAGCTGTGCGGCACCCGGCCGTAATGGTTGCATCTACAGCCGCTTCAATCAGCGCCGCTTCGCGGTCGAGGTTAAAGGAATGGCGCAGCATCAGGGCCGCGCTGAGGATGGTGCCAATCGGGTTGGCAATGCCCTTGCCGGCAATATCGGGAGCCGAGCCGTGAATTGGCTCAAACAAGCCCGGGCCGCCGCTGCCGAGCGAGGCCGAAGGCAGCATGCCCATCGACCCGGCCAACACGGAGGCTTCGTCGGTGAGGATGTCGCCAAACATATTTTCAGTCACAACCACGTCCAGGGCGGCCGGGCCCGTAATCAGCCGCATCGCCGCCGTATCCACCAGGATATGTTCGAGGGCCACATCCGGGTAATTTTGCGCCACTTCGTTGGCAATTTTGCGCCACAGGCGCGACGATTCGAGCACGTTGGCCTTATCCACCGAGGCCAGTTTTTTCTTGCGCCCGGCCGCCAGGCGGAAACCCAGGTCCATCACCCGCCGGATTTCGTAATCATAATATTCCAGGGTATCCACCGCATATTCATGCCCATCGCGCACCTCGCGTTTTTTGGGCTGGCCGAAATACAGGCCGCCGGTGAGTTCGCGCACCACAATGATATCCACGCCCGCCAGGCGTTCCGGCTTCAGGGGAGAAGCCCCCACCAAAGCGGGGTGCACCTTCACCGGGCGCAGGTTGGCAAATACGTCCAGTCCTTTGCGCAGACCCAGCAGCCCTGTTTCGGGGCGCAGCGCCGCGGGGTTATTATCCCATTTTTGGCCGCCCACAGCCCCCAACAACACGGCATCGGCCGCCTTGCAGGCTGCCAGGGTTTCAGGTGTGAGGGGTGAATTAAACTTATCAATCGAAACCCCGCCCATCAAATGCTCGGAAAACTCAAAGGTGTGCCCAAACTGGCGCGCCACATGTTCGAGGACCCGCCGGGCTTCACCCACCACTTCGGGGCCAATGCCGTCGCCGGGCAGCGTTACAATATTTGCTTTCATTTTTTTCCCTCTCTGAATTCAACCTGGATTCAAGCAGGCAGGGATTGAATTGCTGCCCTGCCTGCATTCAAGATAAAACCTTAATGCATGATCAGGCCGTATTCAACCGAATCGGCCAGGGCCTGCCAGGCAGCTTCAATGATATTTGCGCTGGCGCCTACCGTGGTCCAGTGACCTTTGCTGTGTTGGGTTTCAATCAACACACGCGTGGTGGCGCTGGTGCCGCTGTTTCCGTCGAGGATGCGCACCTTAAAATCAACCAGGTGGAAATGGTTGATCGACGGGTAATGCCCTGCCAGGGCCTTGCGCAGCGCCATATCCAGGGCGCTCACCGGGCCGTTGCCCTCGCCCGCTGTCAGCAGGGTTTCATTGCCAATCTTTACCTTCACCATCGATTCAACAAACATGCCGCGTTCCTGGCGGTGTTCCACCACCACGGTGTAATCCACCACCTGGAATGGAGGCACATAGCCCGCCTGCTTGCGTTTCAACAGCAGCATGGCTGAAGCTTCAGCCGATTCAAATGAAAAGCCCGAAGATTCCAGGTTTTTAATCTGATCAAGCACGTCCACCACATTATCGTTGTTAACGCCTTCCATCTGGTATTCTTCCGCTTTGCTCAGCAGGTTGCCGCGCCCGGAAAGCTCTGAAATCACCACGCGCATCTCGTTGCCCACTTTTTCCGGCTCGATATGCTGGTAGGATTTTTGACTTCTACGCATGGCCGCCACGTGCACACCGCCCTTGTGGGCGAAGGCAAATTTTCCGACATAAGCCGTATGGTCATCAAAGGCCAGGTTGGCCATATCCGCCACGCAGTGTGAAAGCTCGTAGAGCCGCGGCAGGTTTCCCGGCGGCAGGCAGGGTTTGCCCATTTTTAATTCCAGGGCAGGGATGATTGAGCACAGGTTGGCATTGCCGCAGCGTTCACCGTAACCGTTGATGGTGCCCTGCACCTGGATAAAACCTTCACTGATCGCCAGTAAAGCATTGGCCACGGCGCTTTCACCGTCGTTGTGCGTGTGGATTCCCAGCGGGTGGTTCACCGCCGCTTTGACCTCGCGCACGATCTTGAGCATTTCCCAGGGCATGGTGCCGCCGTTGGTATCACACAACACCAGGGTCTCTGCCCCGCCGCGCATGGCCGCATTGAGCGTTTCGAGCGCATACACCGGGTCAGCCTTGTATCCGTCAAAGAAATGCTCGGCGTCATAAATCACGCGGCGCTTATTTTCCTTGAGGAAAGCCAGGCTGTCGGCAATGATGCGCAGGTTATCATCCAGCGTGGTGCGCAGCACTTCCGTGACGTGCAGGGTCCAGGTCTTGCCAAAAACAGTGGTGACCGGGGCGTTCGAATCAATTAAAGCCTTGATGTTGGCGTCATCTTCCGGCCCGCCCTTTACCCTGCAGGTGGCGCCAAAAGCCGCAATCAGGGCCTGGTTCCACTGCATATCCCGGGCGCGGTCAAAAAACTCAACATCCTTGGGATTGGAGCCCGGCCATCCGCCTTCAATAAAAGTCACACCCAGATCATCCAGCATTCGCGCAATATCAATCTTATCATTGCATGAAAGTGAAATATCATTACGCTGGGTTCCATCGCGCAGGGTTGTGTCATAGATCTGGATCATGGTGCCACCTCTAAATTTTCTGTTTTGAATCAACCAGGGGCTAATTCCCGGCCGTTTTTTCGTATATGCCGATCTGGTCGCTGAAGGACTGGATATACCCCAGTTCGTCTGTACCTTTAAGCAGGCAGGTCTTGGAAAATGGATCGATCGGGAATGTCACCTGGTGCCCGGTGGGCAGCTGCACGGTCTGGGTCGCCAGGTCCACGCTGATTTCGGCCTGCGGAATTTCTTCGAGAATTTCCAGCAGGGTCTGGTGTGTCTTTGCGTCAACCACGATCGGCAGCAGCCCGTTTTTGAGCGAATTGTTGCGAAAAATATCGGCAAAGGAGGTGGAGATGATGGCGCGGAAACCAAACCCGGTCAGTGCCCAGGGCGCATGTTCGCGCGAAGAACCGCAGCCAAAGTTATCACCCGCCAGCAGCACCTGGGCGCCCTGGCTTTCGGGCCGGTTGAGCACAAATTCGGGTTTGGGCGAACCGTCGGCGTTGTAACGCCAGTCCGAAAAGAGGTTGCTTCCCAGTCCCAGTTTATCGGTTACCTTTAAGAAACGCGCCGGGATGATCTGGTCGGTATCAATATCATTATTGGACATCACCACCACGCGCGATGTCAAGGTCGTAAATTTAGCCATGCAGCACCTCCCTGGCATCGCTCACCTTGCCGGTGAGGGCCGCCGCCACAGCGGTTAATGGGCTGGCGAGAAACGAGCGCCCACCCTTGCCCTGGCGGCCTTCAAAATTGCGGTTGGAAGTTGAAACAGCATACTGCCCAGGCTCAAGCTGGTCGCCGTTCATGGCAATGCACATGCTGCAGCCCGGCTCGCGCCATTCGGCGCCGGCTTCTTTGAAGATGACGTCCAGCCCTTCAGCTTCTGCCTGGGCCTTCACCAAGTGTGAGCCAGGCACCACCAGAGTGCGTACGCCGGGGTTAACCTTGCGGCCTTTCATCACACCGGCTGCCAGGCGCAAATCGGTAATCCGCGAGTTGGTGCAGCTGCCGATAAAGACCACATCCACCTTTTGCCCCTGCAGCGATTGCCCGGGCTGCAGGCCCATGTAAACCAGGGCTTTTTCAAGGGCGCTTTTCTGGCTGGCGTCCCCAATTGCAGCCGGGTCGGGCACGCGGCCGGTTATGGGAATGCCCATGCCCGGGTTGGTGCCAAATGTGATCATCGGTTCAAGCGCCGATCCGTCAAGAACAATGGTCTGGTCGTAAAGCGCGCCTTCGTCGGTTGGCAGGGCGCGCCAGCGCAGCAGCGCTTCGTCCCAGGCCTTGCCTTTGGGAGCAGCTTCGCGCCCGGCCAGGTAATCAAAGGTGACATCGTCCGGCGCAATCATGCCGGCGCGCGCACCGCCTTCAATCGACATATTGCAGACGGTCATGCGCTCTTCCATATTAAGCGCTCGAATGGCCGTACCGGCATATTCGAGCACATGCCCTGTGCCGCCGCCCACGCCAATCCGGGCAATAATCGCCAGGATAATATCCTTGGCGGTCACGCCCTTTTGCAGGCTGCCGTCCACGCGCACCAGCATGGTATTGGGGCGTTTTTGCAGCAGGCACTGTGTGGCCAGCACGTGTTCCACTTCGCTGGTGCCAATTCCAAAAGCCAGCGCGCCAAACGCGCCGTGGGTCGAAGTGTGGCTGTCGCCGCATACAATTGTCATCCCGGGTTGGGTCAACCCCAATTCAGGGCCAATTACATGCACAATTCCCTGGTTGCTGCTTTTTAAGCCGTAATAGGGAATGCCAAACTCGCGCGTGTTTTCATCCAGCTGGTTAATTTGCTTGCGGGAAAGATCATCGGCAAAGTTCAGGCGGCTGAACGGGTCTTTTGGGTCGCTAATCAGGGTCGGGATACCGTGGTCGACCGTTGCCACTGTTTTATCCGGCCGGCGCACCTTAAGACCGCGCTGGCGCAGGCCCGTAAAAGCCTGTGGAGAGGTCACTTCGTGAATCAGGTGCAGATCAATATAAAGGACCGCGGGGGAATCTGGCTCCTGTGCAACGATATGGCGGTCCCATATTTTTTGAAAGAGCGTTTTGGGCTGGGTCATTATTCTCCTTATACCCAGGAGTTGGTTGTTTTCGTCCAGGTTTTGCGTTTAAACGGGTTTTCTTTTTCCTGGGCCTCGACATCCTGGTTTAAATCATAATCATTAAATTCGGGTCGTGAGGGAGCCGTATTGAAGCTCATATAAAATTGTTCAGAGCTGCCTTCAGGGTAAAAATGCGGATCCTGCATCGGAAACGTGTTCATCTTATTCTCCTTCAACATAATAAAAGCGGTGGGGTGGGCGGACGCCCGCCCCGCCGGGGCGACTGAATTTAAATTTCTTCCACTTCTTCTTTGGTTTCATTGTATTTACCGGTAGCCACCAGTAATTTATTCAACGCCGAAAGGTAAGCCTTGGCGCTGGCGACAATAATATCGGTGTCAGCCCCATAGCCGCCAAAAGTGCGCTGGGACTCAACCTCATCCATCGCGTGCAAAACATGTTTGCCGTTGGCGCCCATGATGCGCACCGAAACTTCGCCGAGCGCATCGATGCCTTCGGTGATGGCATGGATCGAAAACTCGATCAGGTTGGTCGGCATCTGGATCACCAGGTCAATCGCCTTGTAAACCGCGTCCACCGGGCCGGTGCCAACCGCGGCCTGCACCTGCTTGCTGCCGTCAGGGCAGCTCAGGCGCACTGTGGCGGTGGGCATGCCCATCGTACCGCAAGCCACCTGCAGGCCGTCGAGGGTGAAAACTTCGCGCGGCTGGTAGAGTTCGTCGGAGACCAGGGCTTCCAGGTCCGCATCTGTGATGTTTTTCTTTTTGTCTGCCAGCATCTTGAAGCGCCCAAAGAGCTTATCCAGCTCTTCCGGCGTGAGCTCGTAGCCCAGGTCAGCCATGCGGTTCTTCAAGGCGTTGCGTCCAGAATGTTTGCCCAGCACCAGCAGGGTGTGCGCCGCGCCCACCATTTCAGGGCGCATGATTTCATAAGTCTGCTGGTGTTTGAGCATGCCGTCCTGGTGGATGCCGGCCTCATGCGCAAAAGCGTTGGCGCCCACGATGGCCTTGTTGGGTTGGACCACGATGCCGGTGTAATTGCTGACCATTTTGCTCAGGCGTGTAATCTGGGTGGCGTCAATGCCGGTGCGCACGCCGTAAATATGCTTGCGCGTTTCCAGCGCCATCACCACTTCTTCAAGCGAGGTGTTGCCGGCGCGTTCGCCGATGCCGTTGACGGTCACTTCCGCCTGGCGCGCCCCGGCTTCAATCCCGGCCAGCGTGTTGGCTGTGGCCAGGCCCAGGTCGTCGTGGCAATGCACGGATACAATTGTTTTTTCGACACCCGGGGTGTGTTTAATAATGCCCGAAATGAGCCGGCCAAATTCTTCAGGGATGGTGTACCCGACCGTATCGGGGATGTTCAGCGTGGTCGCCCCGGATTTAATCGCCTCTTCCAATACCAGATAGAGAAACTCGGGGTCGCTGCGTCCGGCATCTTCAGGGCTGAACTCGACATCTGCGCACAGGCCGCGCGCATAAGCCACCATTTCAGACACTTTCGCCACCACCTCTTCGGGGTCCATCTTAAGCTTAAACTTCATATGGATCGGTGAAGTGGCCAGGAAAAGGTGGATACGCGGGTGAGCGGCATGCTGAACAGCCTCCCAGGCTTTATCAATATCATTTTTGGATGCTCGCGCCAGCCCGCAAATAATGGGGGCGCGAGATCCATCGATGGGGTGTCCCACTTCAACCGCAATGCGGCGCACAGCTTCCAGGTCGTCAGGCGATGCGGCAGGAAAACCGGCTTCGATGACATCGACCCCAAGCCTGGCAAGCGCGCGTGCCAGCTCCAGCTTTTCAGCTGAGGTCATGGTTGCGCCTGGCGATTGCTCACCGTCACGCAGGGTGGTATCGAATATGCGAATATATTCTTCCATGGAAGCTCCTTATTGCAATCTTTTTGGGCCTGTCTACTTGCCCTTGTTCCAGTTTTCAGGGCGCAGGGATCGTACAGCAGCGCCTGCGCGCCATAATTCAGAGTCACCCATTTCCTTGAGTTCGGCGTCAAGTTTGGCGCGGTAGTCGGGCGCGCTGTTCGCCGCGAGCACAATGCGGGTCTCTTCCCCGTCAACCACGCTCTTGTAAAGCTCGTCAAAAACGGGCTGGGTGGCTTCGCGGAACTTGTGCCGCCAATCCAGGGCGCCGCGCTGGGCGGTGGTGGAGCAGTTGGCGTACATCCAATCCATGCCGTTTTTACCTACCAGGCGGATGAGGCTCTGGGTCAGCTCTTCAACCGTTTCGTTAAAGGCTTCGCTGGGGTTATGGCCGTTGGAGCGCAGCGTTTTATACTGGGCTTCGATGATTCCCGCCAGGGCGCCCATCAAAACGCCGCGTTCACCGGTGAGGTCAGAGTGCACTTCTTTCTCGAATGTGGTCGGGAAAAGATAGCCCGAGCCTACGGCGATGCCGAGGGCCAGGGTGCGTTCCATGGCCCGCCCGGTGGCATCCTGGAAAACGGCGAAGGAGCTGTTGATGCCGCTGCCGTCAATGAAGTTGGCGCGCACACTGGTGCCAGAACCTTTGGGAGCGACCAGGATCACGTCCACATCAGCCGAAGGGATGACGCCCGTCTGGTCTTTGTAAACAATGGAAAAACCGTGAGAGAAATAGAGCGCGTCGCCCTTCTTCAGGTGGGTTTTAATCCTGGGCCAGGTCATCATCTGCGCGGCATCTGAAACCAGGTACTGGATGATGGTGGCGCGTTCCGTGGCTTCTTCGAGAGGGAAGAGCGTTTTGCCCGGTTCCCAGCCATCGCGAACAGCCTTCTCCCAGGATTTACCGGTGGGTTCCTGCCCGATAATGACTTTGAAGCCGTTATCGCGCATATTCAGGCTTTGAGCCGGGCCCTGCACGCCGTAACCCAGTACGGCAATGACTTCATCCTTAAGCACTTCACGCGCCTTTTCAAGGGGAAATTCATCCCGGGTAACCACTTCTTCTTCCACATCTCCGAACTTAATCTTCGCCATGTAATTTCTCTCCTGTGATGTATTTTAATAACAATTTAGATGATGAATGATCCATCATTAATGAGCTTGATTAACTGGCACGGTCAATCGAATAGACTGAAGCCGGGCCGCGGGTCAGCGCCACGGTGCCGCTGGCAGCCATTTCAATGATGCCGTAGGGCCGCAGCACTTCAATGAAGCTGTCGATTTTATCCGTGGTGCCGGTGATCTCAACCACCAGGGCTTCATTGGCCACATCCACCACCCTGGCGCGGTAAACTTCGACCATTTGCATGATCTCGGTGCGGTTGGTGTTGTTGGCGGCCACTTTGACCAGGGCCATGTCGCGGTTGACATTGGGCTTTTCGGTCAGGTCATCCACCCGTAAAACGTTAATCAGTTTATACAGGTAGCTCTTTAAGCGGTAAGCGTCGCGTTTGTCACTTTCCATGACGATGGTAAAACGTGAGGTGCCCGGCTGTTCGGTGGGGCTGACGGTCAGCGAGGAAATGTTAAAACCGCGCCGGCGGAAAATGGACGAAATACGGTTGGCAACGCCCGGTTTATCTTCAACGAGAACAACAATAACGTGCTGCATGGTTTACCTCTTTCCTCTCTGGTTACTTTGTACCGGCATGGACAGGGCGGCGGATCATCTGGTGCAGGCTTGCACCGGCTGGCACCATGGGATAAACCGCATCCTCACCGACCACGCGGAATTCAAGCAGGGCAGTGCCGGGCTGTTGGCGGGCCCATTCGATGGCCGATTCAATATCCTTGCGCTGGGTGACCAGCTGGCCCACGAGGCCGTGCGCATCGGCCAGCTTGACAAAATCGGGGCTGGTAATGGGCGTGTTATTATAGCGGCTCTCGTAGAAAAATTCCTGCCACTGGCGCACCATGCCAAGATAACCATTGTTGATGATGGCAATATTAATCTTTAAACCTTCCTGGAAAATGGTCTGCAGTTCCATCGAGGTCATCTGGAAACCGCCGTCGCCCACCACCAGCCAGACTTCACGGTCGGGGCTGGCAAACTTGGCGCCCATGGCTGCCGGCAGGCCGAAGCCCATGGTTCCCAGGCCGCCCGAGGTGATGAACGAATTCGGATGGTCAGTCTTGTAATACTGTGCCGTCCACATCTGGTGCTGGCCCACATCGGTGACAATGATCGCATCACCGTTGGTATGCCGCCACAGGTCATTAATCACGTGCGGCGCGCGCAGCAGGCCGTCATCTGGCGCATTCTGGATATCGCGTTGGGAAGACTCGTGGTGAATTCCATTGATAAACTTCAACCATTCGCCGTGTTCCAGCGAAGGCACGTGGGGATTAAGCTGTTCCAGGCTTTCGCGCAGGTCGCCAATCAGGGCCAGGTCTACTTTAACATTTTTGTTGATTTCAGAGGGGTCCACCTCAAAATGGATCTTTTTCGCATTTTGAGCATAGGTTTTCAGGTCGCCAGTCACGCGGTCATCAAAACGCATGCCCATGGCGAGGAGCAGGTCGCATTCCTGGATGGCGTGGTTGACCCAGGCCTCACCGTGCATGCCCATCATGCCCAGGTTCAGCGGGTGCGAGGCAGGCATGCAGCCCAACCCGAGCAGGGTCATCGCCACGGGAGTGTGAGTGGTTTCGGCAAAATACTTCAATTCGTCCATCGCGCCGCTGATCAACACGCCGTGCCCGGCCAGGATGAGCGGCCGCTTGGCATGTTTGATCAATTCCACCGCGTGTTCAATGTCCTTTTCCACCGGGCGCATGTCGGGCCGGTAGCCGGGAAGCTGGATGGGAGAGTCGTCATATTCCCAATCGATCGATGCAATTTGCGCATTTTTGGCAATATCGATCAAAACCGGGCCGGGGCGTCCCGTGGCGGCGATGTAAAACGCTTCGCGCACAACTTCGCTCAGCTCGTTCACATCCGTCACCAGGTAGTTATGCTTGGTGATCGGCAGGGTGATGCCGGTTACGTCTGATTCCTGGAACGCATCGTAGCCGATGAGATGCGACGGCACCTGCCCGGTGATAAACACGGTGGGGATCGAGTCCATCATGGCGTTGGCAATGCCTGTCACCAGGTTGGTCGCGCCCGGGCCGGATGTGGCCAGGGCCACGCCCACCCTGCCGGAAACGCGCGCATAACCATCCGCCGCATGGGCTGCGCCCTGTTCGTGGCGCACCAGCACCTGGTGGATGGCGGGGTATTTTGACATGGCATCAAAAATGGGCAGGTTTTGCCCACCGGGGTAGCCGAAGACAACATCAACACCCAGGTTTTGCAAGGTTTCCCATAAAATTTCAGAACCGTTTAATTTTCGTTTCATTTTGCCTCCTAACCTGATCAGCAGTTTTTTGATTCTCGGGTATTTCTAAATCGAATAAGCGTCATTTTTAAATGGATTAATCCTGCAGCACAGCCCCGGAATCGGCGCTGGTGACAAAATGGGAGTAACGCCGCAGCCACTTGCTCTGGATAGTGGGGACGAAAGCAGGCAGTGCCGCCAGCCGTTGAGCCAAAACTTCTGCCGAAAGGCGTACATTCAGTGTGCGGGCATTCAGGTCGATCTCGACCACATCCCCGGCCTGCAGGGCCGCAATTGGGCCGCGGGCCGCAGCTTCGGGCGAAACGTGCCCGATGCAGGCGCCGCGTGTGCCGCCGGAAAAACGGCCGTCGGTAATCAATGCCACTTTATCGCCCAGGCCCATGCCCATGATGGCGCTGGTGGGGCCGAGCATTTCCTGCATACCCGGGCCGCCGCGCGGGCCCTCGTAGCGGATGACCACCACGTCGCCAGCCTTCACCTTGCCGGCCAGGATGCCTTCCATTGAAGATTCCATCGATTCAAAGATGACCGCCGGGCCGGAAAAGACCATCATCTTCGGGTCCACGCCTGCAACCTTGATCACAGCACCCCTGGGGGAGAGGTTGCCAAACAAAATGGCCAGGCCGCCGCGCTTCGAATGGAGATTGTCGTAGGGGCGGATGACTTCATCATCTTTCACGCTGGCACTGGCGATGTTTTCGCCCAGCGTGTGCGTGGTAACGGTGATGCGGTCGAGGTGCAGGATATCGCTGTTTTCAGCCAGGCGCTTGAGGATGGCGGGGACGCCCCCGGCGCGGTGGACATCATCCATATGCCATTTGCCCGAGGGGCTGATCTTGCTCAGGTGGGGGACTTTGTCGGCCACGGCGTTGATGCGCTCAAGCGAATAGTCCAGCCCGGCCTCATGCGCAATCGCCAGGGTGTGCAGCACGGTGTTGGTTGAGCCGCCCATGGCCATATCCAGGGCAAAAGAATCGTCCAGCGCTTCGGCTGTGACGATATCGCGCGGCTTGATATCTTTTGCCACCAGGTCCAGGATCAGGCTCGCGGCTTTTTCAGCCAGGGCGTTGCGCTCGTCGCTCAACGCCAGGGCAGAACCGTTGTAGGGAAGAGCCAATCCCAGCACTTCCATCAGGCAGTTCATGCTGTTGGCGGTGAACATGCCCGAGCAGGAACCGCAGGTGGGGCAGGCAAAATCTTCAATCACCTTCAAGCGGGCTGCGTCGATCTTGCCCATGCGGTAGGCCCCCACCCCTTCGAAAACCGAAATCAGGTCCAGCGGGTTGCCGTCCGGGTCGCGCCCGGTGGCCATCGGCCCGCCCGACACAAAAATCGCGGGGATGTTGGTTCGCATGGCTGCCATCAACATCCCCGGGACAATTTTGTCGCAGTTGGGAATACACACCATTCCATCGAAACGGTGCGCTTCAACCATGGTTTCCACGCAATCGGCGATTAATTCACGCGAAGGCAGGGAGTATTTCATTCCCAGGTGGCCCATGGCAATTCCGTCATCCACGCCAATCGTATTAAATTCAAAAGGCACGCCGCCCGCTTTGCGAATGGCTTCTTTCACTTTTTTACCGAACGCCTGCAGATGGACATGACCGGGTACGATATCAACGTAGGAATTAACAACTGCGATAAAAGGTTTATCCATGTCGGCGTCGGTGACGCCGGTGGCTTTTAACAACGCCCGGTGTGGAGCTTTTTCGAAGCCTTTCTTAATTAAATCTGAGCGCACGGTGATCCTCCATCATTTTTAATATTGATATAAAAAAGCCACCCTGTCTTGTTGGGTGGCTCTCTTTTTTATTTTGCCTGTTTGTTTTGCTATCTTCTTCCAAGGCTTACCTTTGCCAACCCAACCGTAAACTGGCGCTCAATAAGGACGAGGCCCAGGAGGAATACTACAATAATAATGACGTACAAATTGCTCAACATATTTATTTTCCTGTTACGGATTTAATTATTATTATTATACAAAGAATATGACACCTGTCAAGGCATTTGCGTGCACTTTGTCAT
>Ga0118677_10008477_pt1 | contig 16461 bp, 16 predicted proteins | sample AliMusrvi5mmetaG_FD_86154 | JGI IMG/M metagenome (GOLD analysis project Ga0118677, IMG submission 86154) | reverse complement strand
TTTGCAAGTCGCCCTATACCATCAACTTGGTGACCTTCCCGAACCCAAAACCACCCACACATTCTGCTAGAGAGCCATAAAAGTTTTGATCCGTGCCATCCCAGGTCATGGCCAGGTGATGCCACGCGCCATCGTCTTGAACACTCTGGGGGCTGGACTCGAACTGGCCGCGGACAATAGTCAGATAGTTTGGACCACTATCCGTGCGCAGATAGGCCGAACCGCCATAGAAGATATTGATAATCCGCTGGCACCCACCGTTGGCTGTAGTGGTGGAGACCCAGCACGCCAAGGTAAATGCATTACCGATGGTCACTTGATTCTTGGTGATGACGCCGGAGCTGCTGCCGGTGAACGAAAGGGCATTGCCAATTTTCCCGGCAACCACGGTGGCGTTTTGCAGCGTGCCATCGGCAGCGCCGCCCAAGCTCCCAGTGTTGGGAACTGTGGTGCCGCCGACTGAATCGAAGGTGTAGTGGATGAGCGCATCCTCCGGAACAGCCTGTGCCCCGGTGGCGAGGACGAGCGCACCCACCGCCGCCGCGAGGGCGAGGTGTTTGAGGGAATCTCTTAGAGGTTTTATAATATTTGATGTTTTCATACTCATTGGTGTTTCATGGATTGGTTTCAGGACTCCTGGGTGTTGCGGATTCCGCTTGCTAGAACGGTTGGCGGGCGTTGGAGCGTCCACCGACGGAGGCAAAGTGGCCAAAACTGCCGGGTGCGGCTAGTCGCTCAAATGAGCGACTAGGGAGGAAGAAGAAGCTGAAATGCTCGAAAGTCTTGCTTTACGTGCAGAATGTCTTACCATGGCGCGGTGACCAACCTTACCGTCAAAATTCCGCCGGAGTTGAAAGCGAGCGTGGAAGAGCGGGCGCGCCTGACAGGTCGCTCGGTGTCGGCGATTGTCCGCGAGTCCTTGCAGAAGACCGTTCAGCGTCCGAAGTCGGCCGGTTCACCCAGTTTGCTTGAACGGGCGGGCGATTTGTGCGGTTGTTTTGATAGCGGCATTGACGATTTGGCCAGCAATTCCAGCCACCTGAAGGGCTTTGGCCAATGACGGCGGTGATTTGTGACACCGGTCCACTCGTCGCACTCTTGGACCGCCGGGAACAATGGCATTCCTGGGTCACCGCGCAGTTTTCCCGACTCCACGAGCCGGTTCACACCTGCGAGGCCGCCTTGGCGGAAGTCGCCTTCCTGACGCGGAGCCGCGGACTCTCCCCCCACCATTTCATGCAATTGCTGCATCGCGGACTGGTGAAGGTGGATTTCGATTTTGACGGGGAATGGCAGTCGGTCGGCAAGTTGCTGGAGGTTTATTCGAATCTGCCGATGTCCCTGGCCGATGCCTGCCTCGTGCGCATGAGCGAACTGCATGCCAAGAGCGTGGTTTTCACCTTGGATCGTGATTTCCTGATCTACCGCAAAAACCGCCGCCTGAAGATTCCGCTGTTGGCGCCGTTCGTGTGATGCCCGCTGACTCAGAGGTTTTTCCCATTTGGACTACAAGCGCGGCACCTTGAGAGCTTTGGCGGCCTTGATGAGGTCATGGTCCTGGGTGGCAATTGGCACGCCCAAACGATAGGCCAGTTCCAAATACGCGGCGTCATAGGAAGTCAGCCCGTGGTTGAGCATGAGCCGTTCAATGTGCATCAGGGTGGAGGGCGCGGTGGTGTGCGGATCGGTCACGATGGAAAGATCGGCGAGTTGGGCGATGGCTTGCCCGGCCTCTCCGGTGGCAAGCTTGCCGGACCGCTCCTTGAGGAAAAGCACGTTGCGGATTTCCAGGTGCCAGATAAAAGGATAAATGACCTGTTGCAGGTCATTCTACCGTGAAACTTCCGGGAAGCAACCACAAGCCGCCAATAGCCGCCGGATGGATCCGTGATACTGCTCCTTGTCTTTTTGGGGCATGGGCGATTCGGAGATCGCCCCTCCTTGGTATGCGCGCCCTCGCTGTTCGGTCATGAGCCAACCGGGCAATCCTCGCCCGCCTTGCTCAAAGCCGGCGGAATTTGGCGACGGCTTGGGCGCGGCTGAGGACGTGAAGTTTTTTGTAGAGGCGGCCGACATGCGTTTGCACCGTCCAGTAACTGATCCCGAGGTGCGCGGCGTTGTCCTCGACGATGGCCACGGGCAGCGCTGGTGCTTGTTTGCTCATGCCAATGTTTTTGTTAGATTGATTGCCAAGACCACCTCGGTCCCCTGCCCCGGCACGCTGTGTCGCTCGAAGGTTCCGCCGATCTGTGTCATGCGTGCCGCCATGTTGGCGGACCTGCGGACACCGGTCAAGGCCGCCATGTCGGTGCAGCCCACACCGCCGTCCGCCACCGTCACGCTGATGCATTCGTCGCACAGCGCAATGCGCACGGTCACTTCGGCGGGCATGCCGTGGCGCGCGGCATTGTGCAATGCCTCTTTGGCGGCGAGAAACAAGTTGTGGCGTTGGGCGGACGTCAGCGGGCGGGGCGCAAACCGGTCGGGCACATCGAAGCGCGAGCGCACGCCTGCCAGTTCCAGATAGCGTTGCGCGAACTTGCAGAGATAAGTGGCGAAATGTTCGACCGAGTCGTTGGCCGGGTTGCCCGCCCAGACGATTTCCTCAAGGCGCAGGATGGTTTGCCGCGCATGTGTGATGATCTCGCCGAGGCGGGAACGCACCGCCTGGTTTTCGCCGGCATCGTGTTGCACCATATCCGAAAGCATGGCGATGCTCGAGAGTTCGGCACCAAGGTCGTCGTGCAAGTCCCGCGCGATGCGCACCCGTTCGCGTTCGGTGGCCTGCTGCATTTTCAAGCGCTCGACCTGGCGGTGGTGGCGGCGGCGCAGCACCCACAGCAGCCCGCCCCCTAACAAACCGATGGCACACAGCGGGGCGAGTACCCGGAACCAGGCGGTCTCCCACCAGTTGGGTTCGACGGTTAGATCCACTGTCGCGCCGGTTTCGTTCCATACTCCGTCGCTGTTGCAAGCGAGCACCTGGAACCGGTAGTGGCCGGGTGGCACTTGTGGGTGGGAGGCCACCCGCCGGCTGCCGGCCTCGACCCAATCCTTGTCCAGGCCGTGCAAGCGGTACTTGAAGCCGATGCTTTCCGGCAGCCTGACACTCAAGGCCGTGAAGGTGAATTCCAACTGCCGCTTGCCGGGCAACAGCCGCAAGCGCGGCGCGCTCCCACACAACTCGCGTGGCACGGCAGCCCCCGGATCCGTTAGGGATTCCTCCGCGCCGAATGCCGCCACGGTCTTGCCGTTGGCGCTCACCCGCTCGAGCACCACGTTCGGCGCTTGCGGGTTGTCTTTGAGATATCCCGCACTCACCTCGGCCATCCCGGACTCCATCGCAAACCACAAGTTGCCGTCCGGGCCGCGCAGGGCCCCCGGCCTGAAACCATGGCTGGCCTGGAACAAGTTCGCAGGAGCCCCGGTCACGGCTGCCTGCGCGAATTGCCGGAACTGCAAGCCATCGAAACGCACCAGGCCGGTTTGCGTGGCCACCCACAAAAATCCGTCGGGTTTCTGCTCGATGCCCACCACCGTGTTGTCCGGCAAGCCGACGTCGGACTGCCAGGTGCGAATCATCCATGGCGGAGCCGCCGATGCCGGCAAAGCGACAAGCGCCAGTGCCCCGGCAGGCTCACAAGCCAGCGCCAGCGGCAGCGACCATGGAGACGGGCGAACACAGGCGCTGACTATGCCATCCCGCCGTGCGAGCAAGCCGCGAAGCAGGGAGTGGCCTCAAACCATACGGACCGGCCATCCTCTAACGGGTTACAAAGCTATAGGCTGCGAGAGTTGGGGTGAATCGAAACCTGCGGACTGGTTCCTAAAGCGACCACTGCCTTTATTGGTTACCTCTGCTCTTTGGGCACTGGCGAGGCCGATTGCAAGGTGGTTTACCTAGGCAGCGTGCAGGAGGGTGCAGGAACGCCACGACAAGGCACCCATGCGGATCAGCATCAAGCCACGTCCCATAGGCGGGGGTGCCGGGACGAGGAGGATTTCCGATTGATGATTGTTGATTGCGGATTGTTGATTTGAAGAGGCAGAAGGGCAGATGATCTGACAATATGATGGGGTTGAAGGACAAGTCACCAGGGAGACCATGCACCCGATTCGGTCCGTGGTGAGTTGGAGAGTTCTTCCGGCAGATGCGCAAGATTCGGAGCAAGATGCTCCAAAGACGGACTGGCGCGAGACGCGCCAGCCACTTGGGTCTGCCCGGCACTCGGCTTTTTTCCGCCGCCAACATGATTATTTTTCTGTCCCTTTGTCGATACATTTGCCTACTTTATAGGGAATCTGGATGAATTGCCTGTCGAAATTTACCTTGGCACAGCGGATCGGACGGCTAGCGTCGGGGCAGTGAAATCAATCCGTCAATCCCGCCCGCCGACCCGCCGCGCTCACGCACGCAGGGATTCTCTAACAATCGTCCCGCCGTTTGGCGTGCGTTGCGGCTCGGGTGATGAGGGATTTGCCGGAGGAAAACCGAGATGAAAGCGTGCCTGATTGCCATCGTCGGCGGGAGCGGGTCGGGAAAAAGCTGGCTCGCCGCCCACTTGGAATCCGCCCTCGCGCCGTCGGCGGTCCTCGTGTCGCTCGATGATTTTTACCACGACAATTCGCACCTGCCGCCCGGCCGGCGGGCGCTCAGGAATTTCGATCACCCGCGCGCCCTCGACTGGGACGAGCTGGTGCGCGTGCTGAAACGTGTGCGTCACGGCCAAGCGGCGCGGGTCCCGTGCTACGACTTCGCGACCCACACCCGCGGGCCGGACGGCCGACGGTTGGACGCGCGGCCCGTCGTGCTCGTGGAGGGCATCCTCGCCCTGCACCAACCCGCATTGCGCGAACTCTATGATTTCAGCGTGTTCGTCTCCTGTGCCGCGGAGGTGCGGCTGGAACGCCGGCTCGCCCGTGACGTCGCCACTCGCGGACGTCACCCGGATGACGTCCACCGCCAATTCCACCAACAGGTGCAACCGATGCACGAACGTTACGTCGAACCCCAACGGAAATGGGCGGACCTCGTGCTCGAACCACCGATCGGAACCCGCGAAGTCCGCCGCGTCGCCGCGGTGATCCGGAAGTTGGCAAAATAGGGGGTAACGGACGCCCTTATGCCTTATCAGATTCACATCCAATATCGGACTTCTGGAGTGTGGGTTTCATGTACCTGAATCGCTTTGGTTTGGGTCCCGAAGGGACCTCTCATAAAAGCCCGGCACGAAGTGCCGGGTCCGGGCGTACCCATGGTGATTCCGTCCTGAAGGGACGGTTCATAAGGTTTCCCGGTATTTGGGTTAGAGTTTTCCGCTTGACAGCTATCAGAAAACCGTGTTGTAAGGGAGCGATATTACGGCCTTGATCCCGGTGGAAAAGGCCGTTCAACCCCTCAACCATCCGTTACCATGAATGACGATCTGCTGGAATCCGCCGTGGAATTCGCGGAAAACCCGGAGGCACGCTGCCCGTGCGTGCTGCTGTTGGATGTTTCGGGCTCCATGCGCGGCGCACCCGTTGACGCGCTCAACCAAGGCATCCGGGCTTTCAAAGAGGACCTGTCCAAGGACTCGCTGGCATCCCGGCGGGTCGAGGTCGCCTTGGTGGCCTTTCACAACGAGATCGAAGTCCACAATGATTTCTGCACGATCGACAACTTCGAGCCGCCGAACCTGGTCGCCGGCGGACTCACCCACATGGGCACCGCCGTCATCAAGGCGCTCGACATGATCGCGGCCCGCAAATCCCTCTACAAGACCAATGGCATCAGCTACTACCGACCCTGGGTTTTCCTCATCACCGACGGCGCTCCCCAAGGCGAAAACCCCGAGTTCTTCGAGGAAGCCGTGCGACGTGTCCATGACGACGAGTCTAACAAACGTGTCGCGTTCTTCGGGGTCGGCGTTGAAGGCGCGGACATGGCCAGCCTCGCCCGCCTGTGCGTGCGGGCACCGGTGAAACTCAATGGCCTGGACTTTGTGGAAATGTTCGTGTGGCTCTCCAAAAGTGCTGGCGCCGTGGCCGCCTCGAAGGTGGACGACATGGTGGCCTTGCCGCCACCAGGATGGGGAACCGTATGAGCAATCCGGCTACTTGGCGCACGGTCGGCGTTTCCTCCCGCGGAACCAGCCACCTGAAATCCGGCGACCCATGCCAGGACGCCCACGCATGGCGTGTGCTGCCATCCGGCACTCTCGTCGTGGCCGTCGCCGATGGCGCCGGAACCGCTCCCATGGCCGACACCGGCGCCACCCTCGCCGTAACCACCGCCCTGGAAACCCTCTGCCACACCCTGGCCATCATCGCACCATCGGACGAGCCCGACTTGTCTGACCTGTCTGACCTGTCCGACCTGTCCGACGAGGACTGGCACAATCTGTTAGCCGGGGTGCTGACCGCAGCGCTGCGGGCTGTGGAAGAGGAAGCGGCGGCCCGGCAGGTCCTTCCGCGCGACCTTGCCTGCACGCTTCTGCTGGCGGTGGCTGTCCCCGGCGCCTTGGTGGCTGCGGTGCAGATCGGCGACGGCGCGGTCGTGGCGCGCAGTGACGATGGCGAGGTCTTCGCGGTTACTCGCCCGGCACCTGGCGAGTACCTCAACGAAACCACGTTCCTGGTTTCGCCCGGTGCGCTTGGCAGTGCCGCGTTCGCCGTGTGGCGCGGCCAGGTCTCCAGACTCGCCGCTCTAACAGACGGCTTGCAGATGTTGGCGCTGCGGATGCCCGCCGGCGATCCCCACCCGGGATTTTTCGATCCCCTGTTGCGCTTCGTGACATCAGCCGCAGACCCTCAGGCCGCCGAAGTCTCGCTCCAGGGGTTCCTTGATTCCCCGCGCGTCCGCGACCGCGCCGACGACGACCTCACCCTCTTCCTCGCCGCGTGTGGAGTGGCGATTTCCGAATCCCCATGACGTGGCCGGATGCCGCTTACGTAACACAGCCGTCTCGGCTGTGAGGGAAAACAGCCGTCCCGCCCAATCCTGTTCAATTAGGCATCTCAGAAACCGGGCAGGAAGAAGGCGGCGGGCAGAATGCCCGCGCCACAGGTGGTCCGGGCATTCTGCCCGGAACCTCTGACTCCAAAACAAGTGCTAATTGAACAGTATTGGCCGTCCCGCCTGTTTTCTCCTGATCGGATTCATTTCAAATTCAATCCGTCTTTTCCCGCCCGCGTCTTATCATCTCACCCACCTCGCGCAGGGTCCGCACGTCGATGTCGCGCAATTTGCCGGCTGGGTCGGGACCCACATCGATTGAGAAAATGTTGCCGCATTTCACCGCGCCGAGGTAATCCGCGTAAAGTTTGTCCGCCGGCAGGCACAGGTTGTCATGTTTGGGCAGCGAGTAGAACCACTTCGCGCCGCCCTCGTGGGCCGGCAGGATCGGATAGGTGAACTCGGCTAACAACCAGTTGCCCCGCCCGACGGAATAATAACTCCACTCCGCGCCCGGCGTGGCGGCCAGCGGTGACGGGCGGCCCCATTCGGCGACCCGGATATCGCCGGAAACCTGGCCGCCGTTATAGCCGATGAAACATCCCGGCTGCAGCATCTTGCACCAAGCGGTGGTGTCGGCATGGCTCATGCCACCGTCGCCCTGGGCATGATCGATCCACAGATACTCTAGCGGCCCGAAGTTGGTGAGCAATTCCCTGAGCTGGGTCTTCTTCATTTCCGGCAGATACCCGCGGGGATGATAGCTCTTGTTGTCGGCGAACTCGCCTTCGGCGAAATACAGCGCGAGCTTGATGCCGTATTTGTCGCACGTCTTGCGCAGCTCGGCGAGCACGTCGCGGCCCAGCGGTGACTTGGTCACCTTGCGCATGGTGGATTTTGTATCCCACATGCAGAAACCGTCATGATGTTTCGCGAGGAAAATGATATATCCCATCTCCGCCTCCTTGGCCGTGCGCGCCCATTGGTCGGTGTCGCAGCCGGTCGCCTTGAAAAACGCCATGTCCTTCACCCCCGGCGTCAAATCCTTGCCGGAAAACGTGCTCAACGACCAGCGGATTGACATGCCCCATTTCAGATCCTGCAACTCCTTCGCGCGCTGCCGCATGTCCACCGCGCCGACCCGCCCGGCCAGCAGGCCAGACAAGAACACCGCGATTGCCAATGCGCTCGTTCTCATTGCGGAAGATTCCGTGTTAAGTCAAGGTCATTGCCGGATTGGATCATGATGGTTCGATCACCATCCGACATCGGAAATCTCTCACGGAAACGCAGCGACCGCAATCGGATTCCCGGCCGTCCTATGGTTTCCGTCTCAAGGACCGCGAGTTTCCAGACTCGCCGGTGAAAGATTGGCCAAAGCGAAGGTGGCTGATGCCGCGGGTCTTTGGCGTTCCTTTCGCATGCGAGTCTGGAGCATCCACCGCGCGTTGGCGGACAAAACACGGAACTAACTTGGCAGCAAACGCACCAATTTAGTCAGGAAACCTGTTTTGTAACCCATTGGAAATCAGTGGTGGAATTTCAAGTTAGTGGGGAGACTCGCGGTCCGTCCTTGCGGCGGCGCTCACCCTGCGGCCCGCAGCCATTTGCCGGCGATGGCTGTCAGGTCGAGGCCGGGTGTTTGGCCGTCCCTGAAGTATCCGGCTTCGAGTTCGGAGATCTGCTTGGTGAGGGCGGCGCGTTCGCTTTCGCCGAGGCGGGTGGCATGATGCTGTTGGATGCGGCGCAGGAAGGCGACGGCGGTGAAGGGCGTGAGGTGGTCGGGTAGGGTCAGAGCCGCTGCCGGGACGTGGGCCTTGGCAGCCTTGCGGCGCAGGAAGATCACCAGTCCCACAATCGCCGCGCCTAGCAGAACCAGGAGGGTCACGTTGCGCAGGCCGTTGCTGACCTGACTCACGAGTTTCACGCCGGTGGCCGCTTGTTGGGCGGTGACGGTGACGAGGTCGGCGTCCTGATAGTGCTTGTATTCCACGCTGGCGGGCTTGATGCCGTCTTTGAGTGCTGGGAAACGGAAGATCACATCACCGCGGAGGTCCTTGTTGCGCCGATAGGTAAGCTGCCAGTTGCGGTCGGCTTGCGGTTTTCTGCTGCTGCCGTCACTGACAAACTGGGTGACTGACAGATTGCTGTCCACCGTTTCGAGGCCGAATCCCTCGCGCTGACACGCGAACATTTCATCAAGCGCTGGAATGATCCCCTGGCCGCGGGCCTGGATTTCCACCACCACCTTGCCATCGCGCCATTCGCGTTGGTCCATGGTGAGCGTGAGCGCCAGATCCGGGCACGGCCGCGCGTCCACCGCATCGTCCTTGGCTTCGAGCGGTTGCAATTGCGACATCACCGGCAGCACGACCTGTCCCGGTTGATCGACGAAATCCATATCTATCTGAATTGATGGGATACGGTCCACGGCGGCGTTTTTGGCGCGCAACACGGCGTACACCATGGGCGTTTCAACCCAGCCATCGCGGGGCAGGTCGATCGTTTTGACGGCCGCGTCGTGGAACGTGATCGAAAGCACCTCGAACGTTTCGTCGAGCGCGGCGTGGATATTTTTGGCGAAGTCATCGCGCAAGCTTGGGGCGGCATTCGGGTTGGGCGGGCCACCCATCATGCCCATCATGCCGTGCTGCTGGTTGAGGTTCTGCAGGTATTTGGCGAAACCACCGCTTTCGCGCAACAATTGGCGCGTGGCCTCAAGACTGATGAACATGCCGAACGGCTGGGTGTGGCCGACACGGGTCGGGCCATCCACCGCCACATTGAGCCGCACCTCGTCGAGCAACTCGCGGTAATAGTTGAGCGAAGCCATGGCGGTTTTGGCGGCGGGATGATCCTCGCCGACCACCTTGAGGCCGGAGCCGAGGAAACGCTGGCGGACGTTGGCCGGCACACGCGGAAACAACTCGCCTAACATTTTGCCGAACAACTCCAAGTGTTTTTGCGCGGCGTCGCCGGGCAGTGCGCGCATCGCGTCGCCGATGGACTTGAGGCCGGGATCGGTGCGGGCGGTGGAAATGGTGAGTTGCGAGAGATCGCTGGCACCGAGCATCACGAAGAACCATGCCTGATAGGAATCGATGGCCCATTTGCCGCGCGGCAGATCGGGAAGTTTGGCGGCATACATCTCCGCAGCCTTGGCAAAACTGGCGAACGCCTCGTCACGCAAGTTGACATATTCCGTGAGTTTCACCTGACGGTCGAACTCGTATTGCGAAACATCATAGAACAACTGGCCACGGGTGATGAACGCGTTCCAGTCGCCATCCTCGGCGCGGATGCCGCGTTTCGCCAATTCGATGGCGGTGCGGTAACCGCGTGAAACCTCGTCCTTGGTTTCCTCCTCGGTGCGGTTGGTGCCCGCCTGCTGCTGGGCCTTGGGATCGCGCCATTGTTCCTGCAGGCGTTGGCGCATCCCGCCTAACAAATTCAGCAACTCGGCGCGGACCATTTTCTCCGGCGGGCCGAAGATCGCCTCAATATCTGCAAGGCGATAGACCTCGGCGCCGCTGTGCAGCGTCATGAACGACTGGACGATGAGCGCCGGATCGAGCGGTTCCGGGGAGATTTCGCGGAGTTGGGCGAGCAGCGTTTTGAACTGCTGGATGTTCAGGTTCTGGCGCAGGCGGGTGAGCGGGATGCCGGCGCCGGTCTGCTGCATCTGCGGCGGAACATACATGCCGAATGCGCGCATCCGCTTGATCTCCGGACTTTCGGCGGGAGTCGTGCGTTTGCCGACCCATGCGGAGAGGACGTCCTGGCAGAGATCACGCTCGAGGCCGGGGTGGGCTTTCACATAACTCCGCAACAACCCGATGTTGGTTTCCTTGGGCAGCAAAATGTTCACCTTGAGCAAGGTCAGTTCCACGCGCTGGGCCAAGCCGGGATTGAGCCGGCGGAGGATTTCGGGCGGTGGCGCGGTTGATAGAATGGTATCCGTGGAAAGCGACTTGACCTCGTTGTTGCGCTGGCCGCCGTAATAGCGCATCATCATTTGCTCGGCCTGGGTCATTTCAAGGGCCACCGCACCACCGGCGCGGTAACAGGCCTCGGCCTCATTCAACCAATTCGTCACCAGCACCGCGCAAATTTCCGGCAAGGATCCCTCCTTGTCCACCAGCGCCTGAAGCAGAAGACTTTGGGTGCCGAGGTTGGCGGCACGCGCCTGCAAGTCCTTGCTGCCGGCGGCGGCCTGGCCAAGTTCCCCGATGATGGCGATCAGGTCTGATAGAGTGGCTGTTTGCTTGAACAATTGTTCGCGGATGAGTTTCTTCGCTTCAGCCGGGTCGAGCGCGGGCAGCAGTTGCACCAGGCGGTCCAGCGCCAGGCGGAATTGCGGGCGGGTATAATTCCCGAAGCGCGAGTTTTTCATGAGATATGCGCATAACTCCGCCGCGCGTTGCAACTGCCGTTCATCGCGTTGGGCGATGCCCGATTGGGTGAAATACTCCATGGTGAAGACGAGAAGCATGGTATCCGCGTCCTGCCATTCCTCGTTTTTCAAGGGTAGGAATGGTGCCGCATCGGTGATCCAACCCAGTGAGGATAACAATTGCGTGCCGAGCATGCGGCCCTCCGGGGTCTTGCCGCCGAGACCTTTCCAACCTGCCGTCAAGCGGTCGATCAAAGTTTTCCTGCCACCGGCTCCAAGCGCGGTTTTCACCAGCGAGGTGAGGGCCGGAATGTTCTTCTCGGTCAGATCGCCTGGGGCCGCATTGATCAACGCGTAAAAATCCTCACTCAGCAACGGCGCGGGCTTGCCCTTGGGCCGGCCTTGGTTGCCCCCCTGTTGCGACGGATCCTGGTCGCCACCGTTCATATTGTTAGGTCCTTGCGGCACGACTTTCAACACGTCGCCGACCGCGAGCGAACTGCCCGCGATCGCGTCCAACAGCTTCGCGTAACAGGCGGCGGCGTCTTCCGGCGGCACGGTGGCAAGCGCGGTGCCCACAGCCGGCCAATCGCCTAGCAGGACGGCCATGCGGAACGTATCCGCAAGGGTGGTCTTGCCGCTCTTGCGCTGGGCACGGGTGGCGGCTAACAGCGCCTCGGGCGAGCGGTCAAAACTCATCGCGCGCAAGGCTGAGGCAAGGGTCTCTTCCGCGGGCTCGACGGCTGGCTTCGCCGGATCAGCACCGGACTTTTCGTTAGAAACGGGCGGTGCAGCTTCGTTAGGTGCCGGCACGGTGACTGGTGGGGTCACGGTTGCCGGTGGGGTGGTGGTATTTTGCGCCGGGGCCGCGACAACCGTCCACAGCAGCATGACCAAGAGCAATGGCATCTCCAGTGGTTTTGAATACGATGTGTTTTTCATAATGAAATCGGTTGGTGTGTTGGAAATAACAAAATCAGGACCCTTCGCCGGGTTTGAAGCGCTGGGTTCCGGCGCCGGGCATGGGTTTTTCGCCCTCGCCCTCGCCGACGCCGGGTTTGTTGCCATTGCCTTTGCCGCGTTGGCCGCGGCGTTTGCCCATTTGTTCGCTCAATCCCTGGCCTCCCATCTTCTGGCCTTCCTCCGGCAATGGTTTGCCCATCAATTCATAAAGACTCATGCGCTGCAGCAAAACGGCTGATTCCAGGTTCGCTTGTTGTTTGACCGCATAATCCTTGGCCCCCTCAACGGCGCTTTGCTCGGTAAGTAAACGGAAATTCTGCCGCGACAGTTCCGCCTCCTCCATCCATAACTCGCGCCGCGCCCCCTCCAGGCGCATCACCCAACCGGCATAATAATGAATGCGCCCCGCCAACTCGCGCGATTCGCGGCGGAACTCAAGCGGCATCGTGGAAAATCCCGTGTCATTGACGACTTTGTCCATCTGGTCCATCGCGGCCACCGCGTCGCCCTGGCGATAGTGCGTGCGGACCTGCGCCAGATCGAGGCGCAACTTCATGCCCGGATCCCCGGCGGCGACGCACTTGGCGGCTTCCCGATAAAGCCGGTCGGCCTCCGGCCAGTTCTTTTGTTGTTCGAGCGCCTGGGCCTTGACGACATACGCGTGGGCATTGTCGCGAGCGAGCCATTCCTGGCCGCGGCCGTAATGCACCACCACCATCGGCAGCGGCAATAGCAACCAGAGAAGTATCATATATCTTTTCATGAAACCACCTCCCGCGTGTTAGATCTGTTGTTTGCCGCCGTCCCGGCCGACTTCATTTGCTCGGCACCCCATGCGTTTGAAGAAGGTTCCGGGCAGGATGCCCGGACCACGTTCCGCACCTCCGGCACGAGCGCGCGCCACGCGCTTCCGCAACACTCTAACAGGATTGGCAGCAGGCACAGGACAACCGCCGAGAGCGCGAGCACGGCCAACGCGACCAAGCGCCGGTCCGCCTGCCATTTCGCGGAGCGTGGGTCCCCGGTGTTGAGTTTTAGCAAAGCATCGCTGGGGATCTGGCGGCTGTTGGTATCGAAATACTTGCCGCCGAGGCGCCGGGCGAGTTGCGAGAGGTTGGCGGTATCCTGCCGGGACAGATGGCCGTCGATGAACGTTCCGCGTCCCGGTTCGCCCACCCCGGCGAACAGAACTTCGGATACCGCCGAGGGCAAGGGCTTGAGTCCTGCGGGCGGCACGCCATCGCCATCGGATATGACCAACAGCGTGGTGGATTTGCGCGGCCAGTCCTTCATCAAGTCGCCTGCCTGGTTGAGTGATTTCAACAAGTCCGTCTTGCCGGGCTTGTAGGTATAATAAAACGGCACCTCTGCGGCGAAATGCACGATCAACTCACGGTCCTGGCATTCCTTGGCAAGCATGCGCGCCTCGGTATAGAAGCTAGCCGCGCTGAAGCGCACATTGTCGCCCGGCACGCGGTTGAGGACCGACTTGAGCACCTCCGCCGCGCGCACGGCCCGTCGTTGTTCGCCGGTTTCTCCGGCATCGGTGAGCTGCATCGACGGCGAGACATCCAGCAGCACCATGAGGTGGCGGGTCACGGCGGCGTGACGGTCGCGGTCGCGCGAAAGATTGTTATATGCGATGAGCGTGATGAGCGCCCACGCCGTGCCCGCCAATGCCAGCACCCGCAGCGGCGGCGCGACCATGGTCCAACCGCGCGGTTTTCCTGCCGGACCAAAGGCCAACCGGCTGAGACGGGCGACCCGCCGCGCATGCAACCACTCGCCCGCCGCGGCAATGGCCGCGCTACCGATCGCGGTCCAGGTGGCGCAGGTGATGATTTCCTCATGGGTCATGGTTTTACCAGGGTGTGTAGCGCAGTCCTAACAACGATAGTCCTAGCAGAACAGCGGCCGTCAGGCCCGCTATCGCCAGCGGTGTGTAATCATCCACCCAATCCGCGGTCACTTGTTTGAATTTGGCCTTTTGCATGCCGTCGATTTCATGGAAAACCGTGCTCAACGTGGCGTTGTCGCCTGCCGTGAAAACCTTGCCGCCGGTGATCGAGGCGATGGTATTGAGTCCGGCCAGGCCCACGCCACCGGTGTCATCGGAACCAATCATCACGCTGAACACGCGGATTTTCCTATCAGCAAGTTCCTGGGCCACGGTGCGGTCGCCGCCGTTGGAGAAATCGGCGCTGCCGCCATCGGTGATGAGCACCACCGCGCGGTCGCCCTCGGGCACCCGCACGAGTTCATCGCGGCACCCACGCAGGGCGCTGGCAATGAGCGTGCCGCCCATCCAGGCGGGCATGTTCTCCGGTCTGACATAGTTGGTGGCGTTGACGATGGCTGACAATTCCTTGGTCGGCGGGATCCAATGGATATATTCGGAGCCAAAGATGGTGAGGCCGAACGCGTCACCCTTGCGGAATGTGCAGAATTGTTTGGTGGCCTCGACCGCCGCTTGGAAACGGTTCCCTTTCTGACCGAAGGGCATACCCATCGAACCGGACACGTCGAGGCAGATGATGATATTGTTGAGGATGCGCTCGTCGAGTGGCGGCGCGGGCTGGCGCGGTCCCGCAAGCATCAACACCGCGATGGCCAATAGCACGGCGGGCAGGGTGCCTGCCAGATTCACCAGCACGCGCAGCCACTTGCCATCGCGCTGCTGGCCGTGATCGAAAGGCAACACCAGCGGATGTCCCCGGCGCACCCATTGCCAGAATCCCCACACCACCGGCAGAGCCAGCAGCCATAACAGTTGCGGATGGTGAAAACTCATGCCGCCACCTCCCGCGTTGCCGCCGGCAAGCGGCGATAGGGTTCTAACAAACCGGTGATTTCATCGCGGGTGGCACCGCCGGGACGGTGCAGCCAACGTTCCAGCGCGCGGATCAGGGTGCCCGCTTCGGGATGGCGTTTGAGGGCGGCCAGGGCATCGGCCATACGTTGTTCGGGCAGGGCGAGTTTCTCACGCCAGTAGCCGGTCATGAGTCGTTCCAACTCAGCCTGGCCGTCGGCTGAGAGGACTCCTGCGGCGGCGGCCTCGACGAATGGCCGCATGCGTTCGGCATAACTCGGCTGCGGAACCACCACCACCGGCGCGACGACCGGTTTCCTTTTTCTGCCGAACCAGGCGAAGGCCGCGATGCCGCCAACCCATAACAATGCGAGGATCCACAAGAACATGCGATAACCGCCGAACCACGGGAACGGCCGCGGGATATAGGGATTCAACACGCCATTGTAATCTGGCGGCAAAGTCGAACGGACATGCACGATCTCATTGCCGATTTCCTTGGCGAGGCTGCCGTCCGGGCGAATCAGATAGTCCGCCAATTGATAATCGCCCGCCTCGAAACCGATATAATGGAATTGATAGGTAAACCGTCCCTCGGCGGCGGCGGTGATTTTTTCCACCCGCAAAATGAGCGGCGTGCGGTCATCCAGCGGACGCGGTTGGTAATCGCCGCGCGGCAGTGTCACGGCCACATCGCCTTCGATGCCGATCACCCGGGAAAGATTGGCGGGAACCGTCGCGGTGCAAAGGCCCGCCAGTCCTAACATGAGGAGGAGGACAGGCGTCCCGCCTGTCTTGGCCGATGGGCTTCCAGCCTGTCGGTTCATTGGCGGACAGGCGGGACGCGCTGTCTTCCCTAACAGGCTGGAAGCCTGTTTTCCTATCAAAGAGCGCAAAACGGACAGTATTGGCCGCGACGCCGCGACGCCGGGGCGATCCCCTTGCTTGACTGCGCCAGGTCAGCGCTGCCGACGCTTGGGTGGTGGGTTAGGGAATTCAAAATCAGTATAATCAGTGAAATCAGTGGTTCCCGTTTCCCTTCCTAGCACCAGAACCCGGCGCGGCGCTGGGTGTGGATTCGGGAGTAACTTTGGTATGGAGGCTCCGGGCAGAATGCCCGGACCACGTGGCGCGGGCATTCTGCCCGCCGCCTGTAACAGCCAAGTTAGTCGGGAGGCTAATACCCTCCTGGGGACTGCCGGTCCGGTGGCAATCTCCATCAAAAATCTCCGCGAATCCCTCCGCGACCTCAGCGACTCTGCGTTTCGTTGAATCCCAACCAAGCCCTCAAAAAAGTGCCAAGTCATTTCCCGCAATTCACCGCCAATTCAACGCCTGGCCCTAATCCTAAATGGGAAA
>Ga0118677_10008475_pt1 | contig 16461 bp, 9 predicted proteins | sample AliMusrvi5mmetaG_FD_86154 | JGI IMG/M metagenome (GOLD analysis project Ga0118677, IMG submission 86154) | reverse complement strand
GCATTGGTTTGACCCGGTAGACTAATCGCGCCGGGTGCTTCAATGGGCCGCGGGCGGGGCAAAGAAGCCGAAGCCGCCGTTGGTCGTGATAATCGCCGTAACCATCTGGTTGCTGACCACCGCGTATCCACCCCGCCGTAGCGTTGACATGAAATCAATACACTCGAAGGAATCGCACGCAGCCGCTCATTTGCCGTCAATCCGCTGCAACCATTTCCGCAGCGCGGCCACCTTGTCCAGCAGTCGCTGATTCTTGTCGGCCGTTTCACGGGCAAGTCACCCGATAAAATCTCTGCGACACATTGGTTGCAGAGCTGTCTGTGAATTGAAACACACCGGGAGAGGTCTGACTGGCGGCACCTCGGGCAACCCAATCAAACAGGTTGGTGGATGTCCAAACGCGGTAAACCGCATTCGCATTGCCGTTAAAACCCAGCGAAAAGACTCCATTGCTCCACGCGTCTGAGGCGTTGTTGATAACCGGTGCGAAAAGGATGTTCACTGTGGTAGCGGCCGGTGCGGAATCAGCCTCACCGTCATTGGCCACAAAATTGAACGAGGTGTAAGGCCATCCAGAGGCATCGGTTCCCGGCACGAAGATGATGCGGCCCAATGAATCCGTTGCCGAGGTGTTGGGCGTAGTGATGGCCGGCCTCTTTTCTTTTATCGACAGGGCAATTATCTCCTTATTTCATGCGGTTTTCAAGAGTTTTCTCATTTGACTTGCGGTAACTTTGGGTAACCGGAACCTACCAATTTCCTAGTTTTACTTGCAGTTTAACTGGCAGGCAAAACAGCAATTCGGTGAGGATTCCTGCTCAATTTCCGGCTACTAAAAAAGGCTTTGCAATGGCGAGACGTTGCGGGATGAACTGAAGGCTATGAATGAAGATTCTTCCGAAATGAAACGTTTGGCGGACGCGGTGGCCGGTGTGGCCGCGACGATGGCGGAAATGTTCAACAAAAAGTTGATGGCGGCAAGCGGCAGTGGCGGCGCCGGGATCCCCGACGAGGAACCGATAGCCAGGCCGGTCGGTTATCCCAACCGCTACACGCCGATTCCGCCCAATGGCAAACGATGCGAGTTCACGGGCATGAAACACGCGAAGCTATATGATATGCTGAGCGTGGGCGGTATTGCCCGAAACAAAGTGCGCGTGGCAAATCTGCGCTCGCCGGGAACCAATCGCGGCCAGACGTTATTCCATGTGGGCGACATGCTCCGTTTCCTAGACGAACTGGCCGCTGAGCAAATGCGATTAGACGCTCATTGAACACGCCGGCTGACCGGATCGGACGAAAATCCGAAGGAAAGAATTTTCGGATGAGCGGCCTGGTCCGGGGCGTGTGATAATCTGGCGGCATCTGGGCGCAAGTTCCTCGGAATGGGAATCTGCTTCTGGTTGGTCAGGCAATTTATGGCTTTGGCCTTTTCCTTGGCGGAACTGAACGCTGGCAACAACATGGCCGCCAAAATCGCGATGATGGCGATGACGACCAATAACTCAATAAGTGTAAAAGCCCGAATCTTGCGAAGCGCCCAAGCACGCTGAACGCTTGGAAGGAATCGCGGGCATTGCCCGGTTCGGGCGGAGCGGAGTTTTGCGGGCGTCGCTGAAGTAAACCTGTTCATCGGTTGGTGCATAGCTTACTGCACTGCGCCGTAATTTTGGCGGGCGTGCCGAACCAATCATGGCTACTGCATCTTTTCAAAGGCGGCATGGGATGCCTTTTCACGGCGGCACCTGTGACTTGTCCCGGTAGAACTTCGAGAGGTTAGCCTGTAATACTAAGTTGGAGTTCAGAGACTCCACATGACTATCGCAAAAAGCCACCACCTCTCGTTTCCCATGGATATATTGTAAAATGCTGGTGTCCTCCTTCGCGAGGATCACTGATCCCCAGGCTCCACCCGGAACAGATACGCCACCTGCAGCATAAGCCGCTGTCTGCAAACGAATTTCTGTCAGCGCGATGGTATCGGATGGATTTTGAATTGCCGATTGCTTGATCGAAGAGCCATACAACATGACGCCGGTTTGATTTGGAGACCCATAAGCCCCGTTGCGGTCATCAACATTTGCATTCACCCAGTAATGTCGAGAACTGCCGCCTGCTTTCTGCGGCTGAGTTGGGCATTTAAGCGAATTGGTGCTTATACCATAAGGCAGGATCAATTGGTCCCACGTCAAATAGCCATTCGCATTCACTCCGGGTGCGTTAATCATGCCGGGTGGCATTTTTTGATCATTAGAGTCCACATACATGAGGGTAGCGATCCCAATTTGATGTTGGTTGTTTACACATACCGTTTTGCGCCCCTGTTCTTTTGCGCTACTCAGTGCTGGCAACAACATGGCCGCCAAAATCGCGATGATGGCGATGACGACCAATAACTCAATCAACGTGAAGGCTTGGACCGTGTGAAACGCCCAGGCGCGCTGAATACTTGTCAGAAACCTGGGTTTTGATTCGGTCAGGGTGCCATCGGAACTCGCAGACGTTATCTTTTTCATTGGCTGATGCATATCTTGGGCTATTTGTTTTGTTTGTATGCACAATTTACCATTTTTCGCCCTTCAAACAACTGAGCCATCCTCCCTCATTCGGGGGAGTGACTAATCACTTGCCGTCATCCTGCTGGCTCGTTCGTAAATCTTGTGTATTCAATTAACGGGTTTGTCGTTAATTTTAATACGGCTTGGACGCTGCCATTTCCCAGGCTTCGATTGACTTCACGATAGTTTTTCCGCCACGGCTGAAGAGCGAGACACCGAGTGCGTCGGCCCGCGTCGGCCACAGGCGTTGCGTCAGGCACTGGCGGCCATTGGCAAACACCTCCATCATCGAACGGTCGAGGAAAATGCGTAACCGCAGTGGTTCGCCGGGTTTCAACACAAGGGGTGCTTCTTGATTGAGCACGCGGCGGGTGGCATCTGCGGCGTCCTCGGGCCTGAAAAGACACCAACTGCGGTAACGAATGGCCGGATCGAGGGTGGATTTACCCAGATCAACCTTCAGCACACCCGACTGCGGATTGTAACTGATCGCCGTTTCCTCCGCACCATCCGGGGTGCGGCGGACTTTGACGCCAAATTCATGCGCACCTTCCGGCTGCATTTCAATCGCAAGTTCCATGCTGTCGCCCCGAATATCGTCCATCGGAAGTTCTACCCCAGGATTGACCGTGATATTCTGATGTGCGCGCGGATTAAAACGAAGTTGTTTCAGTTCCTCCACGGGTTCGATCTGGAGGACGCCATTTGGGTCGAGAGAGAGCACGCGAGGGAGGGTCATCACACCGCTCCAGCCACTGGCGATTCGGGTCGCCTGCGGGCGTTCGTCCATGCACCAGGCCCATACAATCCGGCGGCCCTTGTCGTCGCGTAGTGTTTCCGGCGCAAACATAGCTCCCCCGGGCCAGTTCATTCGGCCATACGATTCGGCGATGAAATGCTCGTTTTCCCAGCGGCCCAGGAAATAGCGCGCACCGCGCATGTGACTGATGCAAAGCAGCATGTTCTTATTCCCGAGCCGAAAGAAGTCGGGGCAGGAGACATCTTCACCCGGTTGGCTCCAGCGATCGTTGTCGAGAAAGGGTGCTACATAGTGAAGTTGCGTCATTTCCGGGCCTTTGAAAAGTGTCGGGTGAGTCCCGGTGTTGGGGTTGCCGCCGAAGATGGCATAGTAGGTGTCGCCTTCAAGCCACGCGTGGGGATCCCACGAGTCGTATTTGCCATAATCCGGCTCGCCCGGTTTCGGCATTCGCACGATTGGATTTGCCGGCGATTTTTTCCAATTGATCAACCCGTCGTCCTGCGCCAGGGCAATGCAATTGCCGGCGTCCACACCATGGTAAATGATAAGCGGCACACCCTCCTTGGTGACTAGGGCGGCACCCGAGAAAATGCCACGGTCCGGATCGTTGGGCGCGACATCCAGTGCGGTTTGATGATGTTCCCAGTGGACAAGGTCAATGCTGGACGCGTGTCCCCAACAGTGGACGATTTTTGGTTCGGTGGGCTGCTGACGTTGAAAAATGTAGCAAAGGTGATAGCGGCCCTTCCACCAGATCGCTCCATTGGGATCGCCTGGCATGATATCGCCTTCCTCAGGAGGCATGAAATGGTAGCGCGGACGGTTCGGATCGTTTTGGAACTTTTTGGTTAACTCGCGTGACTGGTTCACAAGATCCCAAGTCGAGGGCTGGCGCGGTGGCGGAGTGTATTGCGCGAAGGCGGCCTGTTGCGGCCCCACCACGGCCGGGCCGCCGCTGAGGGCGACGATCTCGCCATCGCTAAGCGCCCGATCCCAGAGCGCCGCGTGGTCAATGAGGCCGGGAAAAGCATTGTCGCCCGGTCCGCCCGCCCCGATGGCCAGCGGTTCGGTGTTGCCCTGACGAAGCCGGCCGGTGGCGGGTTTGCGGTCCAGGGCGACACCGTCAATGAAAAGCACCAGTTCACGTCCATCGTAGCGCGCGACCACATCGTGCCAGTTGGTCGCGCCAATCTGGGCGACGGGCACCATCACTTGCGCACCCAGTCCCGCTTTGCCTTCGACGCCAATTTCACATCCAAGCCGCATTTCCTGCGGGCCTTGATCGAAGTCGTAGGAAAAGAAATTGAATACGAGCCGCTCATGTCCGCCGCCTTTGCTGAAAAATCCACGCGTAGCCCAAAGACTGGCTGCCGGGCAGCGCATTCGAATTAGTGCGGTAAACTTGTCGCCAGTCAGATTCAACTCACCACCGTCGCCTTGGCCGGCATCGAGCCAGCCGCCGTCGATCTGCGCGACCTTGCCATCGCCACCCCGGGCGAGCGAGGCGTCGCGTTCAGGCCCGGCAAGTTCGATCCCAAGCTTCACCGGCTCATGAATTTTCAACGCACTGTCGCGACCAGCGGAATCCTTTGTGTCGGCCATGTGCCAGACCGCGATTGCGCTGGAAAAAATTTGCTGCGGCTCTTGTGCTGCATGGGCGGCTTGGGCGACGGCCAGGGCGGCGAAGGTTGAAGCGAGGAGGGTGGTCAGTTTCATATTTAGATCAGACTTTGGGGTTGATTTTAATTAAGTAAATATCTTCATCAAATGGTTTTCGGGATGGAGCCCTGCGACTCGGCTCAATCGTTTTTCTCCGGCTGTCTGGCGATGACGGGCTTTTGCTTGCCCTTAATGGCCGAGATACGGTCGGCCACCCGCTTTACCTGCGCCGTGCCGATGTGGATGGCGTAGTCAATGGTCGCGGAGTAACTCGCGCCCGGAGCAAGCTTCGGCACGCGGCCGAGTTTGCGCTCGATGCGGCGATTGTTCGGAAAGTTCGTGCCCGGTTCCAGACCGGTTACATAGCCCTCGCCTTCGCTCGCGGTGTTTTTCCAGAGCGTCACACAGGGAAGCTCTTTCACTGCGAACGCCATAGAGACGGCGCGGTCACGGGCCTTGTTCGCCAGCGCGATGAGGGTGTGTCCCGCCGCGTCGGCCAACGGATGCAGACAATAGACCTGTTCGACGAAGCCCGTTTTCGGCCCGGCGTAAGCGGCGTAATCCTTGACCGATTTCGCGGCGTGATCGTTGAAAGGAATCACGCGCGAAACCGGCGCGAGAAACACGGCTCCGGCTTGCAGCAGTGGCGGGCCATAGTTGGCGTGGTAGAGGATTTGAAACTCCTGCTCGGGTGCGCCGCGATTCGTGATGACGTCGGCGATGCGCAACTCATTTGAATCTGGCTCGGTGGAAATCTCCGTCCACAATTCCAGCTTTGGCCCGAACATCGCCCGCTCGTCCACCCGTCCGCGCACCCGGATGCGATACGGCGGCGACTTGTCCACCGCAACCTCAACCTCGCTCGCGGGGAGGTTGGCAATCTTGCCGTGCAAGGTGAGTTCCATTGTCGCCTCGGCCCCGACATTGTTTACGAAATTGTCCGTGCCCGGATGGCCGTTGCTTTCCAGGCCGCAGCGCACCATCCATTCATTGAACCCTTCAAGCCAGCCGAGTCCGCCGCGACTCTGGAGATTCATGTGGTGCGGGTGGACAATCTCCTTCACGGGTGAATTCCAGCCGAGCCGCACATCACCCAACTTGGCTTCCAGCACGCTCATGCCCCGAGTCGGCACGACGGTGAACGAAAGTTTCCCATTGTCCACCAGTATGACATCAACGCCCTCCTGCTTGCCGCCGTGGAGCGTGAGCTTGCGCACCGACCACTTCGGATTCTTCGGCGTGATTTTCCGGCCGGTGATTTCCGCCGTGTCCACACGCGTGTTCCGGCTCACGCTGATGAATGTTTTGCGGGTATGCATGGCTGCGGAAGGCAGAAGCCCCTGTGCTGCTATTGGGTCGGCTTCAGGAGTTCGCCACCACCTCGTCCGGGATTAGTGAGATTGCCCGCTTGCCGTTGGATTGAACGCCTTTGCCGCTCATGGCTTCCTCCATGTCTTCCAAGGCGATGCCTTTGGTCTCCGGGAAGAACTTCCACACCACGAAAAATTGCAGCACCATCATCGCCGCGAAGAACACAAAGGGAATCCCCGCGCCGGATTGTCCGGCATTCTTGGCAAACATCGGAAACGTCCACGACACCACCGCCGCCATGAACCAGTGCGTAAAACTGCCCAGCGTCTGGCCCTTGCCCCGAACCGCATTCGGGAACACCTCGCTGATATAGACCCAGATCACCGCGCCCTGGCCGAACGAGAAGAACACCATGTAGAACAATAGCAGCCAGAGCAGCAAATCCTTGTGCGCGCCGGTGTTGAACACCGCCGCCACGCCGCCCAGCGCAATCGCCATGCCCACCGAACCCACCAGCAGCAGCTTGCGCCGCCCGACATGGTCAATAATCAACATGCCGAACATCGTGAACACCAGCATCGTCGCGCCCACCGCCACCGATTGCATGTCGCCGGACACCTTGTTGAACCCGGCCATCGTGAAGATGGGGTTCAGATAATACAGGAGCGCATTGATGCCGGTAAGTTGGTTGAACATCGCCACGCCCCACGCCAGCAGAATGGGCGTCATGTAGGCGCGGCGGAACAAAGGTTCTGCCGCCCGGCCCTTCTCGATGTGAATGGAATGCCGGATGGCTGCGAGTTGTTCATCCGGTTTTTCCGTGCCAATCTTTTCCAGCACCATCCGCGCCTCGGTATATATCCCTTTCATCGTCAGCCAGCGCGGGCTGCGCGGGATGAAAAAGAGGCAAAACAGGAAGCCGGCGGCGGGCAGTGCGACGATGCCTAGTTTCCAACGCCATTCGGCATCGCCAAAATGTCCGAGGCCGAGCAGGTAGTTCGCCACATACGCCAGCAGAATTCCGAAAATGACGTTGAACTGGAAGAATCCCACCAATCTGCCGCGCAGGCGCGTCGGTGCGATTTCGACCAGATAGAGCGGGCCGATCACGGATGAAGCCCCGATGGCGATGCCGCCGATCAGCCGGAATGTGACGAGCGAAGAAAAATTCCACGCCAACGCACAGCCCAGGGCGGATACAAAATATACCAGCGCGACGACCTTCAAAGAATCCCGGCGGCCATAGACGTCAGCCGGTTTGCCGGCGATCAGCGAGCCGATGATGGTGCCGATCAAGGCGGACGCCACCATGAAGCCCTGCATGAAGCCGTCGAGCTGGAAGATTTCCTTCAGCTGCGTCTGCGCCCCGGAGATGATCACGGTGTCGAATCCGAACAAAAGGCCGCCGAGCGCGGCTACGATGGTTGCGCCGATGAGAGTCGAATTTAATTTCATATTCTGATTATTGCGCTTCATGGCAAGGTTGCCATTCCGTTCCTCTCCCCCATTTGGGGGAACGTGCGTGTGATGAAAATACAAACTCTGCGCCGTTGTCCCAAATCAAGCAAACGCGCGAAGCCGAGCCGTTGGTTGCGATGCTGGCTGGGTAAGACTAGGGAGTGTTAATATGCCCTATAGAGCATTGACAGAAATGCTGACTGGGTAAGTAGTGCCAATATTACTTGGCTTCGAGGAGGCTGGCGGCATTCTCCCGGGTGATGAGCTTTACCGGAATTTTAATATCCTTTTCCACGGGCTTGCCGGCGATATGTTCGTAGGCTTTTTCGGCCGCAATGCGCCCAATTTCGCGCGGGGATTGCGCCGAGGTCGAATGCAGCTTGCCGGCTTGAATCGCGGCGATGCCCTCGCGGGAGCCGTCCACCGTCACCACCGTGACTTGTCCCGTGCGGCCCGCCGCTTCGATCGCCGCAATGGATCCGATCGCGCTGGGATCATTGACCGCAAACGCAGCGTCCAGTTCCGGAAACCGCGCGAGCAAGTCGCCCATGACCGGGCGGGCTCCCTCGGCGCTCCCTTTGCCTTCCTGTGTGTCGAGAATTTTCATGCCGGGATGCCTGCCCATCTCCGCCTTGAAACCTTCCACTCGGTCAATGCATGCCCGGTTCACGCTTAAGTGGAGGATGACGATTTTCGCCTCCGGCTTGATCTTCGCCAGCGACTCGCAGGCAAGTCGGCCCGCCTCAAAGTTGTCGCTGGCGACCTGGCAGAGCACGAGGTCGGGATCGCTCACTGGCGCATCCACAATGATGACGGGCACGTTCTTGCGTTTGGCCTCAATGAGAATGCCTTTTACGCCCTCCCAATTCACCGGGTTGATAAAAATGACAGCGGGCTGCTGCTGGAGCAGCTCGGTGACATCGTTCTTTTGTTTCAGTGAATTGAACTGCGCATCAAGCGTAACCAACCGGTCCCCCTGCGCCTCAATGGCGGCCTTCAAACCGTCATTGATCTCGACAAATACCGGGTTGTTCAGGGTTTGAAAGGTGGCCCCAAAGAGGCGGCCTTTGGGGACCTCGGAAAACGGTGCTTTCGGTTTGCAGCCGACCAGCAGACCAGATGTGATTGCCGCAAGGAGCAGGATGCAAAAGTGACGGCGGTTCATAACTTCTCTACAGGCGGTTGCCGATGACTGCCAATTGCCGGGATGTCATTAGCCAATCCGCGCCCCAGACCAAATTCAGAGCGCAGCCAAGAAAGACTGTCGGATGTTAATGGCACACGAAAATCCTGCCCGTTTATACCTATTCGGTCAAGTTCACATCCTCCCCCATTCGGGGGAAGAAAGAGTGCTGCGGCAATGTGGTCAAAGCTGGCGACCTTTGTTAAAATCGGCAATGTGCAGGCTGTCCAGTGTCATTTCCGTTTCGGAATACATCTCGGTTTGACGGTCGTCATGCTGGTGCTGGCGTTCCCGGCACGGGCGGAGTTGCCGCTGCATACGGCGGCGGAAGTCTTGGCGCTTTCGCCCGAACAAACGCGGATGCACCGGGAGGTCCGGCTCACCGGCGTCATCACCTTTGCGTGGCATGCCGGCACCACGGAATTCACGGTGCAGGATGAGTCGGGGGCCGTCTGGCTGCCGCCGATCCTGCTGCCGGCGAATTGCACCGTCGGCACCAAGGTTGAAATCGAGGGACGGACCGAAATGGGCGGTTTTGGCCCGATCGTGCAAGCGGAAGTTGTGCGACCCCTCGGATTGGGAACGCTGCCAGCGCCTCGTCCGTCCACTTACGAGGAACTGCTCACCGCCCAGTTCCAAGGCCAGCGCGTGGAGTTGACCGGGATTGTGCGCGGCCAGCGGGTGAACCCGGAGTTTGGCCTCGGCTGGCTCGCGCTCGAAATTGCCACTGGCGCCGGCCGCGTGACGGTGAACGTGACGCATGAAATCACCGGACACCCTGAATTGCTGGATGCGCTCGTGCGCGTGCGTGGAGTGAATTTGCACAGTTCAGATGCCCAGCAACAGGCTTTCCTGCCCATGATCAATGCCCATACCCTTGCGGATGTGGAGGTGCTGGCTCCGGCAAACCCGCAGCCCTTTGAGCAACCGCCGGTGGCGCTCAACCAGATCATGCGCAGCGCGAACCCGGCGGGCGCAGGCCACCGCGTGCACGTGCATGGCACCGTCACAGTCGTCCGGCCGGGCTGCTCGTTTTTTCTCCAGGATGAAACACGCGGCCTTCAGGTTTTTTCGCGCGAGTCCTCATGCCCGGAGGCGGGCGAGATTGTGGACGTGGTCGGCTTTCCCGAGCCCGGTGCATTTTCCCCCGTGCTGCGCGATGCGGATTGGCGGCCCGCCGGAAAGACTAATTTTCCACCGCCGCTCGCCGTGAGCGGCGCGGATGCCGTAAAGCACGATGGTCGGCTCATCACAGTGCGCGCGCTGCTCATGGCCCTCGCCGTAGCTGATAACGAAATCGTGATGACCCTCGACGACGGCTCCCTGCGCTTTCGCGCCCACGTCCCGGATGCTGACAGCGGGCGCTGGCGCGTGGGGAGTGAATTGCAGACGACCGGCGTGTGCAGCGTGGAAGTTGGTGATTGGGAATCACTGGTGACCCACCGCCAGCCGCAGGGCTTTTCATTGCTGGCGCGCGGCCCGGGCGACATCCGGCTCCTGCACGCTGCCCCGCTGTGGACACCGCTGCGGATCGTATGGGCTTTGTTGGCGGTCGGATTGGCGCTCGGCGTGGCGCTCGGCGTTATCTGGGCCCAAACACGCCGCCGGCTGCGCGAAGCCGCGCGCACGCGTGCGGCGTCCCACGCGCAGTTTGAAGCCGTGATTAACGAGCGCACTCGCATGGCGCGCGAAATCCACGACACCCTGGCGCAAGGCTTTGCCGGCATCTCCGTGCAACTCGAAGTGCTCAATGACCGCTGCGATGCGCTGCCGGGCGATACGCGCCAGCACCTCAATCTGGCGCGGGAGCTTGTCCGCAGCAGTCTTGACGAAGCGCGCCGCACCGTCTGGAATTTGCGCGCCCAGACGCTGGAGGAAAACGGACTCGCTGGTGCCCTTGACCGCCTCGGTCGCCAGCTCACCGATGGCAGCAGTATTGCTTTCACGCTGCATGTCGAGGGCGCGCCCCGGGCTCTTCCCGCCGAGGTGGAAAATAATCTCCTGCGCATCGGCCAGGAGACGATCACCAATACCGTCCGTCACTCCGGCGCGCGGCATATAAAACTCTCCCTCGCTTTTCGCAGCGACGGCGTGCGCCTGGGCGTAAGTGACGACGGACATGGCTTCGACCCGGCCAGCATTCACCCTTCGCGGCACGGTGGCTTCGGCTTGGCCGGTCTTCGCGAACGGGCTAAGGCCATGCATGCTCAACTGGAAATAAACAGCGTGCCCGGCAGCGCTACGCGCATTGAAATCACCGTTCCCTATGTCTAAATCCAACCGCATCCGCATTCTCATTGTTGATGACCACCTCGCCTTGCGGGTCGGCCTTACCGCCATGCTCGCCGCCCGTCCGCACTTGCTGGTCGTCGCCGAAGCCGACAAGACCGCCGGGGCCATTGCCGCCTGTGAAAAACACCACCCTGACGTCGTGCTCATGGATCTGCGGATTCCCGGCGGCGGCGTGGAGGCTACGATTGCGATCCGGCAGCGCTGGCCCGCCACCCGCGTGCTCATCGTCACCACCTACGACGGCGACGAGGATATTCACCGCGCGATTCAGGCCGGCGCGAGCGGCTATCTGCTCAAGGGCCTTACCAGTTCCGAACTCATCGCTGGCATCGAGGCCATCCATCGCGGAGAGAAAGTGATGCCGCCCAATATCGCTACCCGTCACCGCGAACGTGTCCTGCGCAAGGACCTTTCCTCGCGCGAACTCGAAGTCCTGAGCTTAATCGTCGCGGGCCGCAGCAACAAAGAAATCGCCCGCGACCTCGACATCGGCGAAGAAAGCGTGAAGACCTATTTGAAGACCGTATTCCAAAAGCTCAGTGTCGCTGACCGCACCCAGGCCGCCATCGAAGCCATCCGCCACGGCATCGTGCATCTTGACTGATGAAAACCCGGACGCTTGATGCGCGGGCGGATCTCTGGCCGATCCTTTCTCCCCGGTTTTTAGCACGGGATCAAGTGTGCCAACTCCCGCGAGGCTTCCCCCAATTGAGGGAGGCTCACAAGTTGGACAGATATGCACCGAACAGACTATTTTTTGAATGACCACCGAAAAATTATCACAAAAATCTAAAGCAAACCAATGTTCAGATATATGAGTCCAACATTATGAAAACCGACAAACAGTTAAAACAGACACCGTCTGTCCCGGCAATGTTCGCGGGCAGGAAAACCAACGCCTCCTGCGGGAGGAATTTAATTCGCGCCTGGCTGATGGCCGCGTTTTTGGCTGCGGGACCATCCCTTGCCTCTGCCGCGATCATCAATGTCCCTGCCGACCAGCCGACCATCGGTTCTGCCTTGGCTGTGGCAAATACCGGCGACGAAATCTTAATTCAATCGGGGACTTACGAGGAAACGGGCATCCTGTCTATCTCGACCCAATTGACGCTCCGGGCGACCAATGGCCCTGTGACGGTTCACGTTCCGTCGAGCGAAATTGCAGTTGCGGCAGTGAATTCGGCGGTCTCGGGCGTCGTCTTCGACGGCATTAAGTTCGAGCGCCTATCTGCGGATGCTGACTGGATGCAATCGGCTCAGTTGAACTGGGGTTCTTCCTCTACATTCACCAACTGCACGTTTACCGGTCCGGCGAACGGTAGCGGAGTGGATTTGTTTTACGGGGCGAGCGCGGAGTTTGACAGTTGCTCATTCTCCAACTACAACCCGGTGACTACTTGGTCGGCGGCCATCTTGCTTGAAGGGCATGACGCTACGTCTCCGTTCTCACAATTGGTTGTGCGCAACTGCACCTTTGACACCGGCTGCAATGGCTGGATCAAAACGATTGACTTTGGCAACTCCCCGCGCGTGGGTGATATGACCGTGACTGGTTGCACTTTCAAGGCCGCTCGTTACGGCCAGGCTTTGTCATTCCACGGCTTTAATGATGTGCTCAATTATGACTCCGGCAAGGCGCTTCTGTTTCAGGACTGCACATTTGAGGGGACAGTGTATGAGGAAGCGGAATTTTACTACACCACCGGCACGGCCCCGACATCGCTGAAGTTTAGCCGGTGCAACTTCAAGGCCTACAACAGCACGCGCAAGATGTTCTGGTTTGATTTGCCGGCGCCACTCGTCTTCGAGGACTGCTTGTTTGCCGGTGGCCAGCACGAGACGATCATGACCATTTGGGGCGGTCCGCCTAGCGTGAATTTATACAATTGCACCATGATCAACGATGGTATCACCAGTGCGACTTCCGCCAGCGGCACGTCACAATCATCTTTCATTAACGGTTGGGACGGCGGGCGGACCTTCAACATCGTCAACTGCCTCTTCCGCTGCACGAATAACTATTCTGCGGGATTTGTGGGCGACGCCGGAAGTTCAGCGAATCGCAATTATGCAATCTCCCATTCGGTTATTGACCACCCCACACCCGTGGGCGCGTATGCCCAGATCACCCCGGGTGCCGGTTACACCAACACTTCGCTTGCTTCAGCTTTCGTGAACCCTGCGAGCCGGGATTATCATCTTGTCAACGGATCACCTTGGGTGAACGGTGGCATCGATCTTGGTTTTCTCCTTTATCCATTCGATGCGGACAAGAATGCCCGCAATCAAGGCAGTGCTCCCGACATGGGGGCCTTTGAGTTGGCCGGTGACATTCCGACGGCACCCACTGTCGTCGCCTATGAAGGATTCAACTACGCTACCGGGGATCTAAACGGTAAAGGTGCCAGCACTGCACCCGGAGATTTCGTCGCGCTCGGCTTCGGTGCCTGGAGCACTTTTGGCGAAGGGTTCAATGTGGATGGCAGCTCTGGCTCACCAGCGGGGACGGCGTTCACCTATACGGGAAATTTGGCCAATCCAGTCGGTTCCGGTTTGGGCAGCAACCGCGGCGGTAAAGAATCAGTCAGCTTTTCCATGGCCAGTTCTACGCTGGCACAGACTTACGGAACCTCGAATGGGACAGTTACTCTGACCTTCGACATGGAATATGGTTACGGCACCGGTTTCGCTGGTTTGGAACTCAGCTCCGCTGGCGCGAACACGATGTTCATTGGTGACGGCGGCGGGGGCACCTTCATTATCAGCGGATTCGGCGGCGCCGCTCAAGACACGGGGGCTTACGCCAAGTCAGGTGACCGGTTTATCCAATGCGTCTTTGCCTTCACTTCCACGAACAGCACGGCCACTTATTCAATCTTCGATCATAATGGAGTTCAGCAAGGTGCAACAGTCACCCGGGATGTCACCGGCTTCAGCTTTAACACGGTTAGGTTGTATCTTGGATCGCGTGCCGAAGGGTTCGACGAAATCGCTATCAACGCGTTATATAATGTCGCCCCGGTGACACCTACGGTCAGCGTCGCCCGTAGCGCGGGCAACATCATCGTCACATTTGCCGGTGTTCTCCAGTCGGCTGGCCAGGTGCAAGGGCCATTCACCGATGTGTCGGGGGCCACCAGTCCGCTGACGGTAGCGCCGACGGGCACCAATCTGTTCTGGCGTTCCCGCTCGCCATAGAGAAACTCACGGTTGCGGATTGTCAGCAGGGTTGATAGCGGTCTGACAATGGTTGGGATGGGGTTTGGATCCCCGCCGCCGCAAAGGCGGCGGGGATCTGTCACATAAGAGCCAGTTTGAATGTGGAGACCGTGTGCCATATTAAGACGCGGAGCATCCCAAAACAGTCTCCTTAAAATGAAAATTTGATGATGAAAACATGTGTTAAATCGCTGGTGACGGGAAGCCTGTTGACGCTGGCGGCGTTTTCCGCCGCCGCGCAACCCGACCCGCGCACCACCGCGCTGGCGGCTTGGTATTTTGGCGACGGCATCGCCGGTGAAACCAATCCAATCACATCCACTGGCACCATTAGTTACAACGTCGTGCCAACGGGCTATGGAGCGCGCCCCGCCAACCGCACGGCCCAACTCACATCCGCCTATTTCAATGCCGGCACCAACCTCGGCGTTTCCGGCAATCAGCTCACCATCTTCCTGCGCGCGCGCGTGCCGGGCGGCAGTTGGAGCAGCGGACTTTTCGCCAAGCGCGGCAGCACCAATGTGCTCAACTACAATTTATTTGGCGGCACGTCCGGGACCAATATCGGGTTCGAAGTGCGCACCGCCAACGGCTTCGTCTCCCTTGGCTTTCCGGTTACCAACGTCGATGCCACCGCCTGGCACAACCTCGTTGGCCGCTACGATGGCACCAATGTCCAGTTGTTCTGCAACGACCGGCTCATGGCTTCCGCGCCGCTCACAGGCAACCTCATCCAGAACACCGAACCGACCCTCATTGGCGCTGAAACTGACAACGGTTCCATCGTGCGCCGCTTTACCGGTTACATCGAAGAAGCCGCCCTCTGGAACACCGCGCTGAATGGCGGCCAGTTGGCTTACCTCAACAACCTGACCGCCACCAACGACGCCTATCCCACCCAGTTGCTGCACTACCGATACCCGGATCATGATGTGGGCGATGTGCATGTCCGCTACATCAACGGAAGCTGGAGTCTGACCTACATGTATTTGGTCGGCACGGATTTTTTCCAGGCCGAATTGACCACGCTCGACTTTCTCCACTGGATCTGGCGCAATCCGATTCATGCTTCGGTCAGTTATCCAGATGTGTTGCCCACTTGGTTCGCCATCGAGTCCTTCTGGGATCCTTACCTGAGCAAGTGGCGCTCGGTCTGGGGCTACGCTGGAATGCGCTCATCACTCTCGGATGACCGGTTCAACTGGTATGCCCCATCGCCGCAAACGCTGCTGGCGGATCCCGGCAGCTACCGTCGTTTCAGCGATCCGTCGATTACGCAAGTGGGCACCAACGCCTGGCAAATGGTCATCACGATGGCCAAGACCAATCTCTCTTGGGAAACCGGCGGCGCCATTGGTTACGCCACTTCCAGCAACCTGACCCAGTGGACTTTCCAGGGCGATCTCTTTTTCCCCGGCAATCGTGGCGTGCCCGAGTGCCCCACGCTGTTTCCGATGGGCAACAAATGGTATCTGCTGTCCAGTTGGTATGCCGGTGGGGTGGGGCGTCCCACTTATCAGGTGGCCGATTCGCCGACCGGCCCGTGGAGCGAGTTCACGCCAAACAGTCTCGATGGCAAGGATGTTTCCGCGGCCACATCCGAGGCCTACGGCACCAATCGCATCCTGTCCGGCTGGATTCCCCTCTATGCCTGGAATACCTCCGGCCAGCACTGGGGCGGTCATCTTTGCTTCCCCCGCGAAATCTCCCAGCTCACCAACGGTGCGTTGCGTTCGCGGTTGCCAGTGGATTTTGGTAACAAGATTCGCGGGCCGCGACTGTTCCCCGGCCTGGCCAGTCCCAGCGCAAAATCCGGCAACTGGGCGTATCAAAACCTGGGTGCCCAGATGGACTGCTATTCGGGCAGCGGTCAAAGCCGAACCATCCTGCCCGGCTTGTTCGATCGCTTCGAGGCCGACATGACCTTCACGCCCGCCACCGGCACCAAGCGCGTGGGTTGGTTGGGCGGCTGGCAGGAGTCGGGCAGCTTTTATGAGGTTGGCCTCAATCAGACAAATCAG
>Ga0118677_10008472_pt1 | contig 16463 bp, 22 predicted proteins | sample AliMusrvi5mmetaG_FD_86154 | JGI IMG/M metagenome (GOLD analysis project Ga0118677, IMG submission 86154) | reverse complement strand
ATGTACTGTCATCTGAGCGCGGAACACCTGCGCAAGGTGCGATCGCCGGCGGACGTTATGTTCGAGGGCAAATAGGTGAGTCGTCCGCCCCTGCGGGTGGCGGACGTGCTGAAACAACACTGGCCGGAGTTCTGCCGGCGGCATCCCGTGGAGTCCCATGCCCGCAAGGTCATGGGGCATCTGAGGGACTGCCGTTCGGCGGCGCTGGGTGGGCATCTCCACCGCTGCGAACACTGCGGCGGGGAGGTGCCCGTCTACAACTCCTGCCGGGATCGGCATTGCCCCACCTGTCAGACGTTACGCAAGCAGCAATGGATGGAGTGCCGGCAGGCGGAACTGCTGCCGGTGCCTTACTTCCATGCCGTCTTCACGCTGCCGCACCGGCTCAACGCGCTTATTCGCGCCAATCCCGTGCGGCTCCTGCGTGAGCTTTTCGCTGTGGTGGCGTGGGTGCTTCAACACTTCGCCGCCGACCCGCAATGGAAGCTGTGCGGCCAGTTGGGCTTCATTGCTGTGTTGCACACCTGGACCCAGAAGCTGTTGCCGCATTACCACCTCCACTGTCTTGTCCCCGGCGGCGCGTGGAACGCGGCCACCGGAACCTGGCGGAGCGCCAACCGGAAGTTCCTGTTCGGGAAAGACGCCCTGGCAAGGGCGTTTCAAGCCCGGTACATCAAGCGGTTACAGGCCTTGCGCCGCGCCAACCGGCTGCATTTTGACGGCCCGGCCGCCGACTTGGCCGGAGACGCCGCTTGGGAGGCCTTGATCCAAGACCTGTGGAAAACTCCCTGGATCGTCTATCCCAAAGCCACCGCCCGCAACCCGGAGCGATCCCTCGATTACCTCGGCCGCTACACCCATCGCGTTGCCATCGGCGACCATCGCCTGCGATCCCTGGAGGGCGGGGCCATTACCTTCGACTGGCGGGACCGGGCTGACGGAAACAAGGTCAAGCAAATGACAATCCCTGTGCAGGACTTCATCGCCCGCTTTCTGCTTCACCTCCTGCCTCACGGGTTCGCCAAGGTTCGAGCCTATGGCTGGCTCGCAGGCCGAAACAAAACCGCCACACTCGCCGCCATCCGCTCAGTGCTCAAGGTTAACCCGACTCAACCGCCGCCTGCCGATGAATCCACGGCTGAGCGGATTGCCCGACTCACCGGTGTGGACGTCACCTTGTGTCCCTTGTGTAAAACCGGACATCTCGTTTATGTCCGGCAACTCCACCCTTCCCGGGCAGGCCCATGACCCAATGTAATCCACGTTCACTTCATCGCCGGTCCGGCAAGGTTCGCACGCTTGTCACCGCCGGGTTCTGTCTATCACCCGGAAAACAAGGTCTTTCCCGCCCCATGGCCAACACCGCACCCTTGCTATATCACGCCTCAAAACCCATCACCGACTTCCCTGCACAGGCGCTCCTTCGCCCGACAACCGCAAATCACCCCATCCAAAACCCATAGCCGACTCCCTGTAGCACGCGGCTCCGTCCAACGGCATTTTATCCCAAATCCGGCGAGGTTTTTCGGTTGATCGCCAGCACGCACGGGTTTATCCTCGCCGCATATGGGATAAAACGCTATTCGTTCGGCAATCTGAATGAATTAATGATGAAGACAGATTGATGGAATTCAATGCAATGTGATATGATAGCGAGGAATTTGAAGGAGATATATACATGACCGCCCAGGCAACACAAGTCCTTGAGGAAGCACTCCACCTCTCGCCGTTGGAGCGTGCGGAGTTAATTGAGCAGATATTTGCAAGTTTCAGCTTTCCATCTCGCCAGGCAAATGATGCTGAGTGGGGGCGAGAGGCAGACGACCGGGTTGATGCCTACGATGCCGGGCGCATTGCATCCACCTCTGCACGGGAAATATTTGCGCGCGTTGAAAGTTTGCGCCCATGACGGTGGAGTTTCTTCAAACCGCCGACCGAGAGTTTTTTGACGCTATCAGTTATTATAACACGCAGGCTGAAGGGCTTGGCTTTGAATTTGCTGCGGAAATCAGCCACACCCTCAATCGCATCGTGGAATTTCCTGATGCTTGGACGTTACTTTCGGCGCGCAGTCGTCGGTGTCGGACAAGACGCTTTCCGTACGGTGTCATTTATCAGATTCGCGAGGCGGTCATCCTTGTCGTGGCTATCCAAAATCTCCATCGCCACCCCGATTCATGGAAAGATCGTCTTGGTCCTGAAGAAATATGATGAAGCGAACCAGCTTTTGGACCACGACGGCTCGCACGCTCGCCACTGGTCAAAAGTCACGTTCGGCACAAAGAAGGAAATGAAGATGAAACGTTTTGCAATGACATTGGCAATCCTGGCGCTGGTGAGCAACGTCTTCGCGGGAGATCGCAGTAATCTCATCAGCAATCTGAAAGCTGGAAAACAGCAAACGCTGGTCGTCTACGGAACGAGTCTTACCGCCGGCGGCGCATGGGTGGGCCAATTGCAGAAGGCCTTGAATGAGCAATATCCAGGGCAGGCAACACTCATCAACAGCGGCAAAGGAAGTATGTGGTCGAAGTGGGGCGCAGACAACCTGGATACGCACGTGATTCAGAAGAAATCCGATACGGTGTTGATTGAGTTTGCGATCAATGACGCCTATTTGGACTACAAGACCTCAGTGGCAGAGGCCCGGAGCAACCTCACAAACATGATCGATCGCATCTTGGCTTCGAAGCCGGAAACGGAGATCATTCTGATGACCATGAATCCGCCCATCGGGGTCCATCTCGAACGGCGCCCAAGGATCAAAGACTACTACCAGATGTATCGGGACGTGGCGAAAGAGCGGAATCTGCTACTCATCGACCACTACGCCAACTGGGAACCCATCATGGAAAAAGATAGAGCCCTTTTCGCCAAGTATGTGCCCGACGGTATTCATCCAGGACCCGAAGGATGCACACGGGTAATCACACCGGCGATTCTCAAGGGATTGGGAATCAAAGCCGAACCACCGGCTGGTGGCGACGGGAAACCCGCGCCACAGCCGTGATGTTGGGCCAGCAAGGCCTAGTATTGGGACATGAATGCGCATAGGATGAGCGAACAACAAGGAGGTCGGACATGGCACTGACAAACGCCTACACCCAAGTCAACAAACAAATACCGGATCTATTCAAGAAGATCAGCGAGGGCGAGGCGCCGCCTCAGTTCAATCAGCAGTACCTGAAGGACTTGGGGTACAGGTCCTCCAATCACCGTATGTTCATCCCTCTACTCAAAGCTCTTGGGTTCCTCAGCAATGATGGCAAACCGACGCCCCGGTACCACGACTACCGCAATGGTGCAATGAGCCGCAAGGTGATGGGCGACGCTCTGAGAGACGCCTATGCCGACATATTCGTGCTCAAGGCCAAACCAACCGATGCAGACAAACCTCTAATACAGGGGAAGTTCAAGAGTGCGCACAACGTCAGCGACAACCTTGCACGTCTAATGACCGCAACATTCTACAGTCTGCTTGTCATTGCCGATCTGAGTGCGCAAAGCGGAGCATCCGGAAAGCAAGTCGAGAAAGAGAAGAGCGAACAGGATCAGTCGCAGGATAGGGATAAGGACAAGGACAAGAAAGAAGTAACGCGGTCGCATCCATCGCTGCATTACAACATCCAAATCCACCTCCCGGCCACAAAGGACATTGAGGTGTTCAACGCGATCTTCAAGTCATTGAAGGAGCACTTACTTGAATAGAGAATTGAGCCAATACAGAGACTACATGTTTCGTGGGCTCATGTTTGAGGCTGAGGCACGGACATTCCAGCAGGCAGGCATACAGGTCGGTGCGGACTTAGCTCAGGCGGAGGAGCGATTACTCTCCGAGAATCTCGCGATGTTCGCCGTGTCACAGAGAAACGACGCCCTGCAGATGGCCCGGTTGTATGCAGTCCTGCACTGCTTTGAGAACTCGGTTCGCGACTTCATTCGCGAGACGTTGGAGGAAAAGGATGGTCCAGACTGGATTGCGAAGATTCCCCCCTCAATAAAGAAGTTTGCTGAAGAGCGTCAAGCATCCGCAATAAAGGACTCGTGGCTCGAGGGGATGAAGACGGATGTCCTCGGATTTGTGGAATTTGGGCATCTTGCTCAGATTATCATTGCCAGATGGGAGCACTTTGCGGGGCCTATCCCTACTCAGCATTGGCTCAAACAGAAACTTGATGAACTGGAAAAGGTGAGGCACTACATTGCCCACAATCGCATGCTGCAACCGTCTGAGTTCCAGCGAGTGTATATGTACATTGCCGATTGGAACAGAGTCGTTGGAATCTGAGGCCCAACCAAAGGCTCCTGGGTATTCTCGCGACGCTCGAAACCCAGAGCCTCAGCGTTGTGCATGAGATGATGAACGAACAAAACAGATCCATAGCAGAGGGGATTTTCAGGCGACTGCAGACTGACTTCCCCAATTTAACGATGCGTTTGAACTTGGCTTCGCCGCAGGTTGATATGGAGTTGGACATTCCACAACAAAAAGGGCTGACCGACCCTGTTAACCTGAACCTTCAGGGGGACGAACTGTACATGAACGCCGGAGGGTTTTGGCTTGAGTGGTTCCCGTGCCGAGAGGAGTTCATCCAGAAAAAGTACTTTGAGGCAGTGCAGGGATTCCTCTCTGGCAGGCTGCGCATTCGCGAACACTACCGAGGCGTGAGAGTAATCAAAGCAGAACTCCAGGAACCGAAGGACAACGACTGGCGCACTATTGGGACGTGGTCGACAGTTCATCTTCCTTGGCCTTGGCGAAAGACAATGAAAATCAAACAGAATGCACAACCAGCAACACCACCCTATTCGGAGCCCGTTGCACGGTCTCCTCAAGGGTGAGTTGCGCCGTTGGCCAGCAGACAAAATGAAATTTGAACTTGAACCATACAATCGGGGCCTGATCGACGAAACCCTTCTGGACGACCTCCGGGCCATTGCCCAGAAGATGCGGAAGAATTTCGTCACGAAGGAGGAGTACGACAAGGTCGGAAGACTTTGTTCAGCAACATTCCAGAATCGCTTCGGTTCATGGTCGCGAGCGCACGAACTGGCTGGCCTACGAAAGATCCGCAATTTCGACGCGACTGCCGACGATTGTGTGGCCGACCTGAAGTGTGTCTCCGAGAAGATTGGAAGAACGACGGTTTCAACATCTGACTACAAACTGCACGGCCGATTCAGTGTCGCCCTCATTGCGCGACGGTGTGGCTCGTACAAGGCGGCACTGGAGAGGGCTGGATTGACAGTGTCGCCACTATACCATGAGAAGGTGCCAGAAGATGACCTCTTTGAGAATCTGGAACATCTTTGGGAGTCGCTTGGGCGGCAACCCAAGACAGATGATTTCGTCAAGCCGCATTCCCGATTTTCAAGGGAAGTCTACAGGCACCGGTTCGGCTCGATCCGAAAAGCACTCGAAGCCTTTGTGGCCTCAATTGAAACAGACCAGTCGCATCGTGAGGAACGCCCGGAACCACAGGCACACGCTCCCGACGGGTTCCAGTCCACCATTCGCCACAGAACCAGCCGCACCATCTCTTGGAGAATTCGCTTCCTCGTCATGCGCCGCGACAATTTCAAATGCCGAATCACGGGGCGTTCACCAGCCACTGACCCGACGGTTATTCTGGAAGTAGATCATATCGTTCCGTGGGAGAAGGGCGGCGAAACCGTCATGGAAAATCTGCAGACACTGGTAAAGCAGATCAACATCGGAAAAAGCAACTTAGACATGCACGCGGATGGCCAACCATCGCCTCCACCGTACGGCTCACCCGCCGCGGGCTCGCCGTCCGGTGAGGCGTGACGTTCTCCACGTGAAAAATGATGATGAATGGATAAATAGGGAGATTGCGCTGTAGTAGCTGCCATGTCGGCGGCACTCTGGGTGCATACCGGCGAGACGCCGGTTACTACAGAAGACTGACAGGCCGGAAAAGCAGATGAACATTGCGGAGAACACACCGCTCCTGGCTATCGGCTTCGCCTCAGCCAGAGCAGCACGTTCGGGACACGGAAAGAAAGAGGAATGCAATGGGTCCACGGATCACACGGAAGACACGGAAAGAGGCTGGTGAAGGCGTTTCATCTCAGTTTTCCCTTCCGTGGAATCCGTGTAGTCCGTGGAAGAATTGAACTGCGGAACGGAGAAACAAGAGGGATCCGAACATGACCTCGCACGCGACGTCGCTACCCGCGCCGCGCGTGAAGGTCAGCGTTGGCCGAAAGAATGACTTGATAAATGTGTTGCAGATGTGACACACTGAAATCATGAAAACAGCAGTTATCCATGCGAGAATAGAACCACAGATCAAACGACAGGCAGAAGGCGTTCTACATAATCTGGGACTCAGCCCGACAGAGGCGATTCGGATTTTCTACAGGCAGATAATGCTCAGGCACGGGCTTCCATTCGCCGTTGCCGTGCCTAACGAATGCACGGCCACCACCCTGGTAAAGAGCCGCAAAGGCGAAGATGTCCAGGCATTTGAGTCATTGGATGCCATGTTTGAGAGCTGGAAGAAATGAAGAAGGTCTCCCAGACCACCCAGTTCGCCCGCGACATCAAGAAGATGCGTAAGCGCGGAAAGGACTTGGCAAAACTCGAAGCCGTTGTGCGGCATCTCGCCGCCGGGACTCCTCTTGATCAAAAGCACAGAGATCATCCCCTTGTCGGAGAGTGGAAACCCGCGCACGATTGTCATGTGGAACCGGACTGGATCCTGATCTACACTGCTGACGATGAATCGCTGAGGCTTGAACGCACAGGAACTCACTCTGACTTATTCAGATAACAAAATCCGCCAACCAGCCAATTCACGCGACGCTTTACAGCGCGCATGATTGGCGGCGTTGGGCAATCGCCACGGAAAGGACGACGCGATGAAAGGCAAAGAGAAGGGGAAAAGCGGTGCGATAACGGACAACCAAACGTGCAGGAGGATCGCTGCCGATATGCAGACATATGTTGCAGTTGGCCTGATGGTGGCTTGCCTTACTTGGTCAGCAAGTCGTGTACGCGCTGGTGAGGTGCGCAGCGTGAACATCGTTGGCTTCGTCAAGTCCGGGGATGAGATCGTCACGGGGTTAGTTGTCGAAGATCCTGATAGTCAGTCTGGATCCCTCGACACAACAGGGCAGGGCGAGGTCGTACACCACATTGTGCCCATGCAGGACCGCACTTTGACTTCTGCTGAGTTCAGGTACACGACCGATACCGCCGGCAAGGCCACCATCAACGGCTGTGACCGAGACTGCTCCGGCGCATTGTGCATTCCCAATACCTTGGGTGGATGCCCAGTTGTCTCGATCTCTGGGTTCGGGCCCTGCACCAAACTGATCGGCGTCACTATTCCCGACGGCGTCACCAGCATCGGGAATCCTTTTTCCCCCGGTGCCTTCTCCGACTGCACCCGGCTGGAGAAGATCTTTGTGGACGACAAGAACCTTGCCTTCAGCGGCAGCGCGGACGGTGTTCTGTTCAACAAAGACAAGACCCGACTCGTCTGCTATCCGGCTGGCAAGGCCGGGAGTTATGCAATTCCCACAAATGTCACCTCAGTTGGAAGCAGCGCGTTTTCCGGCTGCAGCCGGCTCACCAACGTCACTATACCTCGCAGTGTCACCAACATTGGGTGGTATGCTTTCTCCCCCTGCGCCGCTCTGACGGCCATCACCGTGGATGAGGCCAACCCGAACTACGGGGACGTGGATGGTGTCTTGGTCAGCAAGAACCATACAGTACTCATCAAGTACCCGGAAGGCAGAGATAGGAACTACACGCCCCCCTCCGGAGTCACCAGCTTCTCAATTGGTGCATTCAGGAACTGCACTCGACTGACCGGCGTCACCATGTCCGGCAATATCACCAACATCGGGCGGGATGCATTCTCCGGCTGCACTCGGCTAGAGAGGATCGTTGTGGACGATAAGAACCTTGCCTTCAGCAGTAGCGCGGACGGCGTTCTGTTCAACAAGGACAAGACCACACTCGTGTGCTATCCGCTAGGCAAGGCCGGAAGCTGCGCAATCCCCGGAAACGTTACCAAGATCGGGGAGCGGGCATTCTCCGGCTGCACCCGGCTGGAGAAGATCGTCGTGGCCGACAGGAACCTTACCTTCAGCAGCAGCGCGGACGGTGTTCTGTTCAACAAAGACAAGACCCGAATCATCCTCTACCCGCGCGGCAAGGCTGGAAGCTACGTCATTCCCATGAACATGACCAGCATTGGCTCCGGCACCTTCTCCGGTTGTACACGTCTGACAGGCGTCACTATTCACGCCAGAGTCTCCGTAATCGGAAACAGTGCTTTCGCCGACTGCACGGGCCTTACCAGCGTCACGATTCCCGGCAGCGTGACCAGAATTGGAATGGGTGCATTCTCCGGTTGCAAGGGACTGACCGGAGTATACTTCAAAGGAAACGCGCCTCATGGCAGCAGTACTGACGACTCCATCCTTCTCGGTTGTAGAAAGGCGATCGTCTACTACCTCCCTGGCACGACAGGCTGGGGTAAGAAGTTCAGCGGACGCCCGACCGCACCATGGAAGCTGGATGCACCAGATAAGGCCCAACCAACTGCCGGAGGCGACGGGAAACCCGCGCCTCAGCAGTAGCGTTCGCAGAAGAAACTGAACATGGATATACAGGATGAACAGGATAATTCGGGAATCTGAAAATCTTGAAACCTCGTTGGTCTTCAAATCTTATCCTGTGTATCCTGTACATCGATGTTAAATGAATCGGGTTGCTGGGAATCAGCTTCAACCGGAAAATTAGATCATCGGCGAACAAGCCCTTTGTGGCTATTGGCGCTGACGCTCCTCAGCCACAAGGGCAACGTTGGAGCAGGAACGATGAAACAGATCATGAGAACTGGAATAGGGATGGTGGCTCTCAGTTCTGCGTACTTGTGGGCGATTACCGCCTACTGGATGTTGGGTCCTGATGCGATCCCGAGCTTTGCGGTCTGGATCGGTGCGGTGCTGGCGATGTTAGCGGATTTTGTAATCGGATGCGTGCTCGTCAGGAGACATCCGGTAATCGGCTTGGCGGCAGTGGCGACCTCTGTGCTCTGCTTCTTTCTGAACCTCAAGCCGGAATTGTGAACCGGAGTAACATGAAGACATGACGCTCCAACACGGCGTCGCAGGCTATCGGCGCTGCCGCGCCTCAGCCTGACGGCAACAAACATAAAACGAAAGGAGAGGGTGAAGATGATGAGGATGAAACGTGCGGGAAATCTGGTGATGGGCTTGGCTTGTGCAGGTATGGTGTGCTTGGCGACTACAATCATGGCGGCAAATCTGGAGGATACCGTTCGCCCCGTCCTTGATAGGCTCGTCAAGGCGGTGGAAGCAAATGACCATCAGAGTTTTGTGGCGGATGGCACTGATGCCATTAAGACAGGTATAACAAAACAGGTTTTTGAAGCCGTCAGCAAACAGATGATCCCTCGAATGAAGAAGGGGTATACTGTTGTTTATCTGGGAGACTTGAAGCAGCAGGGTTGTTCAGTGTACCTCTGGAAACTCGTATTCAAAGACGGAGAGAGCGATACGTTAGTCAAATTGGCTCTGACCGGCGACAAGGTGGCTGGCGTGTGGTTCCAATAAGAATGGTCGAACATCCCCTCGCTCCATACGGTTCACCCTGCAGATTCGCCGCCGAAGAAGGTGAGCGTTCGCAGAGAAGATGATGATTGGAAATGCGATGAATTGGGAATGGACAGGGACGCGGCAAGGGTGTTGAGTGTGATGGGTTCGGCGGGCGGACCGACGGAAATCGAAATCAAATGCGAACCACCGGTCGCTGGCTATCGTCGCTCCGCTCCTCAGCTAGAACCGGAACGTTGGGGAATGAAATTGTAATGATGATGGATGGGAATTGATTCAATGTGGGAGGGGCACTCCGTGCCGCGACAGGCCCAGGTTGGCGCTTGAAATGGACAAATGTCGCCGCGGCGGAGCGCGCCTCCCACATTGGGGAAACTCAAGATGGAAAATCAGAAATAACCCCAACCAGGCCTAGCACGCGACGGCGTGTCCGCCGCGCGTGATGGCCACCGTTCGCCAAAGACAGTTTGACAAAATAAATGGAATGGCGTACGGTATTGCGTACGAAAGGATTTTATCATGACAACCCTCACAGCTACCGAGGCCAGGAAGTCTCTTTACTCTCTTCTGGATGACGTGGCGGAGTCCCACGCGACGATACAGATTACCGGGAAGCGGCATTCTGCCGTCCTGGTTTCGGGAGAGGATTGGAATGCGATTCAAGAGACATTATTTTTGACAGCCATTCCGGGAATGAGGGAGTCCATTCTGGAGGGAATCAGGACTCCTGTCGGAAAGTGCAGCAAGGAGCTTAAGTGGTGAGCTGGAATCTGGTCTTCACCAAACAAGCCCTGAAGGACGCCAAAAAACTAAAGGCGTCTGGCTTGAAGCCAAAGGCCGAGCGATTGCTTGAGATTCTGGAACTGAATCCGTATCAAAATCCTCCTCCCTATGAAAAACTTGTTGGTGATCTTGCCGGAGCATGCTCTCGGCGCATCAACATACAGCATCGACTGGTGTATCAGGTTCTGGAAGACGTCAAGACGGTTAAAATCATACGACTGTGGACGCACTACGAATAGTTCGGCGAACCACACCTCGGAGTTTACGTCGCTGACGCGCCGAAACTCAAGGCTCGACGTTGGGTTATAAGAACTATTGAATTTCAGAGATAAATAGCATAGTTTATATTTATGAAAACGATGCGATACGTATACTGGCAAGAAGAGGATATGTGGATGGGGCATTTGGAAGAATACCCTGACTATATGACTCAAGGGGAAACGCTGGAAGAGCTTCAGGAGAATCTGAAGGATATTTATGAAGATCTGGCCAGTGGATCCATTCCCCATGTCCGGCATGTTGCGGAACTTCAGTTCGCATGAAACGGATTGATCTCATCCGCCAACTTGAGCAAGTTGGTTGCGTTTTCATCCGCCACGGCGGACGGCATGATTGGTATCAGAATCCCCGCACGGGTGCCTGCCAGCCCATTCCAAGACACCGGGAAATCAAGGACCATCTTGCCCGGCACATCATTCGGAAACTGGAAAATTAACCCAACCACACAATTCTGGCTATCGTCGCTCCGCTCCTCAGCCAGATTGTGACCGTTCTCCGCGTGAAAAATGATGATGAATTGATAAAATGGAAGATTGCGCTGTAGTAGCCGCCGCCAGCCCTGAGCGTGTCGAAGGGGTGCCGGCGGCACGCTGGGCGCAGTTACCTCGCGTCCCGCCCGGACCCTGACTTTCGTCGTCGATGCAAGAATAAGGAGATTGGAGATGAAGATATTGATTCTGATGTGTTTTGCCTGTGCGTTGCTTGCGGGTTGTGACTACACCGTTCCGTTGGTCAAGACTCCCAATGCAGGGATTGACGCCGCAGTTGTAGGTCTATGGCAGAGATCAGGAGAGGGTGGCAAGATAGAGAGCCTGCTGGTGCTGCCGCTGAACAAACAGGAATACCTAGTCGTCTTCCCGGTTGGCTCAAAGGATGCGATGTTTTCCCGGGGTTGTCTCTGGCGCAGTGCGGCCATCACACTGGTTCAACTGAATTGGTTTGGAACCGCCCAAGGCAAACTTCCGGAAGACAATCGGACGTTCCAGTTCGTATCATACGCGATTAAAGGGGACTCGATCAGATTGCGTCTGCTGAACCCGGATGTCGTGGCGAAGGACGTCGCGTCATCAGACGCTCTGGCCAAGGCGATCGCTGACAACAAAGACAACCCAAAACTCTTCCGAGACGAGATGCTGTTTCGAAAGGTTAAGGACTGACATCGAACCAGCAATCGGAGGGTATTCCTCGCCAGCGCGCCGAAACCCTCGATTGCAACGTTGGGGCAATACTGAAGAAACCAGTGGGAGGAACACGGGATGCAGAAGAACCTTATCCACTTCAAATCCGGCGAGGTTTTACGGTTGATCGCCAGCACTTACGGGTTTATCCTCGCCGCACATGGGATAAAACGCTATTCGTTCGGCAAAATCATAATCATCAGAAACAATCAAAAAACCGTGTTGCCGTAAGGCACACGTTGTAGTAATTTATGGGAATGGATTATTACCAATGGAGTCCAGAGAAGAATGCGCAGCTCAAGGCTGAGCGAGGGCTCAGCTTTGAGCAGATGGTGATGCATATTGAGGGTGGTGATCTTCTGGCTGTGAGCGAACACCCGAATCAGGGACGATATCCGGGCCAGCAGATCCTGGTCGTCCGAGTTGGGGATTATGTGTGCTTGGTGCCGTTTGTGCAATCAGCGGAAGGTCGCTTCCTTAAGACGATCATTCCAAGCCGAAAAGCAACACGCCAGTTTTTGGGAGAACACGATGAAAAAGACAAAACTTGATCCAGAGGAGCAGGATATTCTCGACTCTTTTGAGCGTGGTGAATGGAACCCGGTAGCCAATCAAAGCCGGGAAATTGCGCGCCATATGCAGTACGCGAAGAATACACTGGCGAAAGACCAGCGAGTCAATATCCGGATTTCATCAAGAGATTTAGAGCAACTTCAAACCATCGCGGTTGAAGACGGCTTGCCTTATCAAACCCTCATGGCCAGCGTCTTGCACCGCTTCGTCTCGGGACGATTTGTGGAATTATCTGGCCGAACATCCGGTCGCAGCGTACGCGCTACCGCGCGCCGCTGAACCGGTGCGTTGGGGCCGAAAAATGATATGAGAATTGCAGGATATATCCTACTGCTGGTCGGACTGTTAATCATCCTAGTGGAAACAACCGTAGGCCGGTCAGAACGCCGTGCGATCTGGATCGGACGCTCGCATCAAGTTCTTCAGGAAGATAAAATACCGGTTGACGGTCAGGCCGCAAAGGCGATGGCAGATATGAATCGATCATGGCACGATGCTGTTGCGATCATGGCTATTCCGGCAATCATGATGGCGATCGGCGGCGTGTTCTTAGATCAGGGCAAACGAAACGAAAAAAGAGTAGCGTAGGGACAGGTTGTTTGTCGGGTAGCCCATTCATTCGCTTAGATTAATGTCTCTTAAGATGCGCCCACACACAGGGCCAAATCCCGGCGATTTCAATTAATTTTTAGACGTTAAACAGGAACTCGATGACATCCCCGTCCTGGACTTCGTATTCCTTGCCTTCAAGCCGGAGCAGGCCCTTGGCTTTGCAGGCGGATTCCCCGCCAAACTCAACGTAATCCTTGTAGGAAATCACCTGGGCGCGGATAAAACCGCGCTCAAAATCCGTATGAATGACACCCGCCGCCTGGGGGGCCTTCCACCCGCGCCGGATGGTCCAGGCCCGGACTTCCTTCGGGCCGGCGGTAAGGAAACTGATCAGGCCCAGGGTGTGATAGCCGGTGTGAACGATCTGGTCCAGCCCGCTCTCCACCACCCTGTATTCCTTGAGGAACTCCTGGCGTTCGGAATCGGACATCCCGTTCAGATCCTCCTCCATCTTCGCGCAAATCTTCACCGTATCGCAACCCCGTTTGTCGGCATGGGCGCGGACACTCTTGACGAACGCATTGTCCCCCTGCAAGCCAGCCTCGTCCACATTACAGCAGTAAATCATCTTCTTGTCCGTCAGAAGCGGACATTCCTTGAACATCAGCACGGCGGCATCGGACTTGTGATCCTCGAACTCCACCGCCATACGGCCCTTGCCCAAATGGTCCAACAATGCCTGTGACAAATCGAGGGCGGCCTGCATCCCCTTGTCGCCCCGGACCTGCTTGCCAAGGCGCGCCACCCGGGTTTCCACCGCCTGGTAATCGGCCAGGATCAGTTCCGTTTCGATCACGCCGACATCCCGAACCGGATCCACCACACCATCCACATGCACGATATTCTCATCCGTAAAGCACCGCACCACGTGCAGAAGGGCGTCGGTCTCCCGGATATTCGTCAGGAACTTGTTTCCCAGACCTTCCCCCTGGCTGGCACCCTTGACCAATCCGGCGATATCCACGAAATCCACGGTCGCATGGATGGTCTTTTGCGGTTTGGCCATTTCTGTCAGCTTGTCCAACCGCGGGTCGGGCACAGGGACTACGGCCTTATTCGGCTCGATGGTGCAGAACGGGTAATTCGCGCTTTCCGCATTCTGGGCGCGGGTTAGCGCGTTAAAAATCGTCGACTTTCCCACATTGGGAAGCCCCACAATACCAATACTTAAACCCATGATGATTCTCCCGAAAGCGGGACACCATAACAGGTTTTGTTTATTTTCCTATCCGAAACCACTTGACCAACTTCTCCCTCACGACTATAGTCACAAGTCTTGTCGAAATGGGATGTTATGCAAAGAGTGGGCTCGTCCCACTCTTTTATGTATAGGCGAAGCTCCGGTTTCGCATGGGTTGAGGTGACATATGAACGGCGAACTTGCTACAGTATTGAGCTTTCTTGAGAAAGAACGCGGAATTGACCGTGAAACCTTGTTTCAGACGGTCGAAGGTGCGTTATTGTCGGCGTCCCGGAAAAGCGTGGGACCGGCCAAAAGTGTCCGCATTCACATGGATCGTAAAACCTGTGATATCAAGGCCTTCGCAACGGTCACCGTGGTTGACAAGGTTGTGAATCCCCATGACGAAATGAGTGTCCATGATGCCCGCCGCGTGAAGACGGATGTCATGGTCGGCGACTCGATTGAAATTGAAGTCACGCCTCAAAACTTCGGCCGTATCGCCGCACAGACCGCCAAACAGGCCATTCTGCAAAAAATCCGGCAGGCCGAACGGAATCTGGTCTATGAGGAATACCGGGACCGGGTCAATGACATCGTCAGCGGAACCATCCGCCGGTTTGAACGCAGTGATATCGTCGTGGATCTTGGTCGGGCGGAAGCCATTCTGGGCGCCAAGGAGCGGATTTCCACCGAGATTTACCAGATTGGCGACCAGATCCGGGCGCTGGTGATATCGGTCCAGGAAAATCCGTCGGGGCCCAGCATCCTGTTGTCGCGCAGTCATCCTGATTTTGTGCGCCGTCTCTTTGAGCTGGAAGTGGCCGAAATCGGCGATCATACCGTGGAAATCAAGGGTATTGCACGGGAAGCGGGCTTCCGCTCGAAAATTGCCGTGCTATCCAAGGATTCCAAGGTGGATCCCGTCGGCGCGTGCGTCGGGATGAGGGGGGTTCGCGTGAAAAATATCGTCCGCGAACTTTCCGGTGAAAAAATTGACATTGTCCGGTGGAGTGACGACATCAAGACTTATGTCGCCAACGCACTTTCTCCCGCCAAACTATCCAAAGTTGAACTAGACTCCGGCAAAGCCCATGTGGTGCATGTCACCACGGAAGCGGACCAGCTTTCACTCGCCATCGGCAAGCGGGGCCAGAATGTCCGGTTGAGTTCCAAATTGATCGGGTGGAAGATTGATGTCCAGAAGGATGAAGGCAACGTCACCTTCGAAGAAAAGGTTGCGAAAGCCGTGGGAATCCTCGCGGCAGTACAGGGCATCGGACACGCAAATGCGGAGAAACTTGTCCAAGCCGGATTCCTGAATATTGAGGGCATCTTGGCGGCGGAAATCGCAGACCTTGAGGCCACCGGCGAGTTCGATGGCGCCACAGCGAAGGCAATTTACGAGGCGGCCGCGGCGGCTCAACCCTTCATACAAGAGAGCACCGAGTTGGTCCCATGAGAGTTCACGAATTAGCGAAAGAATTGGGGCTCCACAGCAGTAAAGAGCTGTTGGACCAGTTGGTTACGATGGGTATTCCGGCCAAGAACCATATGGCAACGCTGGATGCGAATGTCGTAACACAACTTCGCGCTTCCACAAAGAAGCCGATGCCCGCCCCGGTTTCCGAGGCAGCGCCCGCTCCCGTGCCAGTAGCCGTACCCGAACCGGTTCAGGTCCCCGAAGTCAAGCCTCCCTCCCCGCCCGCCGCGCCGGAACCCAGCAAGGTCATCATGCTGAAAGGCCCCATCGTCGTGCGGGATTTGGCCGGTATTCTTGGAATTCGTCCGAATCAACTCATCGCCGAACTCATGCGGCTCAACATTCTGGTTTCCATCAACGAAGCGGTTGAACGGCACGGGCCGGAATGCATGGTGTACCTGATGCGCACACCCATGGAGTTCGGATATTCGCAGACCTGGGCTTTTACCGCGCTCAAAACCGAGTGCTATGCTGATTATATTTCGGCGCCGAATTATGCCTCACACGCGGCCTGCCTGATCGGGGCCATGCCTCGCGCCCTTTTCATGAAGGTGGGTGGATTTCATGGGGAATTGATCACCGACGAGGATTTGGATTTACTCCTGCGGCTTGGGGCCGATATTCCCTATATCATGATTATGGAACCGGTGACCATGTTGCATCGTTCTCACGGGGGCAATACATCAGGCAACATGGCACGACTATGTGAGAGTGGATTACTCCTTTTGAAACATGAATTCCACGAATATACCTACGC
>Ga0118677_10008470_pt1 | contig 16466 bp, 10 predicted proteins | sample AliMusrvi5mmetaG_FD_86154 | JGI IMG/M metagenome (GOLD analysis project Ga0118677, IMG submission 86154) | reverse complement strand
CGCACAGATAAGTGTCACGTTTTCATTAATGCGAAAATATATGACCTGAATTTATTGTTATTTAAATCCAATATTTTTAGCTTTAAATGCCGCGCTTAACAACAACATCGCTTCACTCTTCGCCTGATCGACATGGCCAATTTTACTCCAGAAACGAACGTTTAAAGAAAGCGTTTCAGATGTGACTTTGGTATATAATATCACATGATTCCGTTTTGACAGGATGACGGGAATAGTTTTAAGCGAAGTATTAATCACATCATTAACCATATTGGCATCCAATTCCTTCCCTGTAAGTGAGAAGGAAATTGTTACCCTTTTCTGATCGTCGCTTGAAGTCCAGTTGATTATATTTTGCGAGAGGATGGTTCCGTTGGGAATAATGATCTCGGCTCCGTCGGCGGTATGAAGCGTGCTGGAACGTAACCCAATCTCTTTTACCTTCCCTTCGAGTTCATTTATTTCTATTTCATCACCAATCTGTAGCGAACCGTCAAAAATGAGGATAATCCCCGAAACAAAGTTATTCACCACATTCTGCAGACCCATACCGATACCAACACCCAAGGCTCCGAGAAGAAATGTGAGCTTATCGATGGGTAATCCTGAAGCTGCTATGGCCAGGAGGTAACCACAAATTAGTACAAGTAGTCGGGTTATAAGTAACCGGGAGTGCTGTCCTTTTGTGACTGCTGTATGATCTTCACTTTCACTACCGGTTTCTCCGAACAGGAAGCTGAGGAGTCGTTGCAGAATATGGGCAACCCAAATAATCACAAAAAACAATAAAACGCTGATCAGTTTAAAGCTGATGCTTCCAATGGTACGGATTGTTGTCAATGAATCAACTACGGAATTGCTGATTGAATGATAGATATTCAGATTGGAAGTGAGCATGATTCCCCATATTGCCATCACAAATAATATCAGTGGCAATTTGAATTTACTAGTTACATAGGCGTGGTCAAAAGTTTCTTCGACACCCTTTTTCAAGCGACTGCTGAGCAATTGCAATAATATAATTTCCACAATTGTATCGATAAACACGGGTAAAATAAAGACCTGCGTAATGGCGAAAATTCCCGATATTCCCAATATGCCAGACAATGAAAATCTCCCGAAGAGGTTACAAATAATTGCAAGTCCCATTAAAATTATACCAACAAGGATTCCTGGTTTTATCAATCTATAATATTGGGTTTGCTGGTTCAGCTTTTTGTAAAAATTATACGAAAAAACGAAGATAGTGATGTGTACTGCCATCATCCAAAGGCGGGCTATCCAGCTCGATTCGATGAGTAAGTAAGTGAGGGTATTAACAATGAATAATATCGCCAATGAAAACCAGTAGAAAAGGTAGGAGTTTTCTGCTTTCCTGATAAAAATAAGTGAGGCGGCAATGAGTAAGAGGAGGTATTCTGTGGCGATATAGGAAGTTGGTGCATAAGCATCGAAAAATGGCATCAGACACAATAATACCACAATCAACGAAAAGACAGGATCATTGTTCAGGTATTTGAAGTGCATAAATTCATAAAACGTTTTTTTCTCCTTTATGATTCTTAACAACTTTCGTTTAAAGAATAGCCAAATGAAAAGCAAAATACCAAGGAATAGGATAAATTCTTTTTTACCAGCGGTTTGACTGATATAATAACTGAGTGCTTTACCTTCACTGGTTATTATATTGGTGGTTTTAATCGTGTCGCGGGGAAGGGTATTCGTTTTTTGTATTTGCCAAAGCCGGTTTACTTCTTTTCCAAAAAGCTGCGGTCTGGCCCGATCCAGTTTCTTATCCATGATGTTAAGCATGTTCGACAGATTCATGGCATTATCTGCCGCATTTACTTTCAATAAATTTATTGTGTCGATACTCGCTTTTACGATACTGTCGGTTCTTAGCCATTTCCGGTTCAACCGGGAAAGCCTTTTGTCAAGTACTTCAGGGATATTTTTTTCTGTGAACAATGCCCGAAAAACTGAATCAGTCAGGACTGTCTTTAGGTGAATTTTTGCATTATAGGTTCTGTTGTACAGTAGGTTAACGCGTGATCTGACACGGTTATTGTCGTTGTCAAGCGTGGAGGCAAAGCTTTGATACAGGTAGATGTTTTTTATATTTACCACCGAATGTCTGTCTCTGTTATTTTGACGAATGAGGTTAACGTCATTTGCAATGTCATTTATCCTTCGTTCAAGGCGCACTGATTCAAATCCAAGCTGCGCACTATCCTGAATAGAATTCAGATTGTCATTGACCCTTTCGATACTCATCATATAATCACTCAGGGTGAGTGTATCTGCAGCCTGAATCAACTTACTTCGCCCCGCGGATGTTTTGGCTCGCCTGGCAGTTTTCAGACTGTCGGTCCTGATCTCAGAAGTTGATGACAAATTTTTTGGTTGGGCGTAAAGCATTGTTCCCATCAAAAGAAAACTATAAAAAAAGAGTACTTTTTTCATAAAATATTAATTTAGCCCAAATATACGAATAAGTTATAAATTTGAAGTTTTGGGCACAATTGGTTTAATGGGCAATTAAGGTTAGCATTTCGCTACTATTGCAAAACAGCGAATTGCAATAGGAACAAATATTTTAATGCCTGCTTTAACAACCTCAAACTAAAAAGTTTCATTTAGTGCAAATTAGCTATATTTGCATTCATCTGTTTTCAATTTAAAGTTGTTAAAATGCGTTTGAAATTATTGGCCTGCAAGGTATTACAGCGAGAAATAAGCCTGCTGATGGCTCAGAGCGAATGTTTTATTGATGTTACCTACATCCGGCAGGATTTACATAACACACCTCAATTGCTTAATATTGCATTGCAGGAGGAAATCGATAAGTTGGATAAGGGAGATGATAAATATAGTTGTCCGGAGCCGATTGATGCCATTCTGATGGGATATGGATTATGCAGTAATGCAATATCTGGAATTAAATCTACCAGGCATAAACTGGTAATTCCAAAGGCTCACGATTGCATTACCTTTTTGTTAGGTTCGCGTGAAGCATATAATCACCATTTTCACAATAATCCGGGAACTTATTGGTACAGTACAGGATGGGTCGAGAACACCAAATCGCCCAGTAAAAAGAGGCTCGAAGAGATAAGTCAGGAATACCTTGAAATTTATGGTGAAGAAAATGCCCAATATTTAATGGAAATGGAGCATAACTGGGTAAAAGATTACAATACTGCTGGGTTTATAAACTGGAGCGAAATTAAATCGGACAATGCCAGAATTTTTACAAAAGATTGTGCTGAATCATTGCAATGGGACTATAAGCAATACGAAGGTACATCAGGATATTTAGCTGACTTTTTAAATGCAAGGTGGGACCCGAATTATTTTCTGATTCTTGACCCTGGTCAGACAGCTGAGCAATCGTATGACATTGAGGTTATTAAAGTGAAGTCTTGAGATCAGGTGCCTGGAAGCTGTCAGATTCTCTGGCAAAACATACTAAATTTATCTTTATTAGCTTGCCCGAATAATTAATAAACATACATTTCAAATTATTAAAACAATGCAAAATCTTTCTTTCAAATTAGTGGTTTTGTCCATTCTATGCCTGGTACTCTCTGCCCCGGTCAATGGTCAGAATGATGCCCGTTTGATGCGTTATCCCGACATCAATAAAAATCTGATCGTTTTCGTTTATGCAGGTGATATCTGGTCGGTCGATGCCAATGGTGGTGAGGCTCGCAGGTTGACTTCACATCCGGGCCAGGAACTTTTTCCGAAGATTTCTCCCGATGGAAAATGGATCGCTTTTTCGGGTGAATATTCAGGAAGTCGTCAGATTTTTGTGATCCCTTCAAACGGAGGAACGCCACGTCAGTTGACATTCTACAATTCAGTAGGTGTCATGCCTCCACGTGGCGGTTTCGATAATGCGGTGCTTGACTGGACCTCGGATAGTAAAAATATTTTAATCCGTGCCAACCGTACCCCTTTTGGGGACCGCAATGGCAAATATTTCCTGGTAAGTCTGGAAGGGGGGCTTGAAAAACCATTTCCTATTATAAACGGAGGTTTTGGCGTTTTGTCGCCCGATGATAAGAAGATCTGTTTTACCCCTGTCGACCGTGAGTTCCGTACCTGGAAACGGTACAAAGGTGGTCGTGCATCCGACTTATGGGTTTACGATCTTGTGAAAAATTCTTCGGAGCAAATTACCGATTTTAAAGGTACCGAACAGTTGCCCACATGGTATGGCGATAATATCTATTTCGCTTCCGACCGTGATCTGAAACTGAATATTTATCAGTATAACAACTCCACAAAAGGGCTGAAACAACTCACGTTCCATAAAGACTTTGACTGTATGTGGCCTTCGGGTGAAAACGGGCAGATGGTTTATGAAAATGGGGGTTATTTGTATAAGCTGAACCTGCAAACTGGTAAAGAAGAAAAGTTGACAATCAACATTCATTTTGACAACCCAAATATTCTCCCCTATTATAAAAACGTCAGGGATTTTATACAGAGTTTCGAAGTTTCTCCGACTGCGAAAAGGGCACTTTTTTCGGCACGTGGTGATATTTTCTCTGTTCCGGCTGAGAATGGTCCAATCTATAATTTAACGAATTCCCAGGGTGTTCGCGAAATTTATCCAAGATGGTCTCCCGACGGGAAATATATTTCCTATTATTCCGATGCCTCAGGTGAATATGAGATTTACCTTCTTGAAAATAAAAAAGGGGCTCAACCCCGGCAATTGACTTCAGGATCGAGCGCATGGAAATACGATGCTGAATGGTCACCTAACAGTAAATACATGGTTTATTTCGACCGCACCCTTCAGTTAAAACTGGTTGAGGTGGAAACCGGAAAGACAACAATTGTGACTCACGCAGATCGTGATGAAATCAGATCCTACTCGTTTTCTCCTGATTCGAAGTGGATTACCTACGGGAAAGAGGGTGCCAACGGACTTGGTGCTGTGTGGGTTTATAATCTTGAAACTACGAAGAGCCAGCAAATCACCGACGATTCGTTTAATGACGACTCTCCTGTATTCTCAAACGACGGGAAATATATCTATTTTGTTTCGGACCGCGACTTTAATCTTAACTTCTCCAGTTTTGAGTTTAACTACCTCTATAATAAATCGGCCCGTATTTATGCGGTAGCGCTAAAAGCCGATTGTCCAAAACTTTTCAGGGATAAAAACGATGTGGAACCGGTAAAAGAGGCAGAAAAGTCAAAAGAAGATCCGAAAAAGGATAAAAAAAGTAAACCCGAAGAAAAACCAGCAATCGATAAGGTTGTAAATGTCCAGATTGATTTTGAAGGCATTTTCTCGAGAATCACTGCATTCCCTGTAAAATCGGGCGAATACAGGAATTTGTTGGCAGTCGATGGAGGCATTTTGTACATCAGCGAAGGTAATTTGCATAAATACAATATTGAAGATGCAAAAGATGAAGAGGTGATGGACAAAGTGGGCCGGGCAGTAGTGAGTGCTGACGGAAAAATGATGATTTACCAGTCAGGGAAAGACTTTGGAATTGCCAAACTGACACCCGGACAAAAATCAGGGGCAGGTAAACTTAACTTCGACGATCTTGTTATGAAAATTGATCCGAGAAAAGAATGGGCTCAGATTTACACAGACGGGTGGCGTATTTTTCGTGACTATTTTTATGAGAGTAATATTCATGGCGTCGACTGGAAAGGGATTAAGGAGCGTTACACTCCGTTGGTCGGAAATGTTAGTCACCGTGCTGATCTGGATTACATCTTAGGTGAAATTATCTCCGAAACCAATACCGGACATTGCTATGTCGATTGGGGTGATTTTGAGCGGCCTAAACGAGTCGATACGGGACTGCTTGGCGCAGAGCTGGTTGCAGATAAGGCATCCGGAAGATATCAGATTGTAAAAATCTATCCGGGTGAAAACTGGAATGAATCCCGACGTTCACCCCTTACTGAACAGGGAGTGAGTGTGAAGGAGGGTGATTATCTTATGGCAATCAACGGAACGGAGTTGAATGTTAGCATGAATCCGTATGAATTACTGGAGAATACCCTTGGAAAAAAGGTGGAGATCACTGTAAATGGCAAGCCAGTAATGGAAGGGGCAAAAACATATACCATCAAACCTGTTTCCAGCGAACTGGAATTGTTTTACCTGAACTGGGTGAACGAACGCCGTGCCATGGTCGATAAACTATCCGGAGGAAAAATCGGCTACATTCATGTCCCTAATACTTCGGCTGATGGAAATCGTGAGTTGTACCGTGGAATGTATGAGTACCATGAAAAAGATGCGCTAATCATAGACGACCGTTACAATGGCGGAGGTTTTATCCCCGATGTGATGACCGATCTGCTCGATCGCAAAACCCTCAGTTACTGGCAGCGGAATGGTTTGTCAGCAATGAAAACTCCCGGTGTAGCCCACGACGGACCTAAAGTGATGTTAACCAATGGTTATTCATCTTCGGGTGGCGATGCTTTCCCGTATTACTTCCGCAAAAAGGGGCTTGGAAAATTGATCGGGACCCGTACATGGGGTGGATTGGTTGGTATGTCAGGAAATGCAGGACTGGTGGATGGTGGTTATATTGCAGTACCACGCTTCGGTATTTACGACGAAAACGAAAAGTGGATCATCGAAGGGGTGGGTGTTTCACCCGATATTGAAGTGGTTGATCGTCCCGAACAACTGGCTAAAGGCGTTGATCCCTGTATCGAGAAGGCGGTTGAGGTATTGCTGAAACAGCTTCAGGATAATCCGGTTAAAAAGATAAATGCTCCTGCTCCACCCGACCGTTCCGGATGGAATGAACAAATGAAGTAGGGCATCGGCAATGTATAATGACTGGTTAACACCGGTAGTGCAAGCTGCATTACCGGTGTTAACGATTGTAAAAGTTGAGAATTAGAAATTTTTTGCGACTTTTGTTTTTCTACTAATATTCCATTTTCGAAAAAGCTCATGTGACATTTTAATATTGGGTCGACAGAACCTATGATCTCTCTAAGTAGTCCCGAAATCCCATCAACGGATCAGTAATTTATAAATACAGGTTATAAACGGATTTCAGCTGTCATGACTCTCATAATATTGGAGCACAAAAAGGCGAAAAAAGATCAATCCGACAGCGCATATCAGGGAATTTACCCAGAAAATAGCAGAAATGGAGAAATGCTCAGCAATTAATCCCGCCATGATCATTCCTATCCCCATTCCCAGATCGACAGCAGTATAAAGTGTTGAATTCGCCGCTCCACGGTGCATCGAATCTGCAAGGTTAATCACCATCGACTGAAAAGTGGGAAATATAACCCCATTTCCAAACCCTATGATGATAGCTGAAATATAGAACAATACGGCATTTTTGGCAAGTGCCAGCAACGGAAATCCAATAATTAGCATGATTAAACATAGTGTAATAATCCTCCGGGGTCCTCTCTTATCAAAAGCTTTCCCTGCGGTGAGTCTCGCTGCAGCAATACCAACAGAAAATATCAGAAAGTATAAGGAGGAGTTTTGAATTCCCAGTTCACGGCCATAAAGAGCTATAAAGGAAACTAAACCACCATATGCGATCATCGTTATAAACACGTTTAGTGATGGGCGGACAGAGTTTTTATCGAACAGACTGTCCCATTTTAACGCAATTCTTTTCCCAACAACAAATCGTTTTCGAAGATGGATAACCCAGGCACACACCAAACTTGCTACACTAATAAAGCATCCCGAAGAAAACATGGTTACATAACCCCAGTGATGACCTACAAACAATCCGATAACCGGTCCGACTGACATCCCCAGAGTTGTTGATAAGGCAAAATATCCTATCCCTTCACCCCTTTTCGATCCGGGAATAATATCAACGGCAATTGTTGATCCGGCGACAGTTGTAAATCCCCAGGTAATACCTTGTGCAATCCGGAGAAATATTATGGATGTGATGGTAATAGCAATCAAATATCCAGTAAAAAGAAGCGAATAGAGAATTAATGCCAGTAGAAATATGGTACGGCGGCCAAACCTGTCAAGTGTAAATCCTGAGAAAGGCCGCATCAGGACCGACGCAATTGTGTAAGCTCCGACCACTACACCTACCTGTATTTTCGAGGCATGAAGATCGTGTACCAAATAGATGGGTAAAGCCGAAAGTATTGCATAATAGGTAACATACATCAAAAAATTCGACGTTATAAGGAGAATAAAATCCCTGTTCCATATCCGCTCATTCATGATAATTCAACTTAGGAAAACCGGGCGGCAAAGTTATCAATAAAAACAGCTGAGTATAATAATAGCAGACTTGTTTATCTCAAAAGGTAAAAGTTAATCATCACTGTAAAAGAAATACTTTTTGAAGAAATTCATTACTTTTACACTTACTTGCATTGGATCAGGAAGAATTATCTGACAACCTTTATTACCATTATTATGACAAACCGAAGAGATTTGATTAAGAAAAGTGTTTTGGGAACCGCCGGCCTAACGATAGGAGGTATTGGGTTCAGTTCAAAATCATATGCTTCAATTATTGGCTCCAATGAACGCGTAAATATTGCTGTTATCGGCATTCGCGGGCAGGGTCAGGCTCACATTCAGAGTTATTCTGCCCTTACGAATGTGAGGGTTGCTGCACTTTGCGATGTGGACAGCAATCTTTTTGCGACAATTATCAAGAATCGGTTCACCGATAAGGGATTGCCCAACCCAAAGATTTATACCGATATGAGGAAACTTTACGAAGACAGGGATATAGATGCCGTCTCGATTGTGACCCCGAATCACTGGCATGCGCTGGCATCGATTTGGGCATTACAGGCGGGGAAACATGTCTCAGTCGAGAAACCATGCTGTTATAATTTTTATGAGGGGAAAAAACTTGTTGAAGCAGCTGAAAAGTACAAGCTTATTGTTCAGGATGGTGCCGAACAGAGAAGCAACCCATGCGCCAGGAGTATGGCTGATTATTTGCACTCTGGTAAACTCGGTGAAGTATACATGGCAAAAGGTCTTTGCTACAAATGGCGCGACACGATCGGGAAGATGCCTGATGAACCTGTTCCTGCAGGGGTAGATTATGATCTTTGGCTTGGCCCGGCGCCGAAACGTCGGTTCTCAAAAAATCGTTTTCATTACAACTGGCATTGGAACTGGGATTATGGCAATGGAGATATGGGAAATCAGGGGGTTCACGAAATGGATATTGCACGCTGGGGACTCGGGGTGACACTTCCTACAAAAATCAGTACCATGGGTGGTCATTTCATGTTCGATGATGATCAGCAAACGCCAAACGATCTGACCGCACTGTTTGAGTTTCCAAATCCATCCGGTGGAGGCGACAAAAAGAAAATTCTTCAGTTTGAAGTGCGTCACTGGATATCCAACCGCGAAGGGGTGAAAAGTGAGAACATGGCCGATGGGAATAGTTATATGGTCAGCGCCGACAATACAGTGGGGAATCTTTTCTTCGGTTCAAAAGGATTTATGACCAAAAATGTCAATGAATGGCAGGTTTTTTATGGGAAGGATCGTACTCCCGGAGAAACAGGAAGTGGTCTTGGCGATCATTATGCAGATTTTGTCAGGGCGATCCGTGCCAATGATCAAAAACTGGCATTAGGTGATATCCGGGATGGATTTTATTCTTGTGCGGTAATGCATCTGGGAAATATCTCCTACCGCCTGGGGCGAACGCTTGAATTTGATCCGGTAAAGATGGAGTTCAAAAATGATGCTCAGGCCAATGCAATGCTTACCAGACAATACCGCAAACCTTTTGTTGTACCTGATATAGTATAGAATTTTACAAGAGAATATTCCTTAATTATTGACATTCTGATAATTTAATTCACATGAGCGCATTAAAAATTAGCATCGTATTATTCCTTATATCCTTGAATCTGAATGGGTTTTCGAATAACAAGGATCGAAAAATAGAGAATCCGTTCTTTATTTTTAATAACGGTTTGAACAGGCAGGGCCTTGCCTTTATCCCGTATGCCGAGCAAGCTTTGATGTTAAAGAAATATGGATTTGATGGCATCGAACATCGGGAAACTCAGGGAATCATGGAATTAAAAGATGCCTTTGAAAAGCAGGGGTTGAAAATATTTGCTGATTATGTCCAGATCGATATTGACCGGAAAGAACCCTATCTGGCAGATTGGAAACAGGTTATTCCCAAACTCAAAGGAACAGGAATCATCCTCTGGGTACATCTTCATTCGGCAAAGTACAAGCCTTCGGACGAAGCTTCTGATCAAATTGTCGTTCCGATTATGCAGGAACTTGCCGATTTTGCTAAACCATTTGGAGTGAAATTGGCTGTTTATCCACATGCCGGGCTTCTTGCAGAAAAGGCAGAAGATTCCTACAGGATAGCGTTGAAAGTTGACCGTGAAAATGTTGGTGCCGTATTCAATTTATGTCATTTCCTGAAAACTGATTCTGCGGATAATCTTGAAAAAGTAATCAGGTTGATTCTTCCTAAGCTTTTTGCTGTTTCTATTTGCGGGGCTGATGGCGGAGAGACCGGCAAAATGGATTGGGATCGTTTAATTCAACCTTTAGGCAGAGGAACATTCGATGTTTATCGTTTGGTGGAGTTGCTCGTTGATAAAGGATATAAGGGATTTTTCGGATTGCAGTGCTATAACCTGAAAACCGCACCCGAAACTTATATGAAAGAGAGCAGTGAGACCTGGAAATTATTTAAAAACAGGTATGCTCAATCGGTGAATAGATTGACAAAAGAAGAAAAAGTCAATGGCTGGGAGCTACTGTTTGACGGTAAATCCACCTCAGATTGGAGGGGAATCAATCAGAAATCATTTCCGGCATCAGGATGGAAAGTAGAAAAAGGCGATCTGATTGCCTGTGCTGATGGTGGTGCAGAATCGGTCAAGGGTGGAGATATTATTTACAAAAAACAATACGGCAGGTTCATCCTGAAATGGGAATGGTGCATGGAAACCAAAGGGGGCAATAGTGGGGTGAAATATTTCGTTCAGGAGGGAATCGGTACCAACAAGGGATATGGCTTCGGATTGGAATACCAGCTTTTAGACGACAAATACCATGAATGGATGCTTTCCGGGAAGATGAAACCAAATGATTTCCATACGCTTGGTGCCTTATATGAACTTTACCCGGCTTCCCCCGATAAACGCCCAAGCCCTCTCGGCTTATGGAATGAGAGTATGATCGTTTGTAAAGGCGATAAGGTAGAACATTGGTTAAACGGAGCCAAAATTCTGGAATATGACCGTTCAACTGACGATTTTAAATCGAAAATTGCTGCAAGCAAATTTAAGGATGTACCTGGATATGGCATCCTTGCAAAAGGTTATATCCTGTTACAGGACCATGGCAGTGTAATTCATTTCAGAAATATGAAGATCAAACAACTTCAGTAATTTTGTATTAACTTTATTCTGCTTTTATAAATATCAATTTCTCAAAATCATGAAGGATTGTCCCTACTCCGAAAGTGAGCTGCTTGAGATCGCTCAAAGGTTTAAAAAACATCTAAAAGATCTCATGCTTGTGCCAGGACTTGATCCGGAACTGAATCAGGATTTTGTATACCGGTTTAAGGCACGGTTTTATGAAGCACAGGCGCATGCTCATCCTCATCCGCTCGATGCCGCAGCTGATCAAAAAGCACTTCATTTAAAAGAAGAACTTGAAGTGCTGACAGAGCAGATAAGATCAGTATTCCGGGTATTCAGGTTCAATATTCAAAAAGCGTGTCCATATGGATCCGAGATATGGGATACCTATGGATATTCAAATCTGGAATATGCTCATCTTGATTATGAAGCCTTCCAATCTTATCTTACAGGTTTTCTTAAACTGGCAAATGAGAAAATGGACGATTTACAGGCGGCCAATTGTCCCACTCACGATTTAGAGGAAATTGCTGTTTTAGCACAGCTTTTTAATCATAAACATGAGGAATTGGCGGAATACGTTGAACGAAAAGAGATCAGGGAACAAGTTTATAATACCAATATTAACGAACTGTTCAAATTAATGAAAATGATAAACAATGTAGCATCGGGGAATCTTCATAAAAATCCTGAAACTTTAAAGAATCTGCTATTCCCACCCAAAGCAGGATCCCTGTAGCATTTTTCTGATCCAATAAATATAAGATTTGTGATCAGTTCAATATTTAAATTTAACCGGATTTGGGACAGCTAGTAAGAAGTTACAAAGTCCCTTTTCACTACTTTTGCAACCAAACGCATAATAATCTATCCGATGATAAAATCCAATTCAATTTTCGCCATTATCACGATTCTCCTTTTTGTCTGTACCGGTTTTACTCCCAAAAAAGCTAATACAGAACGGCTCACCGATTTTGTAAATCCGTTTATCGGTACTGCAGATCATGGACATACTTATCCGGGGGCTGCATATCCTTTTGGTCAGGTTCAGTTAAGCCCCGACAATGGAACTCAGGGATGGGACTGGTGTTCGGGTTATCATTATTCCGACAGTATTGTCGCAGGGTTTAGTCACCTGCACCTTAGCGGAACAGGAATTGGCGATCTGGCAGATATCTCTTTTCTTCCTGTGACTACTGACGTTATTTTTAAGGAAGGGGAAAAAAATGGTTCATTTGTCACCCGTTATGCAGGGAAGTATACACATAAACATGAAGTTGCAACTCCGGGCTATTATTCTGTCACATTAAAGAATAATGGAGTAAAGGCTGAATTCACTGTGACAGAGCGGGCCGGATTGCACAGGTATTCGTTTCCTAAAGGGGGCGAAAATAATTTGCTGATCAATCTTGGGTTTGCAATTAACTGGGACAAACCCTATGTGACGTCTCTGAATGTGGTAGATAGTTTATTGGTTACCGGGTCCCGGTTGTCACATGGCTGGGCTGCCGATCAGCATGTGTATTTTGCAGTTCGCTTTTCAGCACCTGTTCATAATCCTGTAATCAAGAATGTTGGAGGTGTAGGTCGAACAGTTGCTTTACTGAAATTTAGTAAGAGACAAGTTATGGCCAAAGTAGGCATTTCATCTGTTAGCATCGAAAATGCACTGTCAAATCTGGATGCCTCCCTTCCTGGATGGGATTTCGAAGCAACACAAAAAAGTGCATCTGATGCCTGGGAAAAAGAGTTATCGAAAATAAGGATAAAATCAAACGACCCGAATCAAAAGACGATCTTTTATACTTCACTCTATCATACCATGGTTGCGCCTGCATTATTCTCCGATTTAAATGGTGAGTTTAAAGGGGTAAAAGGGGATGTTCAAAAGGCAAATGGCTACAATCGATATACGGTTTTCTCCCTTTGGGATACTTACAGGGCATTACATCCATTGTTTACACTCACCCAGCAATCAAAGGTGAATGACATGGTGAAGTCGATGCTCGATCAATACAAACAAACGGGTATTTTGCCTGTCTGGGAACTTGAAGGGAATGAAACCTTTTGTATGGTTGGGAATCATTCCATTCCGGTAATTGCCGAGGCTATTTTAAAAGGGATTGGTGATTTTGACCACCAGTTAGCCTTCGAAGCAATGAAGGCAACTTCAATGCACGATCGCGATGGAATGGGACTATACATTAAATTGGGATATATGCCAGCCGACAAGATTCAGCAATCGGTAGCCAAATCTCTTGAAGTTGCTATTGATGACTGGTGCGTTGCAGCTGTAGCTCGGAAGCTTGGGAAAAAGGAAGATGCCGCCTATTACGGTAAACGGGCTGAAAGTTTCAGGGAGTATTTCGATAAGGAAACCGGTTTTATGCGCGGTAAACTCAGCAACGGACAATGGACCACTCCGTTTGATCCGGCATTCTCCAAACACGAAGGGAGCGATTATACAGAAGGAAACGGATGGCAGTATTTGTGGCTCGTTCCGCAAAATGTTCCCGGACTGATTGAATTATTAGGTGGGAAAGAGCCTTTTGCCAATAAACTGGATCAATTGTTTAATGTAAAAGAAGGGGTCAAAGGAAAAGAGGCATCGAATGATATTTCCGGTTTAATTGGTGCATATGCTCACGGCAATGAACCCGGGCACCATACCACTTTCCTTTTTAACTATGCCGGACGGGCTTGGCGCACACAGGAAATAAACCGACAGATACAGCTTACCATGTATAAAAATGCGCCAGATGGTTTGTGCGGTAACGAAGACTGTGGTCAGATGTCTGCCTGGTATGTTTTCAGTGCAATGGGTTTTTACCCTGTGAATCCTTCGGATCTGAAATATCAGTTTGGATCACCCCTTGTTCAGGAGGCAAAACTTGAGGTGGCACCCGGCAAATATTTCATCATGAAAGCGCCGCTGGCCTCTGTCGCCAATAAATACATTCAGGCTGTAAAGTTAAATGGCGAACCACTCAACCGAACTTTTATTACCCATCAGGAGATCATGGATGGCGGAACGCTTGAATTTACGATGGGCGCCGAACCCGATAGGAGGTTGTTTAATTAGAGAGTTGAAAAAGAAATCCTGTTTGGTGGGGCGGGTGGTACTTTAAGAAGACTTTAATTTATTACAAATAAAATGACAATAAAGTGAGATTTACAAGTTTGTGTAATTCGCATTATCAGGAGGTAGATAAACTGGTCTATAAACGATTTTCGAGAAAAATTCATTTTCTCCTTCCTTTTTCCAATTTTTGAGAAAGGCCGTTTCTATTCCTTTTGCAAAATTGACAATCGGGTAATTAACAAATTTATAACCTTTACGAATACAGGCACTACGAACCAATCCTTCATCCATTTGGATTACCGGATACTTATCAAAGGCAAGCTTGAAAGCATTATTTGAAATTTTCTTACTCGTCTTTATTTTAAGAGTTAATTCTTCCAATTCATCCGGAGGAAATAAGTCTTTTCCTTGATTCATTCGGTTATATATTATTTCTGCCGCTAATTTATCATGTCGGAAAAGATATTTCTCTATTCCGTGAATATGATTCAAATTTTCTCTCTCATCCAATTGAAGAGCGAACCCTTTTTGTTCACCGGGTCTCTTAAATGGTTGTAAACCAATAATCGAAAAGTTATTTTTATAATTTAAATTTTCATTTGATGGTAACAAATTTTCTGGAGGAAGAGTATATCTGTAAACAACCCCAAAACGCACCTCATCCTCGTGTTCATCTATTGGTATATACTTACCTTTCTTTTTTATGCAGGTCGCAAAAAATGCGGCTACCCATTTATCGCTTGTAAAATCAAGCAATTCTGTTTCCAATTCATAATGCTGCGCCAAACCTAAATAATTTACGTTAAGTTGGTTCCATATGTCTTCTCCAAAATTTTTAAACACTATTCCCTGTTCATAAACTAATTTCACAAAGGGATGCGTTTGAAGAAGAAGTTCAAACTCTGAAGAACGAATGCGATCAATAAACCTTTCAATTTTATCTTTCCTCTCGTCACGATATAGCACAGGACGACAATAATTGAAATACTGAGTTTGTCCACGAAAATATGAGTTAAAGCAGGAAGTAGTTGGCTTTAAAACACATGGTCCATCCGGCGATTCCTGAAATATCTCGAATTTATCTTCAGCACCTAGATTGGATAAAAATGACCATCTGGTATTATTTCTTAAGCCTTCTTCTTCAGCTGCAATTTGGTCTAAAATATTCAGGATTGTTGGAAGTTGATTAATTTCATCGTTGGACATAGTCTTCATCCCTTCTTATTTCGTTGAGGTCAATATTATTTAAAATAACATAATCAACATCACAAATGAGCTGTTTACAAGTGGATTGTAGAATTGTATCTCCAATTTCTTCAGCTATGCCAAGCGCTTTTTTACCAAAATATCGAGCTTTGTCCATCTCTAATTGATTATAGTAAGATGATCCAATCATTTCAAGACTCTCAGCTTCTCCTCTTTTATCCTGGGATTTTTGGAAGAATTCCAATAATAAGTTGGCGCAAGACATTGCCTCTGGAGCATTCCTATTTTGATTATGAATGCAATATTGCAATTTCAATATAAATGATCGCATTGGAGAATCAGAAGGAGTTAATGACTCAATCTGCTCCATCAACACAGAAGTCTTTTCTGGCATTTTCAAAGAAAGATAGGTATTAGCTCTTTCGTATAGTGCCATTACCAATCCTTGATTGAAATTTAATTGTTTGCACATTCTTTCAGCTTCACGGTAATGATCTATGGCGAGATATAGAAATCTATGCCCCCTGAAAACGAATCCAAGAGCCATCAATGCCTGAGATTCTAAACGTTTATTTTTTATTTTTTTTGCAATTGACAAGGCTTCACTATAATTTTTTATTGATTGTTCCCATTCACCTGTTCTTAAGAGGATGTCTCCATGGACAATAAGTTCAAGGGCAACATTCCCTATTTTATTTATTTTATTGTATAACCTGATTGCTTTTATCACATGTTCAGACGCGAAGGAAAAATCACCAATATTTAAATAAGAACTAGCTAAAGTGCTTTCAAC
>Ga0118677_10008469_pt1 | contig 16466 bp, 15 predicted proteins | sample AliMusrvi5mmetaG_FD_86154 | JGI IMG/M metagenome (GOLD analysis project Ga0118677, IMG submission 86154) | reverse complement strand
CGATGCCGACATCGGCCGCCGAGAGCGCCGGCGCGTCGTTGACGCCATCGCCCGTGACGGCAACCACATGCCCCAGGGCTTGCAGTGCTTTGACCAGGCGAAGTTTGTGCTCGGGCGTCGCGCGCGCAAAGATCGTTGCTTTATCCAGCGTGTGCGCCAATTCAGCCGGGGCAAGCGCATCGAGATCATGGCCGGTGATCAACCGCCCATCCGCCGCTATGCCGACTTCGCGCGCCACGGCGCGCGCGGTGGCGGGGTGATCACCCGTAACCATGATGACGCGTATCCCTGCAGCGATTGCCGCAGCCACGGCAGCGCGCGCCTCAGGCCGCGCCGGATCGTCAAAGCCAGCCAGCCCAAGGAAACTGAGATGCGATTCAGCCTCCTCCTGGGTAATTGCATGTTGCATCGCCTGCGTCTGCGCTGGCGGGATCGTTTTCTCTGCAAATGCGAGTACATGCAGCCCATCGCCGGCCATCTGCGCGGCGTTGTCCAGGATGGTTTGCTGCTCGCTGGCGTCAAGTTCTGTGCATGCCAGCACGGACTCGGGCGCGCCTTTGACGCCTACCCAGTATGAGTCGTCGCGCAGGAACACAACCGACATCCGTTTGCGCGTGTTGTCGAATGTGAACTCATTGACCAATAGATCTGCGGCGCATAGCTTATTGACATTGAGACCGGCCTCGCTGGCGGCCTTGATCAGCGCGAGATCGAGCGGGTGGCCGTTCATACGCCCCAGCGGGTCGAGCGAGGCGTCGTTACACACTGAGCCGACATGCAACATCGCGCCTGTCCATTCCGCTGGATGCATTCGCGCGAGCCGCATGCGGTTTTCGGTCAATGTGCCGGTCTTATCGGTGGCAATGACAGTCACGGCGCCGATGGCTTCCACAGCCGCGAGCGTTTTCACGATGGCGCCCCGGCGCGATAGTCGCCATGCGCCCAGAGCCAGCACCATGGTGATGAGGAGCGGCATTTCTTCGGGGATGGTGGCAAACGCGAGCGACAAACCTGTGAGTAGCATGGACTGCAGCGGCTGATGGGCAACCAGCACACCCAGCAACGGCGTGATGATGCTGAAGATCAGCGCCAGCCATACCAGCGACTTTGACAAATCGCGCATTGCCTTTTGCAATGGTGTGCGCGGGGGGACTGCAGCGGCCGCGAGACCCGCCAGATGTCCCATCTCGGTGTGCGCGCCGGTGGCAACCACGACCGCCGTGCCGCGCCCGCGCGTCACAATCGTCCCGGCATAGACCATATTGCGCCGCTCTGACAGAGGCGTGTCATCTGGCAGCGCAACATCCGCTTCCTTGTTCACCGGGAAGCTCTCGCCTGTCAGTGTCGATTCGTTCACCGCCACACCGTAAGACTGCACCAGCCGCGCATCAGCGCCCACAAAACGTCCGACCTCAATGGCGATGACATCGCCCGGCACGATCCGTTCAACCGGCGCTTCGATGCGCTGACCACTTCTCAGCACAGGGCTTGTTGGCTCCGACAACTTGTTCAATGCGGCAATCGCATTCAAGGCGCGACGTTCGTTGAGCACCTCGACCAGGGTGAGCGTGACGATGACGAAGAAGATGGTGACAGCGTCAATCAACCTGCCCCAGACGGAATACAACACGCCGGTGAATATCAGCAGCAGAATGAGCGGTTCGCGCAGTTCAGCCGCGAATGTCCTGAATAGCGAGCGTTGCTTTAACTCGCGCAGCCGGTTCGGGCCTATCTCTGCAAGCAGACGATTGGCTTCGTTAGAGCTCAATCCAGTAGTGATGTCGACGCCCGTGATGGCGCTTACGTCAGCGCGCGGAATGGCATGCCACTGGGGAGACGCCCTTTTAGCGCGGTTTGTGTCGTTTGTGACATTGCTATGCTGCATAGTGATTGCGCGTCAACTTGCCGGTCGCACACGCAAGGGTGATTCTAAATAGCATGAGAACGATTGTCAAACATGGGTCTATAATACATGAACAAGTGAGCAAGTATTCATGCAACTAGCGACGCCGGCGGCGCAACATAAAACGGATCGTCTGGACGAACGCACCGCGGAACGTGTGGCGGAATTGTTCAGCGCGTTGAGCGACCCCAATCGTGTGCGCATTATTGCCGAGTTGCTCACGGGCGAGAAGAATGTGGGTGAGATTGCCGAAAGCATTGGGATGAGCGGGTCCGCCGTATCGCACCAGTTGCGCATATTGCGCCAGATCCGCATCGCGCGCACCAGCAAACGCGGGCGCGAAGTGTATTACGCCCTTGACGACGACCACGTGGTCGATCTGTTTTCGCGTGGATTGGATCATGTCAAACATGGCTGAACGAGTCGAAACCTTTCATGTCACGGGGATGGATTGCGCCGATTGTGCCCGCAGTATCGAGCGGGGCGTGGCGCGCATCAGCGGCGTGCAATCGTGCGCGCTGAACTACACCGCTGCCACCTTAAGCGTGCAAGCCGACAGCGTCACCCGGGACGACGTCATTGCGCGCGTGCGCGAACTCGGCTACAACGTTGAGGCGCCAGATGCGTCCGATGAAATCGCGCGAGCGCAGCGACGGAAGACATCGCAGCGCGGCGGTGTGATCGGGTTTGTGCAGTTTCTGATCGCAAAACGCGCTACCGCCCTGGCACTCGCGGGCGTTGTGCTGATGATTCCCGGAATCCTATTCCACGAATTGCGCATTTGGCCGGATGCGCCCACATGGCTGGTCACGATTCCTACCCTGTGCGCACTGGCCGCTGCCGGATTTTCCGTGACATTAAGCGCCTGGCGCACCCTGATGGTGAATCATGAAGTCAGCATCAACGCCTTGATGGTGATCGCCGCAGCCGGCGCAGTGCTGATCGGCGCGACGACCGAAGCCGGGCTTGTCATGGTTCTGTTCGCTCTCGGCGAGGCACTCGAAGGTTACACGATGGAGCGCACGCGTCACGCGATTGGCAGCCTGATGACCGTGGCCCCAAACGAAGCAACTCTGTTGTCTGCATGCATGGATTGCAAAGAGCACCTCGGCGCCGATGGTTATACGGGCGGAGCATGTCCGTTCTGCGGCGCGGAGGAGCACCGTGTGCCGGTAGACACGTTGCGCGCGGGCGACGTGATCATTACAAAACCGGGTGAGCGCATCGCAATGGACGGGCGCGTGATGCGCGGCATTTCTGCCGTAAATCAGGCTCCAATCACTGGCGAGAGCCTGCCAATCGCCAAACAGGCAGGAGATAGCGTGTTTGCGGGCAGCATCAACGGAGAAGGCGTCCTTGAGGTGCAGGTGCTTGGCGCGGCAGCAGACAACACCGTCAGTCGCATCATTCACATGGTGGAGGAGGCGCAGGCCAAGCGTTCCCCCACACAGCGGTTTGTCGATCAGTTTGCGCATTATTACACGCCTGTCGTCGTCATTATTGCGGCGCTCGTCGCAGTGATTCCACCGCTGGTCTTTGGCGCGCCGTTCCTCAATGCCTATGGATCGCAGGGTTGGCTGTACCGAGCGCTGGAGTTGCTGGTCGTGGCATGCCCGTGCGCGCTGGTGATCAGCACGCCTGTCAGCATTGTGAGTGCCATCAGCAACGCCGCGCGTAACGGCGTTCTGATCAAAGGCGGCGCCTACCTGGAATTGTTGAGCAGAGTACAGGCAATCGCGTTCGATAAGACGGGCACACTCACCGAGGGAAAGCCTAATGTCGTGCGCGTGCATGCGACAAACTGCAATACGCGCGAACAACCGGAACAGCCGTGCGCCCATTGCGATGACCTGCTGGCGCTGGCGACCGCAATCGAACGCCGCAGTGAGCACCCACTGGCGCGCGCGGTGGTCGATACCGCACAACGCAATGGGTTGAGCAACCGGTATCCCCCCGCCGACGATGTGACAGCCATCATGGGAAAGGGAGTCAGCGGAAATGTTGATGGACATACGGTTGTGGTGGGCAGTCATGCATGGTTCGACGCCGAGGCGCCAGACACGCATGATGCGGCACAGTGTCGCGAGATAGACGCCTCGTCAGAACAGGGATATACGCCGCTACTTGTCAGCCGCGACGATCACTTCCTGGGTTACATCACAGTCGCCGATACCGTGCGCGAAAGCAGCCGCGTCGCGCTGGACGACTTGCGCGCTATCGGAGTGCAGTCGCTCGTCATGTTAACTGGCGATGGCACGGCTGCGGCACAAAACATCGCGGGACAGGTGGGCGTCACCGAAGTCCGCGCCAATCTGCTCCCGGAGCGCAAGGTGGAAGCCATCCGCGCCCTGCTGGGTCAATACGGCACTGTGGCAATGGTCGGGGACGGCATCAACGATGCGCCCGCACTGGCAACCGCCAGCATCGGAGTCGCGATGGGCGCAGGCGGCACCGCACAGGCGATGGAGACCGCCGACGTTGTGCTCATGACCGACGACCTGCGGAAATTGCCATACGCCATTCGGCTAAGCCGCGCAGCGATGAGCACAATCAAGGCAAATATCGCGTTCAGCATCAGTGTGAAGCTGCTGTTCTTTGTCATCGTTCTGATCGGGTCTGGCACAATGTGGATGGCGGTTGTCGCCGATGTTGGCGTATCGCTGCTGGTCACTCTGTACGGGATGCGCCTGCTGGGTTATACGCCCCAACAAGGCTGACAAAGCCCTTTTAAGCAATCTCTATTTAAACGCTAATAAGCAATTCCCACAATACCGAGGCCTTATGCATACGCTATGGTAAAGGCACCGTTATGACCGCCGAACAGTACCGCTAGACTGGCGAGACGGTGGGGATGTCATGCTGATGCCAGAAAAACCAAAGTGTTGCAAGCAAGAATATCTTGACTACATCGGTCAGCAGTTGACCACAATCGGGACCGAGCGTCCTATGTGGGTTGAGTACCTGCTGGATCGTTTTCCTGAATTGACGCGTTCACAAGCCGACGAGGTTATTTTCTACTGTCTGGACAATTATGTCTACAGCCAGCCTGTTGTCTCTATCGCCGATTACTTCAGCTAATATAGTATTGACAACTGGGTGGCAATATGCTAATATCAACGTAGATTGATATGACAGAATCACGGATCGAATTTCTTGAGAACAGCATTACGTGCAACACGATCTGCACCCCCACGGTCAGCGACGCGGATACCGTGCTGCCATTGCTCAAGATCATGAGCGAGCCAAACCGCCTGAAGATATACTCGTTTCTGGCGGCGGGTGAGTGCTGCGTGTGCGATATTGAGGCGTTTATGAAGTTGCCGCAAAATCTCGTTTCGCATCACCTGGGCGTGCTGCGCGATGCGGGTTATATCCGCGCCCGGCGCGAAGGTCGCTGGGTGCACTATTCCGTCAACACGGAAACGCTTGCAGCCATCTATCCCGTGATTTGCCGGCTGTTTAACCCAGAGTGCGTCAGCGACAAGAAAAGCGCCTGCTAATGTGACATGCAGGCGAAATCAGCGCCCTATGGCGTTTTTTTTAAAGTAATATATCAACGTTCGTTGATACAGAAGTGAGTACTGAGGAGAAAACGTAAATGAGCCAGGATAAGTTACGCATGTTATTCATATGTACCGGCAATTCTGCCCGCTCGCAAATGGCTGAAGCCATGTTGCGCGATCTGACCAGGGAACGGGCTGACGTTTTCAGCGCTGGCAGCGAGCCACGTCCAGAAATCCACCCGCTTGCGGTGCGCGTCATGCGAGAGAAGTTTCACCTGGATCTAACGGGACAATATCCCAAGCCCATCACGAAGTACCTTGGCCAACATTTTGATTACATCATTGCGGTTTGCAACAAAGCGGCTGAAGCATGTCCAGTGTTCCCCGGCGACCCGGAGCGAATCAACTGGTTCTATGACGACCCCGCCGTTGTGGTCGGAACACCTGAACAACAATACCGCGCTTTCGAGACGGTGGCGCGCCAGATGATGGTGCGCATGCGCACATGGATTGAACTTCCCGCGATCTCAAACCGTCTCAAGCTAATTCCAATGGCATGATGAAAACTCTCCAACAGCATCTCAAGACACTTCGATATGAAAACGTGTGAGCCATGAACACTACAGATTACCTGATTGTGAAACCCTCAATTATTGGTGAGGACGGCGCCAGAATGTATTACACGCGGTCGGCTGCAACCTATGACTGGCGCACGAGTTATGAAACAGCGCATCACCGCGAAGCGATTCAACGGATCGGCATCCGTGAAGGCGACCACGTGCTTGAAGTCGCTTGTGGCACTGGGCGGGCGACGGTCGAACTGGCGCAGCAAGTCGGGCAGATGGGCAAACTTGACGCGCTAGACCTGACACAGGCCATGATGGCGCGGGCTCAGGAGAAAATTCGGGGGCTGGGACTACAGCAGCGAGTTGAGTTCCGCACTGGAAACGCAAACCATCTCCCATACGAGGATGGCGCGTTCGATGTTCTCTATAACGCATACATGTTCGATCTGATCCCGGTTGAGCAATTCACCACGATCCTGACCGAGTTCAAACGCGTCCTGAAACCGGGCGGCCGGCTCATGCTGGTCAACATGAGCAAGGATCGGGGCGGCAAAACGCTGTACGAGGCGCTCTATAGACGCGGTTTGGCCGGTGCATGCCGTCCAGTCGCATTGAGCGGTGTCTTAAATACCGTCGGGTTCGAAAGCATCACCCGCCAATACCGCAGGAATGTTGCGGGGATCATACCGCTCCCATTCGGCACTGAAATCGTCAGCGGGCGCAAAGCAATAACAGCATAAATGGCGCCTGGCGCATCTGGCGCCACATTAAATCAGAAGACTTTTCAGAGGAAACATAAACATGACAACAAATTCTATTATTCAAATTCAAGACATCAACATTCACGACGAAGTGCGTGGGCACTACGCCGGGCGCGCCGCGGATCTGCTCGAAGGCAAGGCGGCGGCCTGTTGCGGCGACTCGGGCTCGTGCGGCTACACCAGCGCCGATCTGGCGGGGCTGCCCGCTGAGGTCACAGGGACATCGTTTGGGTGTGGCGACCCGATATCACTAGCAAAACTCACGCCCGGTCAGCGCGTGCTCGATCTCGGATCGGGCGGTGGGCTGGATTGCATGCTCGCTGCGCAGAAAGTCGGCGCAGCGGGCTGGGTGATCGGCGTCGACATGACGCCAGAGATGCTTGCGCTGGCGTGGCGCAATGTGGCGAAAGTGGGGTTGCGCAATATTGAGTTTCGCTATGGGCACATCGAAAAACTGCCTGTGGAGAGCAACAGCATCGACGTGATTCTGTCCAATTGCGTGATCAACCTGTCGCCCGACAAGCCGGCGGTGTTCGGCGAAGCCTACCGCGTGCTGGGCGCCGGCGGCAAGTTTGCCGTGTCCGATATTGTGTCTGACGCCGACATCCCGGCATCGGCGCAGGCCGACCTGATCAGCCTGGCGGGATGCGTCAGCGGGGCGATGAAGGAATCGGACTATCTCGACGGCATCCGGGCCGCCGGTTTTGATGACGTCCGCATCGTCGATCGCCAGTTCTACGCTACCGTGCCAAACACGGAAGTGCATACGTATAGCGTGCGGGTTGAGGCGTTTAAGAAGTGAGAGAGATTAGAGATTGGAGACTGGAGATTAGTGTCTGTGGAGGCCGAGGCTTCAGCCGGTCGTGACACACCGGTAAATACGTTATCGTTCATCCGGCAGTTGCACTGCCGGATGGCTGGCATTAGCGCGTTGCGACGCGCTGTATGCACAACATCGCGCAGTGCAACTGCGCTCGGAACAGAAACAACATGAATGAGACAACCCCATTGCGTGTGTTGACGTTATGCACCGCAAACTCAGCGCGTTCGCAGATGGCCGAGGGTGTGTTGCGCGCCCTCGGCGGCGACGCCGTCGAATCGTATAGCGCCGGGACGCATCCCAGCCACGTGAATTCGTTCGCCATTCGCGTGATGCGGGAGATTGGCGTGGATATCAGCGCACAGTATTCCAAGTCTGTCGCCGAGTTCATCGGCAGGCCAGTCGATGTGGTCATCACCGTGTGCGACAACGCCGCCGAGAACTGCCCAGTCTTCCCCGGCAATGTCGAACGGCTGCACTGGAGCTTCCCAGACCCGGCCGCCGCAGAAGGCGAAGAGGCCAAACTCACTGCCTTCCGCGCCGTGCGTGACGGTTTGATCGAACGCTTCAGCACGTATCTCCGCTCGCGCAATATCCAGACGCTCGCCATTCAGTAAAAGGACAAACATCATGCAAAACAGTGCGTCCGCCCCACAGCCCGGCGTCATGAAACGCCTATCCACACTGGACCGCTATCTGACGCTGTGGATATTCCTGGCAATGGCCGTCGGCGTCGCGATCGGCGCGATCTTCCCGACGGTTGAAACGATCATCAACAGCTTCCAGGTCGGCACAACCAACATCCCAATCGCCATCGGGTTGATTGTGATGATGTACCCGCCCTTTGCGAAAGTGAAATTTGAAGAGCTTGGCGAGGTGTTTCGCAATCGCAAAATCCTCGGCATCTCGTTGCTGCAGAACTGGGTGGTCGGCCCTGTGCTCATGTTCGCCCTCGCCATCCTCTTTCTTCGCGACAAACCGGAATACATGGTGGGGTTGATCATGATCGGTCTGGCGCGGTGCATTGCGATGGTGATCGTGTGGAACGAACTGGCCAAAGGCGACACCGAATATGCCGCCGGGCTGGTCGCGTTCAACAGCGTTTTCCAAGTGCTGTTCTACAGCGTGTACGCATGGGTGTTTATCACCGTGCTGCCGCCGTTGTTTGGGTTGCAGGGCAGCGTTGTCCAGATTGGCATCTGGCAGATTGCCCAGAGTGTGTTCGTGTACCTCGGCATTCCCATGCTCGCCGGATTCGCCACGCGCTTCCTGCTGGTGCGGGCGCGCGGGCGCGAGTGGTATCAGAAGTCGTTCATCCCGCGCATCAGTCCGCTCACGCTGATCGCGTTGCTGTTCACAATCGTCGTCATGTTCAGCCTGAAGGGCAACCTGATCGTGCAGATCCCGCTCGACGTGGTGCGCATTGCGATACCGTTGCTGCTGTACTTTGTGTTGATGTTCCTGGTCAGCTTCTGGATGGGCCGGCGGCTTGGCGCGGACTATTCGAAAACGACGACAATGTCTTTCACGGCTGCCAGCAACAACTTTGAGCTGGCCATCGCGGTGGCAGTTGCGGTGTTCGGGATCAACTCCGGGGCGGCGTTCGCGGCGGTCATCGGGCCTTTGATCGAAGTGCCGGTCATGATTGCGCTCGTCAATGTGGCGCTGGCATTCCGGCGACGCTACTATAGCCATGAACAAGCGGTGAGTCCTGTTCCGACTTCTGACTGATTGGACAGTATTGATGTAATTGTTGTAAAGGATGTGTTGGCTTGAAAAAGGTTCTTGCCGGTTTACTGGCCGTGCTGTTTCAATTCACAATAACCCATGCGGCGAGTGCGCATTCCATTCCTTTGACTGCAAATCCCGCTCAGGGCGCTGTGTTGAGTCAGTCACCTGGTCGCGTCGACGTGATGTTTTCGCTGGAACTAGAATCAGGAAAGTCATTGTTGCGCGTTTTTGACCAGTCGGGCAAGCAGGTTGATCTGGGAAAGGGCGGTGTTGACCTCAACGATGCGCAACACCAGCGCATGACTGTCACTCTGCCGGACAATTTGCCTGCCGGGGTGTACACCGTGACGTGGCGCGTCACCAGCACGGCTGAGGAGCACGTTGGTCACATTACGGAAGGGGAATACGCGTTCGTGATTGGCGCGGGGACTTCGACAAGCGATCCGTCGGCCCCTTACGCATGGCGTTATATCGGCGAAGATTCCAGCGCGCCCAGCGCGTCTGAACCTGCCGGGTCTCAGACGGGTCTTTTTGCTATTCTGGGAGGAGTTGTCGTTATCGCCGCAGGCGTAACTGGTGGATTTTGGTTTATCCGGCGGCACAACAGGGGGACTGCGGGGGAGTAGTATGGCGTCAATATGAGCAGCACCAGCATCATCATTCGACCAGCGGCCGACGCCGACTTGGGCGCCATGACTGAAATGTACAACTTCTATGTGCGGGAAACGCCCATCACATTCGACATTGCCGAGGTGTCGCTGGAGAGCCGCCGCGAGTGGCTCAGCCACTATAGCGAGACGGGGCGGCACCGCATGCTGGTTGCGGAGCAACTCGTTACCGAGCGGGATTCGATATTACTGGGCTACTCCGGGAGCAGCAAACTGCGCCCGCGCCCCGCCTACGATACGTCGGTGGAGACAACCGTCTATGTGCATCCCGCCCACCATGGGCGGGGCATTGGGAGCATGCTGTACACGGCCTTGTTCGATCTGCTTTCGCGCGAGGATGTGCATCGGGCTTATGCCGGCGTCACATTGCCAAACGAGGCCTCGGTCGGGCTGCATCGCAAGTTCGGGTTCAAGGACATTGGCGCATACCACGAGGTCGGGCGCAAGTTCGGGCGCTATTGGGACGTGGCGTGGTTTGAGAAAGAGATCGGCTAGAAGTGCTTTGAGTCGACGACGTCGAGCACAAACACGGTCGCGCCACCTACTTCGACCTCAAAGACCTCAGCGTCGACGCTGCCGGTGATATCGACCGGCATGCTGCGATAGGCGGTGCGGCGTTGGCCCTGCGCCTGCAGCACTTTGAGCACATCACCCACCTGCTCGTCTTCCACGCCCAGCAGGAGTGTCACATTCTCACGGCGCAGCCATGCGCCAGTGCTTGCCAGCCGCGTGACGCGATGACCAGCCTGTACCAGCGCGTCCAGCGTCCTGGATGCATCGTCTGCCTGGATAACTGCCAGCACCATTTTCATCATCTGCCTCCTGTTGATCGGGCCGTTAAGAGATATCCCCTTGATTCTACTCTGCCGGGGAGCACGAGAAAAAACACACGAATGTTACAATCACACGCAATCTTGATCGGGGATATTACGGGAGCCATCGACATGCACGCCGAAATAAGCCTGGAACAGCTGAGTTTGAGGGAAGTGGCCGCTGCCTGCGCCGAAAGCCAGCGCTCCTCCACGAACCAGTCGCGTTTGGTTGCACAGGAAGCGCCAAATGCCTGCCTTGAACTCTTCCGCCGCGCGATCAAGGAGCGTGATCAGGCAGCCTGGGACATCATCTACGAGCAATATCGCCGGATTGTTTTCAGTTGGGTCAGCAGAAACCCGGTGTTCTACTCGACCGGAGAATCCGCCGAGTACTTCGCGCAGGATGCCTTTATGCGCATGTGGCGGCACCTCACACCGGAGAAATTTGACCGGTTGAATGACCTGCGCTCATTGATGGCTTACCTGAAAATGTGCGTCAACAGCACCCTGATTGACTTCATGCGCCGGCAGGATCAACCGACTGAGGAACTTCAGGAGACGACGCCGCATGCTGAGGAACCCAGTGCCGTCGAACAGTTGGACCGCGCGCAGTTGTGGCAACTGGTGTCCGGCCAGGTTCAAAACGACAAGGAGTGGCTGGTCGTGCGCGGGTTGTTCGTGTGGGGGTATAAGCCAAACGAATTGTCGACCAAGTATGACTCGGTCTTTCGCGATGTGAAAGAGGTATATACGATTCGCGAGAACGTGATGAACCGGCTGCGGCGCAATCGCGCGATCCGGGAATACTTCGGCACGAACGACTAAACGACTGATGCGTGTGGAAAAGTTGAGTGTGTGTGCGTATACTGAGGCAGAGTAACCTGTTATGAACGAACCAATCAAGTCTACGGATAGTGCAGACGGCTCAGCGTTTCAGCCAGAGGCTTTCGTGAACAGGGCCGCGGCATGGTTATTCCGTTATGACTGCCCGGATTCGCTGGAACTAGGAGAATATTATCTGGGGCTTGTGGCTGAGCCACGCCGAGTGTGGATCAAGGATCACATCGGCGCCTGCCCGTTATGCGCCTCTGACTTCGCCGGGCTGAAATCGTTCATGGCGCAAACCGATGCGAACGAGCAACCCATGGCACGGCCAGGCATCCTCGACAAAATACAGTGGCTGATCGCCGAATTGCTCCAGCCCCCCCAGACTGGACTGGCGTTTGCAGTGCGCGGTTCCGACGAAGCGGTGCGCGCCTTGCGCGCTTATAGCGCCGGCGATTATGAGATCACCCTCGATGTGTCTGTAGATAGTGCGCATCCCGATCACCGCCAGGTCACCGGTCTGATCCTCGGCGCGCTTGACACACCGATAACCATTGGGTTGGCGTTCCCCGGCGAGGTTGAAGCGCTCAGCACCGTTTCACTTGACGACGCCGGCAACTTTATCCTCACTGATGTGGCATCCGGGACATATGACCTGCTGATTCGCTCGGTTGACAACTCCCCCAGTATTCGCATCCCTGACCTCGTTATCCCGCTGTAGCATCCGGAAATAACCAAGCACCACGCATGGACCTCTCACCCGCAGCGCCTGACGCAATAGATGACCCCGGTGTAATCGACGCGGTGCTCACTGCCCCGGATACGCCCACAGGCATCGCGCTACTTACCGAATATAGCGCTGCGCTGACTGCTTCATTATCCGAAGAACTTGCCATCGCTTTGAAGGCAGAGGCCGATGTTGCATTGCGCGCCGATCTGCCCCGCGCAGAACACTTTGCCCAGCTTTTGTTCGGTTTGGCGGAGGTAACCGGGAACCCGTTATGGCGGGCGCTGGGCTTGCGGGCGCTGGGCAACATCGAGAGCATTGGCAAGCGCGAGTTCGCTGGCGCCGTCAGACTGTATGACAATGCCGCTGAAATCTATCGGGGACTGGGGCAGGGCGTCTTCGCAGCCGAGGCGCTGGTGGGCAAGGTTGGCGCACTGGCGATTCTTGGCCGTTACGACGACGCCTTCGATACCGCAGCATTGATCGGGCCTGTGCTGGAGGCGCATGAACGCTGGCCGCAATACATCACCCTGATGCTGAATATGGGGCTGATCTATAACAGGCTGCGCGATGACGTTGCTGCTTTGCGCGTGTTCGACCAGGCGCGCGGAGCCAACCAGCGCCTCGATGGCATGGGCGCTCCCACCCTGATGATGATCGAGAACAACCGCGCCATCCATCTGCGCAACCTGGGACGGTATCAGGAGGCATTGCAGGCAGGGGACGCGGCGCATGCACTGGCTGAGCAGTTGGGGTACAGCGCAGAAAACGCGCGCATCGAGCATAACCAGGCCTACATCTGGACTGCGCTCGGGAATTACACCCGCGCGCTGCAGCTCTTCGCTAGCGCGCGCAAAAGCCTGTTCGAGGATGGGCGCACCCGTGATGTGTTGATGGTCGACGCAGACATGATCGAGTGCTGGTTGAGCCTCGGCCGCTATGACCGTGTGATCGATATCTGTCGCCAGACCCGCCCATTGTTTGCCCGCTCAGAGGCGCACCTCGAAATCGCCAGCGTCATCTTGTGCGAGAGCATTGCCCAGGTGCAACTGGGGAGACTCGGCGAAGCATTGGAGACGATAGACGAGGCCGCGCAGCATTTCGCGCAGGCGAATAATCAGGTGTATGTGACGGCGGCCAGGCTCGAAGCCGCCGTGGTCTATTATCTACAAGCCGAATATGCCGCCAGTTTGCAGCTCGCATTAGCTTGTATGCAGGCGTTCCACCGGTATTCGGCGCCGGTCGAATATGCCAAAGCAAGCCTGGTTGCGGCGCGCGCCGCAATGGCATTGGGCATGCAGGCTGACGCCGCCCGATATGTGGACGAGGCGCTGGCTTCAGCCCACGATATGACAACACTGACCTGCCAGGCTTACTTTCTACGCGGCTTGCAGGCCGAAACGGGTGGCAATTTAGATGCGGCGCTCAGCCACTACGACCGCGCCATCGCAGAGATCGAACGCCTGCGCGGCAATGTGATGGTGGAGTTTCGCTCATCGTTTGTGGCGGATAAACAGGGCGTATACGAAAGCGCCGCGCGTTGCGCGATCGCCCTTGGTGATGCGCCGCGCGGACTGCAATACGTCGAACGATGTAAATCGCGCGCGCTGATTGACCTGCTCAGCTGCCGGCTTGATCTGAGCATCCGCGCGCGCGCGCCAGCTGACGATAAAAGAGTGTGTGAGATCAACGCATTGTGCGTCGAACGCGATCGTCAGCACAGGCGCTGGGAGTTGCAACGGGTGGAGTTGCGCGCGGGTGAACAAACGGTGGGCGATTCAATCGCCCACAATTCGTATCAGATCATCCTGCAACTGGAACGCCAAATCACCGACAAATGGCACGATCTGTTGGTGCACAACGCAGACTACGCGCGCGATGGGGCGCTCTGGCAAGCCCAGGCTGAGCCCATACAACCCTGGCTGGATGACGACACCGCACTGGTGGAATACTTCAGTGTGGGTGGGCGATTCCACGCATTTATCGTCACTACGCAGGGCGTGGAGGTGCGACCAATGCCGGCGCACACCGCCGACATTGAAAGCGCGCGGCAGAAGCTGGGGCTGAACTTCAAGGCAGTGACCGCGATGCCGCACAAGGCTGCATCCCTTGCCGCCAACGGGCGCAAGATCCTGCAGCAACTCAACCAGGCGCTGTTTGCGCCGCTCCAGGATGCAGTACAGCCTTATGCGCGCGTGATCATGGTCCCGCACGGGTGTTTGCACGGGTTGCCAATGCATGCCTTCCATGACGGCGAATCGTATCTGCTCGAACGGCACGAGGTATGTTATCTGCCCAGCGCCGGGGTGCTGCGCTACTGTCGCGAACGTCGCATAGCGCCAGGCTGCGAGTATCCGGTAGGCAGCACTGTAGCCTTCGGGTGTTCAAACAAAGGGCGTCTGAGCGGTGTGGTGCATGAGGCGCAAATGGTTGCCACACGGATGGGCGGGCATGCCTATGTGGAAGAAGAGGCGACGCTCGCGCGGCTGCGGGAACAGGTGGTGAACAGCAACCTGATCCACCTGGCCACCCACGCCGAGTTTAGCGCAGGCAACCCGCTTTTCTCCTGCCTTACACTGTGCGACGGCGCGCTGACGGCGCTGGATATTTTTAACCTGCGATTGAATGCATCGCTCGTCACACTCAGCGCGTGTCAGACCGGTGAGAGTGCGGTAGGCGGCGGCGATGAGTTGGAGGGATTGACGCGCGCGTTTCTGTATGCGGGCGCGGCGTCGCTGGTGTTAAGCGGGTGGAAGGTCAACGATGCTTTCACCGCCGAGTTAATGGATCGCTTCTACACAGGTCTGGCCGCAGGCCGTGGCAAAGGACAGGCGCTGAGAGAGGCACAACTAGAGTATGTGCAAAACGCTCCGGCCGGAGATGCCTATGCACATCCCCAATTCTGGGCGGGGTTTTGCCTCGTTGGCGACTGGGGAATGGTATAACAAAGTAACTAAAGTAACTATGAGAAATCGCCCTTACAATTGGCAATAGAAGGAGTTTCACATGAAAAGCACTTCGGGAATTCACTCGTGGCTGCGATTGACCGTCGTGATTTGTACAGCATTTGCAAGCGTCGTTGCTGCGACTGCGCCTGCGGCAGGCCAACAAGAGGTTGACCATTTTCCGCAAGCGTTGCTTGCCCCAGGAGCCCCTGACGTTGTGGAAATTCGCGCCGGTGAATTGCCCGGGCGGATGGTCAACGGTGAAGAGATTGATGTAAAAGGCTGCGTGCAAACCGTGATCTCTGATTCCGTGAAGACCAGCAACACGAGTGAAGGCACTATTGGCACACGGGGACTCATAAAACCCGGCGCATACCTGTGCGGGGACGGCGTAGCGATTGCCAATCAGATCATCGTTGAAGGAACCACCAGCGAATTGGCTAAGCTTCAGCAGAGGGATAATAATCCCGGCGTCAAACTCACGACCGAGCTTGTGAAACCCAATCCGGATAAAAGAGATTCGAAAGGGATCAATCTGTATACGATCACAGACAGAATGTCGGTGGTTGAGAAAGTCAAGACCATTAACTTGGACCTGCGCGAAACCAAGCACATCAGCGTTCTGGCGACCCCGAACTACGAGACCGCATCGAAGATGACGGCGCTTTACGGCGGCAGTCCATCGATTGGCGGTAGTCCCTCGGGCCCGAAGGGACTGGCGCGAACAGAGGCGGACTTCAAGAACCAGTGGGCATGGAAGGCCATCAACAAGCCTGCATCGCCAAAAACGGATCTGAATGGCAATGGCGTGGTTGTGGGGATTTTCGATTCGTTCTGCATGCCTGCCAAGTATCTGCAGCGAGATGGAACGGTCGTCAACATACCGCGATTTGCTGTAATCGGCCAGCAGGCGGAGACATCTCCAATTACAGGTAGCCATATTGAAAACGTCTGCGCGCATGGCGAATTCGTATGGAGCCTGAGCCACGAAGTGGCGCCAGGCGCGAAGTACTTCTTCTACCCCGTGCTCGACGAATATGGCCTGGGCGACACCGCCACATTGATCGCGGCGCTGGAGCAATTCGCTGCGACCGCGCAGAGGCTGGATCGCCCCAAAGGAATAAAAGAGCTGCAAGGGGTTGTTATCAATCTCAGCCTGACAATCAACTCGGCACAGGGCGACATCGTTGGGCCGCTGAACGATG
>Ga0118677_10006405_pt1 | contig 16468 bp, 16 predicted proteins | sample AliMusrvi5mmetaG_FD_86154 | JGI IMG/M metagenome (GOLD analysis project Ga0118677, IMG submission 86154) | reverse complement strand
TCCAAGTACTTTCGTGTCACGGTCGCAGCGGCATAATCGATGCCTTTGACGGAAGAGTAGCCCAGGCAGTGGTGAAAGAAAGCCATGTTGCTCCCAGGGGCGCAGCCGACCTCGAAATACGTTCCTCCCCTCGGCAGATATCTTTGGGCCAGATCACCGAAAAGAAACCCATGGTAATCCTCGCGGTCTTCCGCGGCCCACTCCTTATCCCAGTAGGACTTGTCACTCAGGTTTATCATCCGGCTCAAAAGTCAATCCGTGTGAGTTCGGGTTTGGGCCATAGCCAGCCGGGCTAGCGCCCCGCTGTGCGTTTCGGAGCGCCTCTCGGCGCGCCAATTCTGTCACCAAGATCTCCATTCGGCGTTGACGGCAGTAGAGATAACGGGCAATAAGCATCCCGGAAAGGGCGGCTACGTATAGGATTAGATCGGCGCCGCGTCCGATTCCTGCCCATCTTGCAACTAAGGTGGAGATCTGAGGCACGGCAATCACTGTAGCGGCTGCGAACCAGAGAAGAACCCAAAACATCCCCGGAGCACGCCCTGGCAATGCCCTGCGGCGCACGAAAGCAACTATGGCCAAGCCAACACATATCGGGATGCTAAACCATTGGAAGGTGTTCATTGACGAATTCTCTCCACTAAAAGCTTCGCGGCCAAGCGAAACGCGCCCGAGCCTTTTTGGCCCTTCGCGAGGGAGCCGGCCGAATATCGAATCTGAACGGGGACCTCTACCAACCTCAATCCTGACGCGGCGATTTGCTCCAAGATCTCGCTGGCGTGCTCCATGCCGTCGAGGGTAATTCGGATTTGTTCTGCACCTCTCCTGGTCATTGCCCGGATCCCGTTGTGTGTGTCAGTCACGGAAATACCGGACATAACCCGGGTAAGCACTACCGCCAGGCGCAACAGCAGCCAGCGGGTCCATGGAATACCCGGGGCAGTCCCAAGAAAACGGGACCCCAGAGCATAATCCGCATGATGCAGAATGAGCGATTCTACCAGCCTTCCTATATCGCCCGGATTGTGCTGGCCGTCTGCATCAAACGTCACGATATACTCGGCGCCCTGTTTGAGTGCAAAGCAAATGCCGCTTTGCAGGGCCGCACCTTGTCCGAGGTTCATCGGATGCTGGATCACCCAGATCGGTCTACGGAGCGCCTCAGCCGCCGTCCCATCCGATGACCCATCGTCCACGACAACCACGTTCCCACCGACTTCCAATAACCCTTCTAAAGCCTCGCCGATGCGAATTGACTCGTTGTACGCCGGCACGACGGTCCAGAGCCTGCCTGCTAGCTCTTCAGGTATGCGTGTAGGTTGTTGGCTCATGAATTAATGGCAAATGACCCGTCCCTTGCGCATCCAGTGGCTATGGCTTCCTAAATGCATAAACCGTTCCGTCGGTCAGTTGAATTCTGTGGGCGGACCTGCACGCAGAATCAATGATTGAATTCTGCAACTCCGCTTGGTGCAGATAGGCGTTGCTAAAAACCAGAATATAGCCCCCGCGACCTTCCAACTGTCTTCTGACATTAGCGATAGTATTGCTGTAGCTTAGCGCATTCTCTGCCGTCCCATTGTTCATATCATAGAAAGGCGGCAAGGCTTCTGCTCTCCGACGAGTATGAAACCACAGCGCATCCTGACGGTTGGCATAAATGGTCGCATTAGTTTCCAAATTTCGTACAAAGGAAACCAAGGCAGAAGAACGCCAACTCTTGCTCGTGAACTGTTGATTCTCAACTGACCTCGTCGGATAGCACGACCAGATAATCTTTGCACACCCGGCCATGACCATGATAGCGGCCCCAATCGTGACCACGCGCAAGCGGCTACCGGAGATCGGCGGCTGATCGCCGACATGGTGTGAAAGAACCAGGCTCCCTAGGAATAACAGTAAGAACGGCATCAGTGGCATCAGATAGCGCTGCATCGTTCCCAGCTTCTGGCATTCGAGATTGCTAAATACAAGATAGCCGAAGAGCGCCATGTAGGAACAGATGCACAGGCCAGTCAGCGCGGCGAATGACTTCGGGCGAATCAGATTCCCTCTACGGAAGGCTAGAATAATTTGAAGGACGATCGTTAGCATGAGGCCATACCAGCCACCATACAAAAACCACTTCGTTTTCGGAGAAAAATTATACTCATACGGCCAGAGCAACCCGAAGCCAAAGCGAACCAAGCCGCCGGCACATTCGCTTGAGGGAACACAGACTGCGTTCGTCGGCACCGTGGTAATCGAGCCAGCCAATGCAAGGTTTCTGACAAAGAACACCGCGGTGGGACTAAGTGAAATCGTTAGAAAGATGGCAGTGCGCGAAAAACGTGCGTATATGGGACTATTCCCAAGTATTAGGAGCCCCAGAGCCGCTGCAGCGATGAATGTCACCCCGAATATCCTGGTCAACATCGCCAGCGAAAACACCGCCGCTGAAGCGCATAGCAGCTGCAGACTGCCTGTTTCAAAATACTTAAGCAGCACCGCAAAACCGATCAAACTGCAGGAGAGGAACAGCGGCTCCGAAAAGGCCACTGCATGCATGTCGAGGAACCGCCAATGCATCGCAAAGAACAAGGATGACAGGATAGAGGCTACCGGGTACCACCCGATATACCGCAAGATCACCCAGCCCACCATCCAGGTATTGATTCCAAAACACACCGAGTTCAACCAGCGAGCAGCTGCAGACGGATCCCCCATGAGTTGCCCCAGTCCCGCCAGACAGATTGAGAATCCCGGTGGCCAGCCTACCACCGGTTGCGGAACGCCGGAGAAGCACGTCGCGTATCCTTTTCCCTCCATGAGAGCTACTGCTGCTCCAATGTAATATAGCGAATCACCACCGATCCCGATGCCGTACTGAGTCATATATAACATTTCGAGGACGGCAAAAAAGGCCACCGAAGCAATGCAGCTCATCACGGCCCAGTAGGCTTTCCTCGATGGGCTGGAGGTGTTGGATGTGTGCGGAAGCTTCATCATCAAAAATGGTGCCACTGAAAATCCGGAACTGCAGATGTTCGGGGTCTGGAAATAGCTCGCCCCTTTTCAAGCCCCAGTCATACTACGTTGAGTGCTACGAGACGCTTCATGGAGGCGTTCTGCACGCTGTCCTGGAGTCGAGCTAAGAGCCGCCAAAGTGTCGCCTCCTGGCTTCAACGGTGGCGTTGACCTCGGTCAGGGCGGACTCATTTTATGCAAGCCCAATCGTAATTTTGGCTAACGAATTGAGTCGCGTACTCGGTAATTCTGGCAGAAAGAGACGGCTTGTTTAGAAGGCTGATGACTGCATCTGCGAATTCCAGCGGCTGATCAGCCAAGAGTAAATGCTGGCCGGCTACGCAAGGCACCACACCATCTCCAGCTGATTTGGACCCAAGTAGGCACTAGGATCCCAGGCACCTGAAGCGGGGGATCAGGAACCTGCGCATTAGCTTCCGGGCGAGCGTATCGCGCGTCTTTCAAGCGATGAGTTGGAATCCCGCCGCGTTATAATTATCCAGACCATCGGCGGGCCTTTTTCGAGGGTCGCTGCCGTCCTCGCCTCTGGTGATGGTAAGTCTGCGCGCACAAACTGTCTGAAGCGGGCCCCAATAAAAGGGTCTGCGTTGTGGGCAGCCATGCAAATGCTAATGGCACAGGTTCTCGTCATTGGAATTCACCGTTCCTGGTCACGCGCTATAACCCTAGCCGTCTCAGACGAGGGAGCAATAGGTGCCGAACGAGTTGCGGCAGGAGTTTTTCCGGCACCTTACGCGCGGTAAGCCGAAATCCGGCGACGTCATAATCATCCAGCCCATCAGCCGGTCTTTGGCTGATGTCCGGATCAGCAACGGGATTTGTCGTCAACTGTCGCACCGGGAACATCTCCTCAAATGCCCCGTTGATCCGCCGCCACCCCGTCCGGTTCAACTCATGGCTGTGATATATGAGATTTGTGATGTAATCCACCACCTTTGGGCTCAGCCTGCCCGCGAGGAGTTCGCGCACCTGGGCTTCGCTGTATCGCAAATGGGACCAGTCGGGCAAAATGCTTCCATCATCGCGAAAATCAGCGTCGGCCTCGCAGTACTGGTGCACCAGGCACCGCATGACGTGATGACCGCGGGCGCTGGTCCAGATGGGGTAAGTCTCGAAATAGGCCAGGCCCGTGGACTTCAGCACGCGATAACATTCGCGGATGAATTGGCAGGGATCGGCAATGTGCTCTGTGAGGTTGGCCGAGATGACAAGGTCAAAACTCTCATCCGGGAAGTCCATTTTTAGGGCATCCATCCGCAGTAGGCGAGCATTGGGCCGTGACCGCAGCAAGGCCACGGCCTCCAGCGATGGGAATCCGCTGCGAATGTTGATTCCCGTGACGCTCCCGTGGACCAAACCTGCCAGATGCCACAACTGCTTGCCGGTGGGATCGCACCCAGCGTCGAGGACTCGAATGGTTGGACGTTTGGCGAGATAATTCCAGCGCAGGACCCCGCGTACGTTCTCCACATACGACTGCTGCCAATCCAGAATATCCGGAGGCTCGTTCATCGAGCGGCTCCTTCAGGCGACCGGTCACTTCCCGATAATCGCATACATCTCCCGTACAGGGTCCCGGTCCGGCTTGTTCGCAAGACGGCGTCGTGCGACATGGAGCCAGTCCCGGAGGCCAAAATAGAGCGGCGCGCAGAATCTGGCGCCCAGGATTCGAGTCGCCATCAGGAACCAGCCTACATGCCACGGGCGGTAACCATAACCCCGGGCCTTCTGAAGGTTCGCGACCGCTAGGCTGTGGTCGCCCTTACGCCAGGCCTCGATGGCATTCCGCGCGAAGTTCAGCCGCAGGAAGGTGGTCAAAAACTCGGCCTCAGATGCATAGGCCGGCCCAGCCAATTGAATAGACCGCAGCATCTTTTCACGCGCCGGCAGAAACGACTCTCGATGCCCCTCGCTGCCCACCACCCGGTTCTCCACATGCTCCACCACCACATGGCCAACCTCATCCAGGAACGTGCCCCGACCGCCATGCAGCTTCAGGCGCGCGAAATATTCCTCTTCCTGGCAACCGCGCAGCGACTCGTCCCACGGCCCGATCTTTTGGCAAAGCCCCCGCCGGATGAGGGGTCCGGTTGTGTCGAAATGATAAACCAGAAAGAACTGACCACCGTAGGCAGACCACGGTCGTCCATGCTGCCCGAGTGGCCCTCCCTCGCCATCCACACGTTCCCCCCGATCATAACAATAGAGGGCAGAGCTGGAGCACAAGCAGTCCACCTTGCGTTGCAGCGCCCCGCCCAGCAGCCGGTCATCCGAGTCGAGGAAATTGATGAATTCCCCCCTTGATTCGCGCAGCCCGCGGTTCCGGGCAGCGCAACCCCCTTGGTTGGCCTGGTGGAAATAGCGCACCGCAAGCCTCGCATCAGCCTTAAGCGCCCACTGGCTGACCACTTCCCGAGTATTGTCGGCCGAGCCGTCGTCCACCACAATGATCTCGATGGGCCGGTAAGTTTGTTCGAGCACAGAGTCTAGGCTGAGGGCAATGAGGGATGGCCGGTTGTAGGTGGGAATAATGATGCTGATTAGACCCGAAACACCGTTGGGCCTTATCCAAGTCCCGTTGTTGGCATCGGATAGCATGGTTGGAACAACGGTCTGGTCAAGCTTCCCGGAGTGCTCGGAAACCAATGCCGCTTCGCCCCAGGCGTGCTCCAGGATGCTCTGTTCCTATCACACTCTACCTCTGTGGTTTGAGCTCAGTTGGTGGTGCCCGGTTTCGCCAATGAGGGTAAGAAAGACTCTTTCAGCACTGGAACAACAACCTTTTCAGCGCCCCGCTTCGTCAGGTGATGGCTGTCGCGGTAGAGAACGACCCCATCGATCATGATCTGGTAAAGCTCCTGGTTCTCATTGAGAAACGCCGGGCGGGGATCAATAATCCGGGCACCCGCCTCATTGAGTTGATCAAGGAATGCAGAGTCGGTGCCGCAGATTCCGTTCCAGGACCCGGGTTTTGCACAGAAGCGGCTTTGGTTGAGATCGGGGCAGGTCGTCCGGCGTCTCCGCAGAAATAGGCTTACGTCCAAAGGGTGAGAAGGAACGTCAAGGAAAACCCACGGTTGTGAACCTGCAGAAACGAGCCTCTTAACAGTATCCAAAAGCGCGTCTTGCAGTGATCCCGTGGAGTTCGACGGGTAACCACGCCACGACGCAACCAAGACAACATGGGGAACCCGTCTTTTTTCGATGTACTTAACCACTTCCTCGTTGAACAGCCGCGTATTGTTTCCGAGTCCCGAGCGTGCTTCCGTGTAGTAGTAGCCGAGAACCGGGGCTGTCTCTGAATGGGTGGCAGCTCGCCCGGACATACCGTTTTCCTTGAGCAGTGCATCGAAGGCCGGCAAGGCAGACATGGCATGGCTGTCACCCCATACCAGCACTTTGACGGGTCGATCAGGATCGCGGATCCCAAAAGGCGTGAGTTTCCCCGCAGCGACGTCACCGACCTCCATCTCATTGACAAACAGGAAATCGTCTTGCGGGTTTGCGGAGAGGGATGCCCGCAAGGTGTCGGGCAGCCGCTGTGGGAGGCCGTGGAGGGCAAAAATGGCGGCGCTAAATGCAAAGGAGACAGCCAAAGCAGTGGCGGCAAACCAAAAGATGCTTTCCCTGCGAGCACATAAGAGTTTCCGTCGAAAGGGGGTCTCGATGAGGCGCCACGAGAGAATTGCGAGAACAAAGCCGAGCGCGATCATCGCCAATTTGGAACCGAGCGTGAGAGGTTTAGGGGCCAAGTAATACTTACTGAAGGCGAAGATAGGCCAGTGCCAAAGGTAGAGAGAATACGAGATGAGACCTACGAACACCGCAGGGCGGGTTGCGAGGAGTCTTCCCAGGCTGGTCGGCGGGGTGTCCTGCGTAACTCGGCTGTTGCCCCAGACAATGAGAGCGGTCCCGACGCAAGTCGGTAAGGCCGCTAATCCGGGAAACGGCGTTTGGCCCGTGTAAACAAAGCAGGGAACCAGGATGCCTGTCAGACCGACATAGGAGACGATTTCGCGAGCCGGTCGGGGTTTTATCATCCAAGTAGTCGGCAAAATAGCCAGCGCCGCGCCGAGAAGAAGCTCCCAGGCGCGAGTGGGTAGTAGGTAGAAGGCCGCAACCCGATAGTGCGCTACCCCATAGAGGCTGGCGAAGAGGCTGATCAGGATACCTGCGCCGAACAGGGCCAGAAGCATGCGGCGCAGCCGCAGCCCAGGGACCCGAAAGAGGGCTGTGAGAATGAGCGGGATGATCAGGTAAAACTGCTCCTCGACCGCCAGGGACCAAGTGTGCAGCAGCGGCATTTCGTCCGCGGCGCCGGCGAAGTATCCACCCAACGTTGTCCTCCAGAAGTAGAAATTCGCCCCAAAGACGGACTGGCACGCGGCCGATTTTCCCAGGGCTGCGTATTCTCTCGGAAGCAGCAGAAACCACCCGGCGATGAGTGTTGCCGGCACTACGGTGGCCAAGGCAGGAATGATGCGACGGGCTCGCCGCTCCCAAAAATGAGCCAGCGTAAACTTGCCTTGCTGCAGATCACTCAGGATGAGCGATGTGATCAGGTACCCGGAGATGACAAAGAAGACATCGACCCCAATATAGCCGCCAGGGAAGCCAAGGCCAGCATGGAAAAGAACCACCGCCAGCACGGCGACCGCACGCAGCCCGTCTACCTCGGGGCGATAGCGAAAGTCTTGGATGAGCAAGGCCATGGAATTAAAGGTAGAGGCTATTGCAGAGACCAAGAGACCTTAAACTCGCGTTCTATCACGATTTTTTGCCGAACGCCAATCTGGGCTGGTTGCTCGTGCCCGTGGAATCACTAGGCTGCAAGGAGAAGACTGGCTCCTCTGTCCAATCCACCATGCCGAGTTCAAAGCAGGCCAGATCCTTCGCTCGTTTAGATTCTCACCGCTGCTCTCGAATCCCCTGCGAACTGAAGAGGCCAGCCGCACCCCATCGAAGAACGGGTTGTTATGGAAACGACGAGAGGCGGAAGTATCGAGTGCCCACTCTTTCAATGGTCCATTCAACCAACTGGAGAAGGGGGCGTTAAATCCTCTTTTTGGGCGGTTCAGGCGAATCGAATCAGGCAGAACCCCGCGAACCGCCTCACGGAGGACGCGTTTGGTAAACCCGCCGCCGATCCGCGATTCGCGGGGAAGCGAAAAGACATTTTAGACCAGGCGATAGTCCATGAAGGGCATCCGGCATTCAACCCCGCTGGCCATGGAACCGCGGTCGTACTGGCGTAGCAGGAACGGGAGCGGGTTGACGAAGAACGGCCGCCAAAGAGCAAAGGCGAGGGCGTTCTGGCGTGAGACTTATTGCAAGAAATGTTAGTTGCATTTGGGCTCGGCGGCGTTAAAGCCCAGCGTGCTTAAGAGAAAGCTCATAAACCCCATACAACTTTTCCAGTTGTCGTGTAAGCGAAAACTCTTGTTCGATATGCTGGCGGGCCTCCCTGGTCAGTTTCGTTTGCCTTTCCGGGGCGGCACTCACATTCAGAAGGACATTGCCCATTGCGTTCACGTCACGCTCGCCGCAAAGGTAACCCGTTTTGTTGTTGAGGATAACCTCCGGGATATCGCAGTGCCAGGTGCCAATGCAAAGGAGTCCTGACGCCATCGCCTCAGTTAGCACCACCGGCGAGCCTCCCTCACCGTCACCATTTGCACTGTGCCTGCTCGGACACAGGAAGACGTTATGTGAAGCCAGAGCAAGCCGCGTCTCGGCCAGCGGCAGAAACCCAGCAAACCGTACGAACCCAGACAATTCCGGGCTCTCGCTAAGCGCATATAATTCCGTTTTTATCCCCTGGCCAACGGGGTCATCGGGCGCGGCATCGCCAATAATTGTTACTGAGAGCTTGACGCCGCATGAGCGGGCGAGCGCACAGGCGCGCAGCCCGTCACTCAACCCTTTCTTCTCAACGAATCTCCCGACCATCAGTACATTCAGGCCATCCGAGAAGTTCTTCGCAGCGAAAGGCAGTGCAGCTAGATCAACTCCGATCCGGTGAACGCAGATTTTACTCGTGGGGCAGCCCAGTTCCAACAGTCGGCAGCGCATTGCTGATCCTTCAACCAGGAAAACGTCGCCTGCTGCGAAGAGTTCCGTGTACCGCTCTTGCCACACCGGTTCTATTCTCGGAATGAGCCAAGCGTCGAATCCGTAAAAGGACGTAATCGAAGGCACTTTGAGTCTCTTCCTCAACGCCAGGCTCTCCCAACCTCTCATTCCGAAATGGGCGTGCAGGATTTGCGGACGCCACCAGCGCAGCTTCAGTTCGAGTAGCGGTTCCCGCCAGCCCAGCCTCCACGCCACGGCATAAAATGCCCTCGGAATTCCAAGCCCGTGTGTCCACGGCGGCACCTTCCCCAGCACCAGCGGACTCACGAGCGGAAAGATCTCATTGTTCGACACAGAATTGCATACCACCCGGCTTTTCACATTAGGAACCCGAACGACCTGTGGATAGATCCAATTCTCGGAAATATGCAAGTACGTGGAAACTGCGTGCAGCACCCGCATGGTCGGCCTTCCTGCTTTACTTGCCACTATTCACCACATCTCTAACAGCGGCGATTACGTCCCCCACGTCTTGATCTGTCAATTTGGCAGACAGCGGCAGCGACACGGTGGAGCGGCCGATAGTATCGGCAACCGGATAATTCGCGGGCTTCCAACCAAAGCGTTGCTGGTAAACCGGATGCACCGGGACAGCTCGGTAGTGCACTCCCGTGCCGATGTTGCGCCGGTGCAGTTCCGTAATGAATTCATCGCGGGTAACCGGCGAGCGCTCTTCATCCATCAAGATCGTATAGAGATGGAGTGCATGACGCGAGTCCCCTTCGAAGGGCGCGGGCAGCTTTATGGGCAGACCGTCAAGCGCCTGATTATAGCGCTGCCATATTTCCAGCCGCCTTTGCCAGTATTGCTCCACGCGCTTGATCTGATGCAGGCCAATCGCCGCCTGCAAATCCATCATGTTGTATTTGAAACCGACCTCCACCACGTCGTAGTGTTTGTAGCCGTCATCGGAAAAGCGCTTCCAAGCGTCTTGCGACATGCCGTGCAGCGCGAGCATTTTGATGCGTGCGGCAATATCGGAGTTGTTGGTCAGTACCATGCCGCCTTCGCCAGTGACGATGTTCTTTGTGGAATAGAAACTCAGCACCCCGCACTCACCGAACGTGCCCGCCTTTCGCCCTTGATACTCGGTTTCGATGGCATGCGCGCAGTCCTCAATGATCTTAAGGTCATATTCGCTGGCCAGCGACACCAGTGCATCCATATTGCACGCCCGTCCAGCGAAGTGCACCGGCATGATCGCCTTGGTGCGAGGGGAAATCTTCCGCCGCAACTGCGCGGGGTCCATGTTGAAAGTGTTAGGCTCCACGTCCACCAGCACGGGAGTCGCGCCAGCATGGATGACGGCGTTGATCGTTGCACAGAAGGTCATCGCCGGCACAATCACCTCGTCTCCCGGCTGTAGTCCAAGGGCCAAGCAGCTCAGATGCAGCCCAGCAGTGCAGGAGTTAACGGCGACAGCATGTCTAACTTCTTTGTAAGCAGCAATGCGTCTCTCGAACTCAGTAACTTTGGGGCCGGTGCCTAGCCAACCGGAGCGCATGCTTTTGACGACCTCCTCGATTTCAGCTTCTTCTATAAGCGGTTGTCCGAAAACCAAGTATCCGGTGCGTATTCCACCTAAGGTGCGAGCGTTCATTTTCAGCCCGAGGTGCAACGAATCAATTTGAGTGGGCTGGAATTTCCAGGCGCCCCAATACTCGGCGACTTGCTAACCAGCAGCGCAGCCTGCCACTGCAACAGAATATCAATCAGATCTACGATCTGGCGCCATCTCACTAGCCTCCGTCGGACCCGCCATAGGGGGCTTCGGGCGTATGCACTATAGCCCCGCGATGGGCAGAACTGGGGATGTGAGACCGCGGTGACCCCAGTTACACAAAGAGAGTTTTGCCGAAGCAGTTCTGTCCATCGCGCAAGTGTGCGGAACGACTGGTAATCGTTTTTCAGCCCGAGCCGCAGGCGGTCAGCATCACAGTCGAGTGCGTATTCGAGCATAAGCAAGACGCCATTGGCCTTGAGGCAGGTGCTTATTAGCGCGAGCGCACGTCGAGCTTCATTGTCGTCGAGAATGTGATCGAGCGTGGTTACACTGAGAGCGAGGTCAGCGGAGCCGGGAGCTACTCTGATCTGGTCATAGCCCTCAGCGTAGGTAAAACCGTTCGCGTGTATAGCTGGCCGCACATACGGGTCGTAGCCGCACACCTCGAAACCGAGCGAGAGCAGCAGGCGCGAAAAATCTCCAGTGCCGCACCCGAAGTCAAGCGCTCGGCCCCGTGTAACAGCCTCCTTTTTGACCATGCGTTTGACAAATGCCAGCCGCTCGCGTTGGTCGTAAGCATAAATGACTGGATCTGACCAGCCCGTATGAGCATATTGCTGCAACCGCTTCCGCCAGAAAGTGGCCCTCCCACTCGTCTGGTTTTCCGCCCCCCCGATAGTCCCGCAGCCCGGACGTTGAACCCTATGCTCCACGCGTTATGGCTACTCCGGAAATGCCTGTAATCATGGATTGTTCCGTAAATTCTCGAGGCGCTTTGTCGCACCACAGGAGAAGCCGCACAACAGGCAGTGCCAGCATGGACAACATCTGTCGCACCGGATGACTTGTTATTGTGGAGCGGCGTCGCACCCACAGCCCAATCATTTGCGCCAGGCTTGCATCCCAGCCGCCCCAAGCTTCCATAATGACCTCCTGAAAACCAGCCGCTCGCAAGTGCCGGCCAATCGCGATCGGTGTGTAGCGGTATTCATCCCGCGGAAGACAATGCAGAGGCCAGATGAATGGCACCGTAAAGAAAAGTATCCCACCCGGTTTTAGAACCCGTACCGCTTCTCGCATCACTCTCTCCGGATCGGCACAATGCTCAAATACTTCGGTGGCCATCGCGCAGTCGACAACACCAGCATCCAGAGGAATAGAATAGCCATCCCATCCGACATCCGGTTTGCCATAGTTGTTATCAGGGACGTCCATTCCTATATATTTCTGCACGCGTGAGGGAGGTGCGAGCAGCAAAGGTTTGTAGGGCATCTTGCCGCACCCGATGTCCAGAAGGGTGCCGTGAAACTTCGCTAGATTCCTTCGCAAACTGTCGAGTATCGCTTTATGCGCATGGAAGATATCTATCGTTCTGGAATTGCAGACCGGGTTCAGAAAATCGTCGTTTACGAAGGCCATACGACGCGTCTTTCATGCTACTTCCCACCGAACGGACTGGCAGTGCAGCAGTCCCCACGCGCGGTCAAGCCAATGTGTAACTTGCCCTCTGTTCACGACCGTGAAAAGAGGGAACTCGGTGATGACGTCGTAGGCGCGCGATTGCACGGATTGGTTAATGCCGACGTCAGCGAAATAATTCCCGGGGGCGAGCGGTAAGTCGTGAACTCGGGCGCTTACTGTGTGGCATCCCGGATCGAGTGACAAGATGCAGTTCTGGTCACCGGAGAACAGCACCGTGACACATTCACCTTGCGATGTTCTTAACGTGATGTCGAGAGTCGCACTGCGGAGCGTCCTTACAGTGTCGAGCCCGACCTCAATGGTAAAGTCCGAGCCAACTTCTACGTTCGGCAGCACGTCGGATTGGTTCCCGCAACCACTCAGGCGGATGCTCGTAATTTTCACCGGCGCATCATTGTTCCGATTGCGACGGTAGGTCTCGATGCGATTCACGCGTGTGCTTTGCGTCGCAACCAACTTCATCAAATACAGCTCCACGATCTCGCGCGAGGTACCGGCCGCCGCGATTTGCCCGCCCTGCAGGTACAGACATCGCTCGGTGAGCGTGCTCACAGCAGCCATGTTATGGCTTACGAAAAGCACCGTGCGTCCACCCGTGGAAACATCTTTCATCTTCCCCAGACACTTCTTTTGGAACTGAACATCGCCCACAGCCAAGACCTCATCCACGATAAGGATTTCTGGGTCCAGGTGTGCAGCAACCGCAAAGGCCAGCCGCACATACATGCCGCTGGAGTAACGTTTGACGGGGGTATCTATATATTTTTCCACCTCCGAAAAGCCGACAATATCGTCGAGCTTAGCTTTGATCTCCCCCTTGGTCATGCCCAGGATTGCGCCATTTAGGAAGATGTTCTCCCGGCCGGTTAGCTCGGGATGAAAACCGGTCCCGACTTCCAGCAGGCTGGCGATCCGGCCTTTTACCCGGACTTCGCCCGATGTTGGTGCAGTCACACGGGACAGAATCTTCAGGAGTGTGCTCTTACCTGCGCCGTTCTTGCCGATGATGCCGAGGATCTCGCCTTGTTTGACCTCGAACGAGATGTCGCGCAGTGCCCACATTTCGTCGTCGCGAAGCGATGAAGAAGTAGATAGAAGATTGTAGATAGGAGTTGAGGCGGGAGTAGAAGCTGGGAGATGGGAGTTGGGAGATAGGGTGGCTCCAACTTCGATCTGCGATGCTTTACCTTCAATCTTCGATCTTCGATCTTCGATCTTCGATTCCCCCTGCCCCACGATCGCATAGGGGTCCGGCCGGCCGGCGAGGCGGTGGAGCCAGCGGTTGAAGTCGTGACGCAAGGTGCCGGTGCCGAGCACGCCGAGGCGGTACTTCTTCCAGAGGCGGTCAACCTGGATGACGACGTCACTCATTAATGCAGCGCAGAGAGGGCATATCAACCGGAAGAGAGCAGAGCGAAGAGAGGAGAGAGAAAGCTCAACACTTTCGACCTGCGAGATTCCGTGGAGCGGATGAGGCCCCCTACCAGTTGCCCCGTTCCAATTGCCCTATTACGAAGTTCGCCAGCATTCACCGCCAACTTCGGATAGTTGTCCTCGACCACGTAAGTCAGAGAACGGACCTCCGCAGTCGAGGCATGCGCCACGTTGTAGAACTGAAGCTTTTCCTGAACATGATGGCGTTCAAACCCTTCGGCAAGATTCGACATGGCCGAGACCCCAGCACGTTGAATCTGGCTGCACAAGCCGAAGTCCCTGGCGATCTCAGCGTCTCGCGTGACCGAGTAAATTTGCTTTGTGAGTTGCCGGGCTTGTTGCCAGCTCTCCAAATCTTCGAATATTATATGTTTCTTCCTTTCTACTCTCCTCCATCTTCCCTCTCCACTCTTCCCTCTTCGCTCTTCCCTCTTCGCTCTTCGCCCTCAAACGGTATCCATAAACGTCCTCTCGACATGGTTGAAAAGCACCAGGCCGGCGGCGAGGATCAGTAAGGTGGTGACGGCGCTGTAGAGGAGATAAATGGGATTGAAGACGCCGGCGCCGAGGAAGGCGTAGCGAAAGGTCTCGATGATCGGACTCAGGGGGTTGACGAAAATGAGCCAGCGGAAATGACCCCCTTGCATCATGGACATCGGATAGACGACCGGCGTGGCATACATGAGTAGTTGGACCCCAAACCCCACCAGCACCTGCAGGTCGCGATACTTGGTGGTAAGCGCGGACACGATGATGCCGCAGCCGAGGCCCAACGCCGCCATTATCAAAAGGAAGATAGGAGTTAGGAGAATGAAGATATTGGGGTGGATGGGGGAGCCCTTCAGCCAGTAAAACAGCAGGAAACACAGGAACAGCCCGAACTGGATGCCGAACTTGATCAAGCCGGAAATGACTGCGGATAGGGGAACAGTAAGTCGTGGGAAATAGACTTTTCCGAATATGCCGGCGTTCGCGATGAACGTGCCTGAGGTTCGGTTCAGGCATTCGGCAAAGTAAGACCAGGCGGTGACGCCGGCCATGTAAAACAGCATCGGCGGCAGGTGGTCCGTAGGCAGCCGGGCTATATTGCCGAATACGACCGTAAAAACAATGGTCGTAAACAGGGGCTGGATGAAGTGCCAGAGCGGGCCGAGGATGGTCTGCTTGTATTGGGCCACAAAGTCGCGCCAGACAAAGAGCATGGTGAGGTCGCGATAGCGCCACAGGTCGGCCAGGTGGAGGTCGAACCAGCCGGTCTTGGGGCGTATCACTAAGTCCCACTTCTCGGAGATCGGAGATCGTAGATCGGAGATCGGGGGGGGCATTCTAAATTAAAAGCTGAAAAGCTGAAACCTGAAATCAGAGGTCGGAGATCCGAATTTAGAGAACGGAACGACCTGGTCTCTAACTTCTCAGAAACCACTTGGCCTATTCCGTGGCTGCCGGTTCTGCCGCGATGCGGTAATATCAGGCCGCTTGCGGTGCGTGCGCCACAGAAGGCGGATACAGGAGATACTCCATTACTTCGGCTTGCATTCGTTCAATTTCAAGACGATAGCCACTGCCGGCTGCCTCGAATTCCTCGGGGCGCGCTGTCTGGCGAATTTGCCGCAGCCAGCCTTGAAACCTGGCAATGCGTTCCTGTGTCGCATTCAGTTCCTGATCGCTTGCTACCATAATATCACATCTACAATGCCGCGATAGCCGACGCGTGCAAATGTCTCGCGGTCCAACTCCGCCGCTGAAGCGCCGCAGGATCCCGTCCCAAGATGCGCGGTAGACGCCGGCCGGCAAATCACCATCCGCGTTGAAATCTGGTAACGGCACGTCATTCTCACTTCAGGTATCTATTTTCGCGCCGGTGGGTTCCGAGTGGAACTCCGTTCCTACCTCCAGCGGGCTGGCGACGCGGCCTTTGACCCGGACCTCGCCCTGGGTGGGAGCGGTGATCCACTGAGAATCTTCAGCCAGGTGGATTTGCCGGCCACCTTGAGGCTCTCGATCCTGCTGATAGCCAAGAAATTAGGCCCCAAAACGGCCCGGAGAGCTTACCCAAGACTCCCTTAAAGTCATCCCATAGGGGGCTTGGGAACCCTCGCTGCGGGGGTTCAAGATAAGTAGCAGGATTTGTGACTCTTAGTCTCAATCCGCAATCTTCCATCTTCAATCTTCTGGCACCGGATTTCAGTGGTCCGTGGTCAGCACTTGGTCCTTAAACCCCATTCGCCCTTTGCCGGCGAGGCTCGGGTGGGCACCGTCGGGGCGGAGCTGGACGGCGCCGGCCTGGCCGCGGAAAGATAGGTCGCCTTGCTGGAAATCGAAGGGCTCGAGTCCGAGGAAAGCGTAGTCGGAGCCATAGGAGCTTTCGATCCTCACGGCGCGGCCATTGGCGAGCCTGGTGAATCTCGGGGTCGTCTGCGTGCGGGTGACAGGATAAAGAACCGCCATGACAGTGGCGTTTTCGCCCAGGCGCAGATGAAGCGAGTGCTGGGTGGTGACCGGGCTCTTGAAACCCGAGGCGCCGGTCGTCCGGCTGAGTTCTTCGGTGGAAAGGGCGCCGGAGGAGGTGTCGGTGAAATAGACTACCAGATCCACGCCGAAACGGCCGGGGACGCGGAGGGGGGCGGAGGGGTTGATCGTTGATGGTTGATAGTTGTTAGAGTTGATAGT
>Ga0118677_10008467_pt1 | contig 16469 bp, 9 predicted proteins | sample AliMusrvi5mmetaG_FD_86154 | JGI IMG/M metagenome (GOLD analysis project Ga0118677, IMG submission 86154) | reverse complement strand
TTCACGCGCCTTCAAAAAATTCGGAACAGCTATAGCAAGTAACAAAGCAATGATTAGAACTACTATCATTATTTCAATAAGGGTAAAACCGCATCTTCTATTTTTTATCATGAAAATGCTATCTCAACTTTCAACTGTAATTTGGATCAGTTCACGAAAGGGATAAAATTGTACATTAAGATAGACGGATACCCGGATGGAGAACACCGAGGAAACCGTCTGGTGATGTAGCATGCGTTATTCCGTTTTCTCAGTTGCCTCCGTCTATAAGCAAAATGAAGTGCAACCAGAGAATCTGATGCGATAAGTCCAAAACTATTATTGGAGTTGATCTGAAACACTTTGTTTCTAGTCCAGTCTGGACTGCACCAATCGATAAAGTGCTAGATGGTTTTCATTATCAATTTTATCAACTGCCATTCTCATGAGGTGATTCTGTGCAACATTTACGCATTCGATGACTCTTGTAGTAAAGAGAATCGGGGAGGAGCCATACTGAACAACCGATACTTCCAGAATCTCATCCGAATAAGTCTTTGCACAGTTAGTGCAGGACACCAAAAGCCCACCCATCCCGATATTAATGGACTTGGCACATTCCCATTCCTTCGATCCAAATCTGCGGAAGCGAACTGCCAAGGCAGCTTTGACCCGTGGTGTGTTCCGGCGCTGAATTGTTTGAATTGAGTCGATACGCAGACTAATGGTATCGATTCTGCAAGTGCCTACACAAACGACTGTGGCTTTCATAACAACCAGTGCATCTTCTCCCGACACCAACACCTCGACTGTAGAGCCTGCGTTGAACTGACCAGCTAATACTGACGGGAGGGGTGCAGCTATATCAATCAGACCTACATCAGCCCGGCTGGCATCCTCAACTCGGCTCTTCCATGGAAGTCCGTCCACAACTACTCGGACAAGATCATTTTCTCGAAGCAAGTCTACAACAGAGCAAGTTTGTTTGTGACTACAATGATGTCCCAGCATGATACGCCTCCATGTATTTAGCATTGTCTATATCTGTATATTTAGATTATTCCTGTTGTGATAACTCTTGAAATCACCCGGCGAGAATGAACTTTGAGTGATATGTTGGTATTGTATGTAATGCCACTTTTTTGTCGGCGATCACTCTGAATATGCTGCCATCCACTACACATTTACGAGTTATTTCGGGGTTTATTGGACTATTGCAGCTATTTGTGCGGTCTAGTTCCGCCATGCCAATCACCCGTTTATCCCTCCCCCACTCACCCTTCTCTCATACGTTTTCCTGGCAAGAGGGATCAGAGCACCAAACAAAAAAAAGTTTACGCTGAGGCTTTGTCATACTATAACGAAAGCCCCAGGCAGCTGGAAATCGCCTTGTTGATAGTATTGTTTTGTGTTCTCTTGTGGTTTCTATTGTCCTATAAGACTAATTTTTCAGACGTTGAAACTGAGGGAATGTCCTCTTGTTTTTAACTATCAAGGGCAGTGAGGTTTTATCTGACGTATCCTGTTTTGCATTTAACCAGTAATAGAAAAATAGCCTTGATTGTCGGTACTCATTTGTTCCCTGCGATACGTACTACTACAACTAGCAATCTACAGGCGTATAGATCTTGTGGAAGATGCCGGTATTGAGAGCAGCATTCTCCATCAATAGTTGCCAGAGGCTTATGTCACAGTCTTGCTTCTCGTGCGGGATACCCATTCAGTTGATGTAACCCACACAGGGTGGAGGGGTTAGTTTCGCGACAATCCTGGCTCTGTGAAAACAGCTGTTGTAGCGACACAAATATTCCGGCAGCCAATGAACGTCTTATTAAAGCTGTGGACTTAATGAGGTAATTCGTTCTCCTGAATGGTCTTCGGATCACGAGAGGTAATGGCTAGACTGATGTGGAAGTATACAGTTAGCATTCTATGTGGAACTGAATCAGAATATAGGATAATGAGTTGATAACGGCTCTGCCAGTTGAGTTCGATTATGTATACCACCAATCGGAATCAAATGCAGTTCCAGACAGAGGAGAAATAATGGATGATCCAAATATCGATGTAAAAATACTGATAATCGATGACAATATCATTACCTCGAGCATTCTGGAACATTTACTCTGCAATGAGGGATTCTGTACGACAGTGGCCAATAATGGGCTAGATGGCAGGCTTACTGCTGAGAGTATAAAACCCGACATCATTTTGCTGGATATGATCATGCCCGGTGAAAATGGCCTGGAGACTTGCCGACGTCTGCAAGAATCCCATTTAACTTCGCATATACCCATCATCTTTATCACTTCTGTGCAGGAAACAGGCAGCAAATTAGCTGGTTTTAATGCTGGAGCAGTTGACTATATAATAAAACCGTTCGACCGCTCAGAAGTTTTAGCCAGGATTCGTGTTCATCTGCAGCAGAGTCGGGCACGCCGTCTGCTAATTCAATCACACATTGCAGAATTGAAGCAACTGAGCGATGCCCAAAAAAGCCTGGGACCGTCACCCGAAAACATTCCCGAAGCACATTATGCAATCTATTACAATTCGTTGCACGGGGCTGGCGGCGATTTCTACGGCGTAGTCAATGTTGCGCACGGTGTTCATGACTATGTCGTAGCCGATGTCTCAGGGCATAATATCGGATCCTCAATTGCTACTGGTGCATTAAAGGCAATACTGCACCAGAGCCAATTGCTACTATACTCACCGCGAGAGGCCGTAATTCTGGTCGGAGAAATAATTGGAAGTGTTTTGAGGGAAGATCAATTTGTCACTCTTGTCTACGCTAGACTAAACCGTGTTACAAACATGCTGCACGTTGTAAACGCTGGTCATCCTCCTTGTATTGTAGCTAAGCATAATGGCAAATACGAAATACTTTATGACCACGGTGATTTACTCGGGATATTTCCACATCCGCGCTTGGTAACTCAGGAAATACAGATTTCTCCAGGTGATAGAGTCTTCTTATATACTGATGGATTCCTTGATAATTATGATCTTATATCATTGGAAGAATCTCCCATTAATCCCCTTGCTCAATCATGCTGTGATAGCTTGTGTATTCCCCTGTCTGAAGCCATTAGCCATATAAGGGATTTGGCATTTCCAGATTCTATTCAACCAAAGGACGATCTGCTAATGTTGGCTATTGAAGTATAGTCGTTCAGGTATCATAATTAAAAAGCATCACACCTCGTGCCACGTGTCTGGTAGATATGTAAGCGAAAGAAAATGCATGGCTAATCAATTGATAGTAACAAAACTATGGTACTACCTTTTGGTCCCATATACAGCGATTCCGGAAGCCAGCCATACATCGGCAATCGGAGTAGTCACGTATTCCACCTACCGTCGTGTAACTCATTGCAGGTTGCGAAAAACAGTATATATATAATGTCCAGGGATGTAGCTATTGCACAGGGATAAGAGGAGCAAATCAAATGTATGAGAAGCTGCATCAGGATCTTGATTTAGTCAGTGCCGAGGTTTGCGGACACTTATGGTCACTTGGAACTGAAAAGAACAGAGTGTGCTCTGGAGCACCAAGACTCCTGATTCCGCATTACCCGAGTCGCGATACCCCCAGAATAAGTGAACAGGAACTCAGGTTCTTGTACGCCCACGTTTTGGAGTCACATCTGGACGAATCCTACGCATACTCAGTCGAAACACCAACCTGCGCTTCTCATTGCTTCACAGGCAAAGGTGATCGTCGCATCAGTGCACAGTTCGACCTTACACTACACCAGAAAAAAGATGAGTTCTGGCAACGAGTCTGTAACGTGGAATTCAAGGCAGGTCAACCTACTGATGTATGGCAGGATTTCTATAAAATCACAGAGGATTGGAAACAGGATTTACTGCACCCAATCGGACACTACTTCAACCTTCTAAAGGCTGCAGATGCAGGCACAGTTCCATCACTATTATTCAAGTTTGCTGATGCTTTTCAGAAAGTCATCGAAGATAGCGGGGAAATTGCACCTTTGTTTATTACCATATGTGTCCTCGGAAACAAAGAGTCTCATAATCAGTGGGCGTGTAGTTTTATAATAAACAATAGTAACTCCCGCAGCCAGTATGATCCTGCAACAAAGCTTCTTGCTGGTGCAGGTGATGAACTGCGAGGTTGTGGATCTATCCAAAATCAGAAAGATTATATCCGCAACGTGTGGGGATGGAACATCATCGAGTAAAGCAACTTGTGTAGCTAAGGCTGCCAAATAGTTTATTGCTCCGGCGGAAGCTTATAAGGATCAACTGAGATAACGTAATATATTGTACGCTAGTGCCAGCAACAGCCCATTTCGCCGGATATTCTTCAGCCTGCACCAAATGACCACCACCACAAAGCCTACATTGCAGTCCACAAGCAATTCTACGTGTTTTTGCAATGATGGCTGTGGCGGTCATTCTAGGCGCCATTGAATTCGCGTCTACAATGCATTTTATTCATCGTGGGCTAAATATGGTTTTGCGTGAGGAACCCTTGGTGGGGTGCTAATGATGTGTGCTACATTCTTAATGTCATCGATATGCCACAAGCATTGGCAAAGCTCAAAGACTACGAAAAGAATGTAGGTAATACCTACACCCGTGGTGGCATCCAAGAAATGTCTAAAGTAAATGAGTCTGGTCTTTACAAAGTGGGTATTCAAATCCGGAAACTCGCCCCTATCCTGGCGCTATCTCGCCCTTATCGCGGCGCAATAATATATGTATTGAGCTCAAATATGTCATTATGCAGCCTCTACTATATTAACTATATCTACGTGTACAGCTGCATTCGCTAACGCTACTGCATCTTGAGATATTGTCATCAAATAAATGCTCCGGTCTCTCCGGCCAAATAGGGGTCAACTGAGAAAACTGAATATATTGCACGCAAAGGATTTCCTAAGCTACCAAGAATCGCTATCCAGAGGCTTTGTCGAAATCTCGTTTCTCGTGTCGGGATACCCATTCAGTTGATGTAACCCACACTGGGTGACAAGGTGACGAGTTATTACCAATTACAGGATCTTCCCCTATATAAAGTAAATTATGAGAAGAGTTGCCAGAAAACGGCAATTACTCGTTACCTAGTCACCTCGTCACCCAAACATTTACTTACTAATCCCGTGCATCCAGATATATTAGAACATTATTTCGTGTAATAAGTATATTAGCCTAGATATTCGCATTGATTATACCGAGTATTAGTTATACTGTAATCACATGTGCGTATTGCAATAGGCTGTTGACTTAACACTATATCGTAGTGCCACGCGAGATTAATACCTACGTTTTCTCAACAGCGTTCAATTAATACGATGGTGTGGGAACCAGTTTACATTGTAATTGAAGAGCACAATCGAAGATATGAGGTGTGAAGATGAAATTGAACTCAATCAAACTAAAGCCGAGACTAATCGGTGCCTTTATGATCGTTGCAGTGATTGCTGCGGTTGTGGGTGTTGTTGGTATAACCAACATGAAAAAGATCGATGCCGCAGACACAATGTTATATGAAAAGATGACAGTGCCTATCAGTAAACTGGCTGATATGTCTACCGCGCTTCAGCGCATAAGAGTGAATATGCGGGATGCTATATTGAACTCTGGGACTCCAAAGGCTAAAGGATTTGCAGAAACGGCAGGCACCCTCCTGTCTGAGTTGGATAAGATGAGTGAAGAGTTCAGCAAACTTATCGTTTCCAAGGAAATGAAGTCAGCTTTTGCCGACTATATGGGGGCAAACACAGAATTCGATCCGGTAGTCACCAAAACCGTTGAGCTTGCCGTTGCAGGAAAAGCAACAGCAGCTGAGTCATACATGAGTTCGCAGACGCCACTGGCAAAAAAACTGCAGGCGTCATTAGACAAGCTGCAGGAGATGAAAGTTGACGATGCAAAGGCTGCTTCAGAAGCAAATACCGTTCTTGCCAATAAAGGTACGACCACAATGGTCGCTCTTATATGCGTTGCAATAGTATTGGCAGTATCTCTTGGATTGATTATTGCATTGAGTGTCGCAAAACCTACAACTGAGTTAAAGAACATTGCATCTCAGCTTGCTCTTGGCGAAGTAGATGTTGACTTGAAAGTCAGCGGTAAGGACGAAATAGCTGAACTCACCCAGGCAATGGTGCAAATGGTTGAGGGTATCAAAGTTACAGTAGGCGCTGCTGAACAGATTTCAAAAGGTAATATGTCCACGCACGTTGAGCCGAGATCCAGTAAAGATGTATTGGCCATCGCAATGAATAACGTAGTCGGGTCAGTAAGCGGACTGGTTGATGAAGCCGGAATGCTGAGCAAGGCGGCTGTTGCAGGTAAGCTGGATACCAGAGGCAATGCTTCACAGTTTGAGGGTGGATTCAAAGATATAGTTACCGGAGTCAACCAAACCCTTGACGCAGTTATCGGACCACTCAACGTTGCTGCGGAGTATGTAGAGAGAATCTCCAATGGGGATGTCCCTGGTAAGATAACAGATAACTACAATGGTGATTTTAACGAGATTAAGAACAACTTAAACAAGTGTATAGACTCAGTAAATGCATTGGTTGCCGATGCCGGTATGCTGAGCGTTGCTGCAGTAGAGGGTAAACTGGACACCAGGGCCGATGCTGTTAGACATCAGGGCGATTTCCGAAAGATAGTCCAGGGAGTCAACGATTGTCTTGATTCAGTCATCGGCCCCCTTAACGTTGCTGCTGAGTATGTAGAGAGAATCTCCAATGGAGACATACCCACAAAGATAACTGACACGTACAACGGTGACTTCAATGAAATCAAGAATAACCTGAACAGGTGTATAGACTCAGTAAATGCGCTGGTTGCTGACGCTGGAATGTTGAGTGTAGCTGCCGTAGAGGGCAAACTGGACACCAGGGCTGATGCTGCCAAACACCAGGGAGACTTCCGCAAGATAGTCCAGGGAGTCAATGATTGTCTCGATTCAGTTATCGGACCTCTGAATGTAGCAGCCGAGTATGTGGAACGAATCTCCAATGGAGACATCCCGCAGAAGATCACCGACAACTATAATGGTGACTTCAACGAGATAAAGAACAATCTGAACAAGTGTATAGATGCAGTAAATGCATTGGTTGCCGACGCCAACATGTTGAGTGTTGCGGCTGTAGAGGGTAAGTTGGATACTAGAGCCGATGCTGCTAAGCACGGCGGTGATTTCCGCAAGATAGTCCAGGGAGTCAATGATTGTCTTGATTCAGTTATTGGACCTCTGAATGTAGCAGCAGAGTATGTAGAACGTATATCCAATGGGGACATACCTGCTAAGATAACCGACAAATATAATGGCGACTTCAATGAGATCAAGAATAACCTGAACAAATGTATAGATGCGGTCAATGCACTTGTTGCAGATGCTGGGCTACTTGCCAAGGCTGCCGTAGAGGGCAAACTGGACACTAGAGCCGATGCTAGTAAGCACGGTGGAGACTTTGGCAAGATCGTTGGCGGGGTGAATGATTGCCTCGACTCGGTTATTGGACCTCTCAACGTTGCAGCTGAGTATGTAGAGCGTATATCCAATGGTGATATACCTGCAAAGATATCCGACAACTACAATGGCGATTTCAATGAGATCAAAAATAACCTGAACAAATGTATTGATTCAGTTAACGCACTTGTTGCCGATGCCGGTATGTTGAGCGTTGCAGCAGTAGAAGGAAAGCTGGCTACCAGAGCTGATGCAGACAAACATCAGGGCGACTTCCGCAAGATTGTCAAGGGAGTCAATGAGACACTGGATTCCGTTATCGGACCTCTCAATGTCGCTGCAGACTATGTAGACCAGATATCCAACGGGAATATACCCTCCAAGATAACTGATAACTACAATGGTGACTTCAATACCTTGAAGAACAATCTGAACAAATGCATTGATGCAGTAGATACTCTTGTTGCTGATGCCGGTATGCTGGCCCAAGCTGCCGTTGAAGGCCGACTGGAAACAAGAGCCGATGCCTCTAAACACAATGGTGACTTCCGTAAGATAGTGACAGGGGTCAACGAGACTCTGGACAGGGTCATCGATCCGGTCAATGAAGCTGCCGCAGTTCTTGAGAAACTGGCATCAAATGACCTGACAGCACGTATGAACGGCAACTATGCCGGTGATCTTGACAAGATAAAACAGAGTCTGAACACTGCAATGGAGAACGTGGGAGGGGCTGTCAGGCAGGTATCCGATGCTGCGAACAAAGTGGCTGATTCCACTTCGTCGTTATCCAAGGTTGCTTCTGACGTAGGGAAAGCCTCGCAGCAGATATCCGAGACCGTCGATCAAGTTGCTGCGGGATCTCAGGAGCAGTCAAAGACTGTGCAAAATAGCGCAGAAGCAATGGATCAGCTAATGAGAGCCATTCAGGAAGTAGCTGCCGGAGCACAAAGCCAGGCAAAACAGGTTGACCAGACCGTCGGTTTGGTGCAGCAGATAACAGCAGCTATAGACGAAGTTGCCAAAAACAGCAGCAGCATAGCCAAAGCCAGTCGAGAAGTCAACGAAGTTGCCATTCAAGGCGGAGTGCAGGTAGCTAAGTCCGGTGAGGGTATGGCGCTTATCAAGAAATCTGCTGAGGCAGTTGGAGTCATTGTAGACAAACTCGGTGACTCTTCGCAGAAGATCGGCGCTATCGTCGAAACTATCGATGATATAGCCGAACAGACTAACCTGCTGGCTCTGAACGCTGCAATAGAGGCAGCCAGAGCAGGAGAACACGGCAAGGGATTTGCTGTAGTTGCTGATGAAGTTCGCAAACTGGCTGAAAGGTCCAGTAAGGCAACTGGAGAGATTGCTGACTTGATTGGTTCGATGCAGCAAATGATAACTGCTGCTGTATCAGGAATGCAGGATTCCGCTAAGCAGGTGACTGAAGGAACAATCCTTTCCGTCGAGGCCGGAAATGCTCTGAAGAACATCCAGGGCGCTGTAGAAGGTATTGTATCCCAGATAGATAACATGGCTGCTGCTGCTCAGCAAATGTCTGCATCGAGTACAGAAGTCATCAGGGCGATAGAGAATGTATCTGCTGTAACTGAAGAGACGACTGCTGCCACCGAAGAGATGGCTGCATCGAGCGCAGAAGTCTCAAAGCAGATAGAACAGGTAGCTGCTGTAAGTGAAGAGAACGCCGCAGCTGCTGAAGAGGTCAGTGCCACAACCCAGGAGCAGACTGCTGCTGCTGAAGAGATGAGCGCTGGAACAGAGGATCTTTCCAGTATGGCCGAAGACCTGCAGGAGTTGGTATCAGCGTTCAAATTGAACAACAATAATATGCAGGATGTGACCGGTAAAGTGACAGCACGCAAGCAGCGTAGAGCTGCATAAGCTGTCCACCAGATGTGCTGGCGGTGAGTTATACCTCCTCACCGCCGACACTTCGATAGAATACCGATCTTTAGATATTGGGAGTTAGATATGAGTGAAACAGTTGAGATGGGATATGAGCAGTTTGAACAGCTCGTGGTATTCCAGTTAGCCAATGAATATTACGGTGTCGACATCGGAGCTGTCAGCACAATTATACGGATGCAGGATTTAACCGCTGTGCCTCAGACGCCAAACTATGTTGAAGGAGTTATTAACCTGAGAGGCAGTATCATACCTGTGATTGATCTGCGGAAAAGATTCTGCCTTGCACAGAATTCAATAACCAAGTCCAGCCGGATAGTGGTAGTTGAAGCAAATGGGATGATGGTAGGAATGATAGTAGACGCAGTTGCTGAAACTCTGCGTATTTCGTCAGATATGATAGAACCACCTTCCTGCATAATAGCCTCGGTCGAGTCCGATTACCTGAGGGGAATAGCCAAAGATGGTGATCGATTGGTGATATTGTTGGATATCGACATGGTTATGAGTGGGAAAGAAATAGATTCTATTATCAGGAATCAGCGCCAACAAAACAAACAAGAGGCGAAAGTTGCCTAAGTTTCCATCCGACATTCTTTTGAGTGAAGTCTAAGCGATGTCCGCTCATTTTCTTACGGGTTTGCTCAATAAAGGGGTCGAAGTATCACAATGCATCCCTGTGGCGCTTAAAGCAATAGACTGAATTCAGGAGATAACTATGACACTTGAAGAATTGCAGGAGTGGTTTCCGGAAGCAACACTTAATACCTGGCATCAGCATCCTAACGGTGGTGGCTGGGTGCAGAATACTGCATGGGTAGCAGATACTGCTAAGGTGGCTGGCAGTGCTCTTGTGGCAGGCAACGCTAAGGTATGTGACAACGCTGGTGTGTTTGACAACGCTCAGGTGGCTGGCAACGCTAAGGTGTTTTACAGCGCTCAAGTTTTTGACAACGCTTGGGTGTATGACAACGCTCAGGTTTATGATAATGCTCTGGTGTTTGGCGACGCTGGTGTGTTCGGCAACGCTAAGGTGTTTGGTGATGCAGAGGTGTATGGCAACGCCAAGATACACAGCAACACTGAGGTATCTAGCGGCCAGTGGGAGGGCGATATTACAGAGGCAAGTTAAGCTTCAGGCGATAACTGTGAGGATCCAACCGCCGACTCCTAGGAAGTATAATACCCCTGCTGAACGTATGGTCGCATATCGCGCCAGGGATGGCAAAGTGAACCCGGTGCCTTACAAAAGGTGCTAGAAAGCTATCTGGAAGTAAGATTTTATGAGGTTTGATGCTAGGTTTTGTTGGGTTTTGAGTCAATGCAAAGAGGTGTTAGTGTCAAGTTTTGTCAAGTACATGACGCTGATAGGAGCTCCACTGCTTATTGTTGAAGTATGCTGTCTTTCATCACTGTGATGCTTCAGACAATGATAGAGGTAAGCACTCAATTAAAAGTGTAAAGATGTTAGGATTGCTGTAATCTTAGCTGGATATTGGACCGATAGAATTAGTACATACAGGGGAAGACGGGTATCTCGGTAGCTCCATGCCAGGTATCCGTCCTATCTTATCCACCACACCAACCGCTATATCCACACTGCCAGTATCAGATATAAAACCCACATAGGAACACCGTTATTTGTTGTCGGCTGCGCACTCTCTGCCGATGGTGGCAGCAGCATCCCATCTAACCGGACATTCTTATGCCTGCCAAAACGAACACCACCACAAAGCCTACATTGCAACCCACAAACAATTCTACGTGTTTATGCAATAATGGCTGTGGTGGTCATTCTAGGTGCCATTACGTACGAGTCTGCTGCATGGTTTAATAAATAGTGGTTAAATATAGTCTTACAGGAGGGTACAGTTAGCATTCGTCCCAGCATTAATAGTCGTCCGGAAAAATACAGAACTCGGACTTACGCACACATAAAATGGTTTGAAACTCGATCAGACTATTTTACAAAAGGCATAGCTTGAGACTGTTTGGGAGACCGTGGAGACCAGGGAGAGCCAATTTCTGTAACTATTTCAGATTAAGCAACAGGATGACAGCTGCAGCTCTTTCGGAGTTGCAATATTCCAATTTTCGTTACACTCTCTATTTATAGGAAAGTGACAAAAACACGGTCTCTTCGGTCTCCCTGGTCTCCCGATTTGAACGCAAGAAAGAACCGTGATGTCAATAATCTTCCGGAAGCAATATCGTAGTAGCAGTCCTATAGCCTCGCTTATGATCCAGAACTTTGTTTTGTTCCTATTGTTGTAGACCGAGAACAGCCTACTGTGCCCTGGAAGTCTTTGGACATCGAATGCACTGGCACCATAACGCATGAACGTAACTGCGCTCGTATGACGCAATGAATACCTACAGAATAGCAATTTTATAATATCTAACTGATCCCAGTTGTATATTAAATTACGACCAGGATCTTTCTTTGGGTTACTTAAGTAGACTTATACGGTATTGCGAGAATAAAGGGCATATTGTATACATATATTGCCAGTACATTACTATAGAACCAATACCTACACGTTTTAATTCATCTTTGTTCTCTAATATTCTATTGTTTTCAATAATATTTGCTCAATGTTAATATTGGCATGATATAATTATCATGGCAGGCGTTCATAATGAAACGTGAAAGGCTCAAATCAGTTTGTCTGCTTTCGTATTCAGAAGAAATCTCACCTATGAAGACTGAGGGAAAGCAAAAATGATCAAGAAGTCTACCGCCATTATCAGATTGATAACCTTAGCAGTTATAACGCTTTTGATTTCGTTCAATCATACATCTGCCTTTGCTGACACTATCGATGATTACCTTTTTCAGTGGGCAACAGACGGTAAAGCAGATCCTCAGTTGATAGACGGGATATTTCAGAGCCTGGATATCACAAGCAAACAGCTTGAGGAAGAGTTTGTTGCGAAGGTAAAAACTGCCGGGGCCAGTTATAAAGGTGGAGAGATTGTATTTTTGGCTGATGTTGTGGATACGCTGGATAAGGCCAGGTTCAGCAAGGTTGAGGCTGCGATTCGGCAAGTAGTGGAAGCTTGCGGTGGAGACTTGGAAGCCGTCATCCGCACCGGGTCCTCAGGACTTCGGCACATGCAGTTGAATGGAGTTAGTGATTCTGCTTCAGGATATCGTTTGCTCTTCTCCGATGACGATATTTCTTTTATTGGCAATAAAGCCATTACAGCAGCGGAGATGTTGAATGGAATATTGGAGAAAGAGGGTCTTAGCAAGCTTAAAGTCAAGGGCTTCGATTTATTGCATCTCCGCAGTATTCGACGGATAGATCTTATAGCCCTCGACCTTGTGGACCCCGAGAAATTCCTGGGTGAGGTCGGACTCGGGTCTATCAAAGGTGAAATGCTCGAGAAAGGTGCCGTGGTCGCCCAGAAGTCGGGACAAGGCATGCAGTTTACCGCACAGCCGTTGAAGAACTTTGTAGATGCAAAAAAGAGCCAGATGCTGGCCGAAGTACTTGACGAAAAAGCGATTAAGGCGGCAGTCAAGAAGTATGGCTCTCTAACTATGGTTGCGAGTTGTGAACGCCAAATCACCGATGCGCATGGCGGATGGAATAAGTTGTCTGACCCTGAAAAGGCAAAGTATGTACTGAGGCAAAGGCTCGCGTTAGCTGAGTCGGGGGCGCTTGAAAAGATCGGTGGAATGGATAGCGCAGCTATCCAGGCAGAACTGACAAAGCTGCGAGAGTTGAAAGCAGCGAAAGAACTTACTGCGGATCAGGTTGAGTGGCTCTCCAAACTCCGTTTCCAGAATGCTGAACTGGCATTCGCAGAAATTCCACTTAAAATGCAGCCGATTATCGATGCAGCCGAAGCTCAAGGCAAGTCACTGGCAGGCAACCCGGAGATACGGAAGGCGATTGATGAGTTGATGACCGGATGGGCTCTGGTTAAGTCACAAGTGATGCCCATTGACGAAGAAAAGGTTCTTGCTGCATTCCGAAGAACGGCTGGCGATAATGAAACAGTCTATAAGATGCTATATACTAGCTACCAACAGAGCAAGGATCTTGTTGAGGCGCTTGATGAATGGCTTAAGGCGGGTGGTACGCGTGAGTCGTTCCTTGAGATGCTGTTGAAACTGGAAGACCGTACTGCACGCCTCTCCGCCGTGAAATCTCGTCTCGTAAAAAAAGCGCAGACAAAGGAAGCGGGTGCTCTAAAGGCATTCGAAGAGATGCTCGGTACGGACATAGGGGACAGCTTTGTAGTAAAGATGGCTAAGAACCCGGCAGCTCGCAAGATGATGGCGGCTACAATGGTGGTGGCTGGGGGCGGCATAATATGTAGCAAGATGTATAACTCTTGGACGCAGGGTAAGGTACAAGAGGACTTGAGCGATGCGGCATTTGCTCTAGTCGAGTTTATTCCGGGTGCAATGAGTTTTACGCGCGTGTATGCAGAGGGCGGTGTGGACCTGCAGACAACATTCATGTTCGTCAAGGAGGCTCTCTACTTTACTCCCGCCTGGCCGATAGCGCTTGTTGGGGATGTGGCCTCGGTGAGCATCGATATCGGTTCAGCGGTTCAAACCTCGAATTATCATGAAGGGTTGATAGATATTCTTGTTTACAATGGCGAATTCGACAAAGACGGAAAACTTCTGCGCTTGAACCTTCCAGACGACCTTGTTGTGGAGAAGTCGAATCTCAAGAAATTTTTGTTTGAAACGAAGGCTGTTAAGGTTAAGCAGGCTGCTCAGGGAATGGGATATTTAATCAATGATCTCTCCAAAGCCACAAATGATAATCTTGTCTGCTCATGCCACAGAACATAGACCCACCGCATTTGAGCGGTTCTACTGTTCCGGAGGAATGCCGCATTAATGGCGGTTCGTGACCTGCATTGGAATATGTCAGAATATGATTGTGCGTATCCAATACGGCATAGAAAGCAGTCAGCATATCACTTTCCATCGCAATGTCCCTGCAAAGTGCCTCATTAACAAGAGACATAACCTTTGAGGGATTGTCATACAAAAAAGCGTAGCTTCTTATCATATTCCTTGCTGCTGTTATACGAAGAGCGGCAAGTAATCCCTTGCCCTCTATATCTCCAATACAGATACCTATATTGCCGTCACCCAAATCAAAAATATCGTAGAAGTCTCCGCATACGTCTGCTTCCAGCAAAGCTGGTTGATACCTCGTGCCTATCTCATAACTTGTGGGTAGTATCGGGATATGACGGGGCATCGCTGTCTGCTGGAATATTTCAGCTATATGATGATCCCGCTTCGCAACACGTGCCAGGGTCTCTTCCACCAATATACGTTGGGTGATGTCTATATGCGTACCATACATCATCAACGGTTTCCCATCTATTGTATGGGTGACAATTTTACCGCTGTCATGGATCCAGACCCAATGACCATCCTTGTGCCTCATGCGGTATTCGCTGTTGTAGTATGGGAGTTCTCCTGAAAAATGCCGTTCCAGAAATTCTCCTGACATCTTCAAGTCTTCAGGATGCGTCAAGTCCTCCCACGTATTGATGCTTATTGGAGACAATTCTTCCACAGTATATCCCAGTATTTGCCCCCATCTCTCATTGAAGATTGTCTCTCCTGACTGCACATTCCATTCCCACGTGCCTGCACGAACACCTTCAATGATACTCTCCATCCGACTGTGCTGATCCTGTAGATTTTCTTCTGCCTGCTTGCGCGCAGCAATGTCTACTTGCAGCTGTGAACTAGTCTGTTGTAACTCAGCTGTCCGCTCAGTTACACGGTTTTCCAGTTCATCGCGCTCTTTTTGTAACGCCGCCTTCGCCTGCTCGAGCTCAGAGACATCGGTTACTGCAATTCGGTATTCATCTCCATCTCTGAAAATAGAAGCCTGTAACTGCACATAGAGTGAAGCACCTGCTTCTGTATGTAAGACCACTTCACAAGTCTCTTTTTTTTCTCCCAAAATCACATTCTTGAGGAATATGTTGAAAGCTGTTTGAGTCTCATGTGTAACAAAAGAACCAAAGCGCCTGTTTATCAGCGAGGAACGTGTCTTTCCCAGTAGGTTTGCTCCAGCCAGATTCACCTTGCGAATACTGGTTTGGCAGTCAAGAGTAAAATAGCCCACAGGTGCAAAATCGTAGAGGTCAGTATACTCTTCCAGGCCTGCCGCCATCTCTCCCTGTGCATGCTGGAGCTCTTCATTCTGTATTTCCAACTCAATCTGATGGACTTGCAGTTCATAAACCAACCGCAGTGTGTCCGATTTCTCTATCGATTGATGAGCCTGGACTTCTGTTGCATTCAGTTTATCTTCTGCTTTACTTCGAAGTGCAGCAGCATCTGTTGAAAAGTTATCTCCCTTTCTCATTGTGCGTGTCTGACTTGAAAGAAGACGGAGATGCCATCTGCTTCAGGGGATATGCGTGCCTTGTAAGAACCAGCAAACGATCCCACGCCTAAATCCGTATCGAAAGTAATGGGTGTCTTTTCTTTCAACACTTCGCGAAACTTATCTTCAAAAACACTCCCATTGACTTCAGGGAATATATCAAAGAAATAGTGTCCAACTACCGCTGTGCTCGTGCGATTCATAATTTGCTGTGCTGCAGAGTTAATATTGATCACCCGCAAGTTTTTATCCAGCGAGAAATATGCATCACTTGTGTCTTCCAGGATATTGTTAATTCTTTCGGCTGTCTTACGCAGTTCGACTTCCAGTGTTTTGGAAACAGTAATTTCCATTAGTGTAATCACAACACCATCGATTCTGTTGTCCAGTGTGCGATATGGCATTATTCGCACGGCATACCATCTCCCATCATGGGTGGTAATCTGTCTCTCAGTGAACACCAGAGTCTGAAGAACTGTATTTGTGTCATCCGGTAGCTCTGAATAAATCAGATCCGAACTGATGTCTGTAATCGGGCGACCAATATCACCGGGAATAAGCCTGAGGATCTTTGTCGCTTGGGATGTGAATCGCCGTAACAGCAGACTACTATCCAGAAAAACGGTAGCAATATCCGTGCTATTAAGCAGATTTTTCATATCGTCACTGGCAGTGTAGAGTTCACTTACCTTGGCTTGCAGTTCATTATTGACAGTCTGGAGTTCCTC
>Ga0118677_10008466_pt1 | contig 16471 bp, 14 predicted proteins | sample AliMusrvi5mmetaG_FD_86154 | JGI IMG/M metagenome (GOLD analysis project Ga0118677, IMG submission 86154) | reverse complement strand
AATCGTGGCCCTCGGGCGGGAGCGTGGGGTGCACAAGCCCGGCGTCGGCGAGCGTCGCGCGCACCGCCGGCTCCTCCGTGGCGACCACCAGAGAGCCGCCGGCCACGCGCAGCTCCTCGGCGGCGGCGCTCAGGACCTCGACCGCCTTGGGCCCGACCTCGACGCTCCCGTCGACATCGAGCACGATGGCGTCGGCGCCGGACTCCCGGCAACGCTCGAGACCGGCGCGCAGGTCGGCGGCCAGGTCCCGGCCTTCCCCGTCGAGGCAGCGCAGGACGCACACGTCGCCGCGGACCTCCGTGCTCACGCACGTCTTCTCGACGCTCAGCTCCCCGGGAGGATCAGACATCCGCCGCCCCGTGGGCGTCGCTCTGGTAAGGCACGGCGGGCTCGAAGCGGCAGTCCTCCTGCCCCGGCCAGCCGCCGAACGGGTAGGTGCAATGCATCTCGTGAAGCTGCTCGCCCAGGTCGTCGAAGCGCGCGTGGATGCGCTCCACGATCTCGTCGGTCATGTTGAACGAGCGCACACCGTCGAGGAACGCCTGCCGCAGCGCGTCCATGCGCAGATCCAGCTCGTCGAACTGCTGCCGCCACGTGTCCACTTCTCCCGGCCCCGGGTGACGCAGATTCCGCGTCTCGCTCATGACTCCTCCCTGCGAAGACAGGTACCGATGGGCAGATACCCGGCGCTCGGGCATCGCAACCGCCTCCGCAGGCTCACAACGGGGCAAGTCAGGCGGCCGCGGCGACGCCGCGAGGCGGCCGCCGCCAAGATCTGCTGGGAGGCGGCCGCCCCGGGTACACTTGTGCGCACGAGCGCCGCCGCGATCGCTGCGGCGCACACTCACACAGGGAGGCGGCATGGGTTCTCGGGAGTTCTCGCGCGGGCGCCGCGTCGTGGCACGGCTTCCTCACGGCGGCGACCTGCTGGCCGAGATCGCCGCGGTGGCCGAAGCGCACGGCATGAAGACGGCCGAGTTGCGCGCGATCGGAGCGCTCCAGCACGCGCGCCTCGCCTTCTACGACCAGCAGGCGAAGGAGTACCACGAGTTCGCGGTCGACGAGCCGGTCGAACTCGTCTCCGTCCTCGGCAACGTGTCTCAGCGCGACGGCGCGACCGCCGTGCACGCACACGCCTCGCTCGCCGGTCACTTCGGCGGGACGATCGGCGGGCACGTGGCGCCCGGATGCACGATCTTCGCCTGCGAGCTCATTCTGCAGGAGCTGATCGGCGAGCCGCTCGAGCGCGCCTACGACGAGCAGACCGGCCTGCCGCTCTGGCGCGGGCTCTGACCGCCTCGGGCTGAAGCGCGGGTCAGGCGCCGGAGGCGTCCGCCGGCCCGGCAGGCCGCAGCCGCCGGCGCCGGCGCCGCACGAGCCAGACGACGAGCGCGATCAGGGCGGCGGCCAGCGCCGCCGGCGCAGCCGCCGCGCCCCAGCTGAAAGCGCCCTGGCCGTAGAGGCCGAGCTTGAGGCGCACGACGTCGACGAGCGCGCGGGCGACGTCGCCGAGCGAGAACTTCTCGGCCACTCCGATGCCGAAGGCGTACGGGCCGGTCCTTCCTGTCGGGTCCCACGCGACGAGGTAGTACGGGACGCCCCGCCGCAGCGTGACGGTCGTCTTCCCGCCGCGGTAGTAGCGACTGAAGCTGAACGGCTCGTAGAAGGTCGACCGCGGCGTGCTGCCCGGATCGCCGATCACGATCACGCCGGGTCCGCCGCCGGGGGGGAACGAGCGATCGCCGTAGGCCGCCGCCAGGCGACTCTGGATGAACGGCGGCGGCGCACCCGACGACCGCAGGCCGAGGCCGACCAGTGCAAAGGAGGGGCGGAAGTCGCGCAGCTCGCCTGTCTGCGGAATGAGCAGTTCGATGGGCGTGACGGCCGTGTGGCTCACGCGCAGGCGATACGCGTCGAAGGGCGCGTCCTGAGCCAGGGTGCCGTACACGGCGCGTGAGATGGCGGCGTCCGGCACCAGGACGGCGCCGGGGAACGGGTCCCCGGGGCGCGCCGCCGCGGCCGACGAACGGTCCGGCTCGAGGAACGGCACGTGCGCCGTGGCCGCAGGCGCCGTCGCCGCCAGAGCCCCGAGCGCGAGCAGAGCCTCCAGCGCCACGAGCGCACCTGTGACGCAGCCGCGCAGCGATCTGCAGGCCCGGTCCATGCCGCGTGATACCCGCGCAGGGAGCGAGGCCAACCATGGCCAAGGGCCACCGTCAGGCAAAGGGACGCAGGCGGGGAAGAAGAGAAGTGGTGTCGGAAGGGGGACTTGAACCCCCATGAGGTTAAACCCTCACTAGGCCCTCAACCTAGCGCGTCTACCAATTCCGCCATTCCGACACTGACCAGCGAGGGAAGCAGAGTATAGGCGCGCCGGGGGCGGCTGGTCAACGCGGCGCCGGAGCGACGTCGGAGAGCGTCGAGGAAGGACTGAGAGCGACGAGCCGCCGGCTGCATGACGATGGGCGGGTCCGCGTGTGCGCTACCCGCCCATCGGCGGCGCCCCCTTCAGTGCCTCTTTTCGGCGAGGCTGTGGTCTGTTGAGACCGTGGCGCCGGCTAAGCTGCTCTGCGGCCGAGTATAGGCCCGCCCCGGCCGTGGTACAAGGTTGTTTGCGCGGTGAAGAAGGTCGAGGGACGGGAGCGAACGTGAGTGCACGCATCCTCGTGGGCAGCTGCTCGTGGACTGACCCCACGCTCATCTCGAGCGGCAGGTTCTACCCCCCCGGCGTGAGCAGCGCCGAGGACCGCCTGCGCTACTACGCGCGGCAGTTCCCGATCGTCGAGGTCGACTCCACCTACTACGCGCCGCCGAGCGCTCGCAACAGCGAGCTCTGGGCGGCGCGCACCCCCGACGGATTCGTCTTCAACGTCAAGGCCTACGCGCTGCTCACCGGCCACCCGGCGCGCGTCGAGCGGCTGCCCGGGTGGCTGCGGGAGGCGCTTCCGGCCGAGACGCTGGCCAAGAAGAACGCCTACCGCAAGGACCTCCCGGCCGCCGCCGTCGAGGGCCTCTGGGAGCTGCATCGCAACGCCCTCGCGCCGCTCACCGAAGCCGGCAAGCTCGGCGCCGTGCTCTTCCAGTTCCCGCCGTGGTTCACGCGCACGCAGGCGCACGGAGAGTACCTGCGCGAGCTTCCCGGGCGGCTGCCGGGCCGGCCGCTGGCGGTGGAGTTCCGCGGCGGCGGCTGGATGGACCCGGAGGCCGCCGCCGGCACGCTCCGCTTGCTGGAGGAGGCGGGGCTCGCCTACGTGAGCGTCGACGAGCCCCAGGCCCCGCGCACCAGCACGCCCCCGGTCGTCGCGGCCACCGCGGGGCTCGCCGTCGTCCGCCTCCACGGGCGCAACGCCGACACGTGGGACTCCCGCACCGGCGCCGCGTCGGACCGCTTCAAGTACCTCTACAGCGACGCCGAGCTCCAAGAGTGGGTGCCGCGCGTGGGCGAGCTGGCGCGCCAGGCGCAGGCCGTGCACGTCCTCTTCAACAACAACTACGAGGACTGGGGCATGCGCAACGCGCGCCGCATGGCGCAGCTGCTCGACGCCGAGGCTCCGGCGGGCGGGCAGGAGACGCTGGACCTCGCGCCGGGCTGAACGCGCCCGGTAGGCGGCGAGCGCCGGCTCAGGCCCCCGGCGCCGCCAGCAGCTCGCGCATCTGGGCGTCGACGGTCGCGCCCCAGCGCGCGAACTCGGTGAAGAACTTCTCGCAGGGCACGATCTGTTCGGGCACGAAGACGCCCGGGCCGGCGATCTCGCCGCGCGCCATCATCTTGGCGACGATCGCCGGCGGGATGCCCGTATCCACGTCGCCGCCGCCGGCGCCGGACTCCTTGTGCGCCGGCACCGTGGCGCGCACGCGCCACTCCAGCCGGCGCCCGTCCTTGGTGCCGCGCACGACGCCGAGCAGGTAATCCACGTCGTCGAGCACGACGGCGGTCGGCTTGGGGATCTGGCCGACGACCTTGAGCAGCACGTCGCGCGGGCGCACGTGGCAGCCGCCGATCTCCACTTCGTCGGTGCGCGTCATGCCGATGCGCGCCAGGAAGCGCATCTGCTCGGTGAACTCCGCCGGCAGCGACAGCTTGAAGGTCGCCGTGCGCAGACCATTATCCTTCCAGGTGTGCCAGAAGGTGAAGGGCTCGGAGTGGATGGTGAAGTGCGCCTCGAGGGTGCCGGCCGGCTGGCCGAAGTCGAGCTCCTCCGGCCCTTCGCCGCCGGAGATGTCGGTGTGCCAGTGACCGTCGACGAACTCGGGGGCGGTCACGCTGAACTCGTCGCACAGCGTCTCCAGCGAGTACGGCACGACCCAGCCGTCGTAGTGGCTCCAGTCGGTGGCGTCGACGTTGCCGCAGAGCGCGTAGGCCTCCTCCACGGTGTCGAGCCGGTCGGCGCCGTACTTGGCGAGGATGTTGGTGACGCCCGGGGCGCCGCCCATGGCGATGACGGCGGTGACGCCGGCCTTCTTGAACTCGCCGTCGAGCTCGACCTGCTGCTTGGTGACGTGGAAGAGGCCGCCCATGTCGGTGTAGTTGCAGTGGGCGGCCGCGGCGGCGTGCATGACGGTGATGTTCCAGAAGTGCTGGGTCGCGTTGACCATGGAGTCGCAGCCGGCGACGGCGCGCTTGACGCTCTCCACGTCGCGCGCGTCGACGAACGCCGCCTTCGCCTTGCCGCCGCCCATCGCCTCGGCGACGGCCTTGGCCTGGGCCTCGTCGTAGTCGCCGACAACGATCTCGTCGACCTCGGGGCTGATGCCCAGTTCCTTCACGGCCCAGCGCCCCATGGCGCCGGCGCCGACGACGGCGATCTTCATGTCAGTTCCCCTTCCGGATGGCGGGACCGTACCGGCGGCGAGCCTAAGCGGTTGGCCCGGCGAAGTACAGACGCGCTAGTATTGCGGTTGCGGGTCCGCCGCGGACGATCCCTTCGCCCGCAGGACCAGCGCGAGCAGGACCTTCTTCCCCGAAGGACAGGATGGTGAGCGCGTGACGCGTCATGGTCTCGACGACCGCGCCTGGAGCGAGCTCGAGCGCGAGGTCGTCGATCTGTTCACCGCCCTCCTGCGCGTCGACACCACCAACCCTCCGGGGAACGAGACGGCGTGCGCGCTCGTGCTCCGCGACTACTTCGCACGTAACGGCATCGAGACCACGCTCGTCGGCGAGCTGCCGGAGCGCCAGAACCTCACGGCGCGACTCGACGGCACGCGCCCCGGCCCCACGCTCTCCCTGATGGGTCACCTCGACGTGGTGCCGGCGGACGCCGCCGAATGGAGCGTGCCGCCGTTCGGCGGCGTCGTCAGGGACGGGTACGTCTGGGGCTGCGGCTCTACCGACATGAAGAACCAGGTCGCCGCCGAGGCCGTGGCGCTGGCGCGCCTCAAGCGCTCGGGCGCGGAGCTCGCCGGCACGATCAAGTTCGCGGCCACGGCGGACGAGGAGGACGGCGAGTTCTGCGGCGTACGCTGGCTCTGCCGCGAGCACCCCGAGGCGCTGCGCTGCGACTACCTGCTCAACGAGGGCATGGGCGGCCTCTGGCTGCCGGTGGGCGGCCGCAAGGTGTTCCTGCTGGCGGCCGGCGAGAAGGCCTTCGCCCAGTTCCGCATCCGCACGCGCGGGCGCGGCGGGCACGCGTCGGTGCCCGAGAAGGAGCACAGCGCCGTCATCGACCTGGCGCGCGCCGTGACGGCGCTCGGGCTCACCGACCCGCCGGCGATCGTCTCCGCGATGACGGCGGACTTCATCGACGTAGTCGTGGCGGATGCGGAGCTGGCAGCGCGCCTCAGGGATCCCCGGACGGCGCGCGCCGCGGGCGCCGAGCTGCGCCGGCTCGACCCCGAGGTCGCTTCGCTGGTCGAGCCCCTGCTCGGCGCCACCTTCACGCCCACGATCCTCGCGGCCGGCAAGGCCGTGAACGTCATCCCCACGCACGCCGAAGCCTTCATCGACTGCCGCATCCTGCCGGAGATGACGCTCGAGGTCACGCGCGAGATCGTGCGCGCCGTGCTCGACCCGCTCGGCATCGACTGGGAGTTCGAGTGGGTCGACGTCACCGAGCCCAACGCCTCGCCGGCGCCGACGCCGCTGAGCGAGAGCATCGCCCGCGTGCTGCGCGCCGAGGAGCCGGGCGCCGTGCTGGCGCCGATGTGCTCGGGCAGCTTCACCGACTCGCGCTGGGTGCGCGAAGCCTTCCCCGACTGCGTCGCCTACGGCTTCGCGCCGTTCGTCGCCGAGAGCTTCCACGCCATGCGCGGCGGCCGCGACCACGAGCCCGACGAGCGCATCCTCGTCGAGGACGTCACCTACCAGGCGCTGTTCTTCGAGCGCCTCGCGCGAGACCTGCTCGCATGAGCCCCTTCCCCACCCACGACGAGGCCGCCGTGCGGGACCGCTTTCGCGGGGCGCTGCTGGGGCTCGCCGCCGGAGAAGCGCTCGGCGAGCCCGCCGACTTCCTCACGGCGGAGCAGATCGAGGAGCGCTTCGGGGTGATCACCGAGATGATCGGCGGCGGCTGCCACGACGTGGCCCCCGGCGAGACGACCGACGCGACGCAGATGATGTTGTGCCTGGCGCACAGCCTCGCCGAGATCGGCGGTTTCGAACCCGAGGACATCATGCGCCGCTACGACGGCTGGTTCGCGGGCCACCCCCGCGACGTCAGCCTCACGGTGCGGACCGTGCTCCTCAGCTACCGCTCCGGTACGCAGTGGGACCTCGCCTCGCGCCGCGCCTTCGAGATCCTCGGCAGCCCCGCGGCCGGGAACGGCAGCCTCATGCGCTGCGCCCCCATCGGCCTGCGCTACGCGCTCGACGCGGAGGCGCGCGGCGCCTTCTCGCAGCGCGAGTCGACGCTGACGCACTTCGAGCGCCTCGCCGGCTGGGCCTGCGTCGCCTTCAACGACCTGATCGCGGCAGCGCTCGCCGGCGAGCTGCGCGAGCGTCTCCCGCTGATCGCCGCCACGCTCGAAGACGAGGACAAGCGCGTCAGCGCGACGCTGCGCGAAGCGGTGGAGGCCGAGCCCGAAGAGGTCCAGAGCTCGGCCTACGTGCTCGACACGCTGCGCACCGCCTTGTGGGCCGTGCTGCACACGGCCTCGTTCGAGGAGGCGGTCGTGCTCGCCGTGAACCTCGGCAACGACGCCGACACCGTCGGCGCCGTCACCGGGGCGCTCGCCGGCGCCGTCCACGGCGAGGCCGGCATCCCCAAGCGCTGGCTCGACGTGCTCCTCGTACGTGACGAGGTGGCGACGCTCGCCGACCGCCTCGCCGGGCAGGTCGCCGCGACGGTGCGCTGACGCGCCTGTAGAACATCTACTTCTCTGCCCTCAAGTGGTCCCTCATCCTCGTCCCGGTGCTGTGCCTTGCGCTCGACCGCCTGCGGCCCAAGCGCGCCGCCGTCGCGGACGACCAGTGCGGGGCGCCGGCGCCAACGCGGGCGCAGGCGCCGGCGCAAGCGCCGGCGGCGAACTGACCTGACGCGCAGGGCCGGGCGCGCCGGGCCGCGCGACGTGCCCGGGCCCGCGCGCACCTTCCGTTCGCCCGCGCCCCCGGGCGGGTAGGCAGGTGCCAGGAGCCGCGCCACGGCGCGGCCCGTGCACCGGCAACGTACCGAAGGGAGACCCCGTGGCAAGACCCTCGCCCAAGAAGGCGGCCGGGAAGCCCGCGCGCGCCGCGAGACGCGCGACGGCGAGCCAGGCCGTGGCCAAGGAGCCGCGCAAGCTGAGCAAGGCGCAACTCATCGACGAGCTGAACAAGGACCTCGCCAAGGAGTTCGCGGCGCTCATCCAGTATGTGCAGCACGCCGCCGCCCTGACGGGGCCGCAGTACGGCGCCATCCAGGCCGAGCTCGTGGTGCACTCCAACGAGGAGCACATGCACGCGATCTCGCTCTCGGACCAGATCGACTTCCTCGGCGGCGTGCCTGACGTGGACGTCGGCGACATCCACATCTCGCCCGACTCCAAGACGATGCTCGAGCTGGACCTCGACGGCGAGCTCGACGCCATCGTGCGCTACAAGGAGCGCGTCGCCCAGGCGGAGATGCTGCAGGAGTACGGTCTGCGCCGCGCACTCGAGGACATCCTCATCGTCGAAGAGGAGCACGCGCGCGACCTTCAGGACGCGCTGGAGCTGTAGGAGCAGCCGCGCGGAGCCAGCCGCGCCTACGCCTCTTCCGGCACGGCCCGCGCCGCCGCCCGCAGCTGCGCCCGGCGGCGGCGCTTCCAGCCCGGCGCCAGCACCAGGAACAGGACGGCGCCGGCCATGCCTATGACCAGCAGCAGGGCGAAGGCCTGACGCCCGCCGACGTGGTCCATCGCCCAGCCGCCGAAGAACGGCCCCAGCGCGGCCCCGCCGTTCCAGACGACCGACCAGACGCCCATGTAGCGGCCGCGCAGCGCCTCCGGCGCCAGGTCCGAGACCTCGGCGGAGGCGACCGGCGACAGCAGCGTCTCGCCGATGCTCATGATCACGATGAGCAGGACGAGCGACCAGAGCGGACCGGCGAAGGCGGAGCCGCCGACGCCGGTGGCCAGGAGCGCGCTGGCGATGGCGAGGAGCACCATGCGGTTCTTGAAGCGCGTGGCCCGCACCAGCGGGTACTGCACGGTGGCCACGATGAACGCGTTGAGCGCCAGCAGCATGCCCCACTCGCCGTAGGGGACGTGCAGGTACGACTGGATGTACACCGAGTAGATCGAGCCGAAGTTGCCGATGCAGAACACCGGCAGCACGGCGACGAGGCAGAAGACGATGAACACGCGGTCGGCGAACACGATGCCGTAGCCGGTCCTCCCCTTGGCGTCGGTGGGGCCGGCCGTTCCGGCGCTCGCCGGCCGGCTCTCGCGGATCCAGACCGCGGTGATGATCATCGTCGCCAGGCACCCAGCGGCGGCGGCGAGGAAGAGTTCGCGGAAGCTGGCGCCCCGGGCGAGCGCCAGCGCCGCGGTCGCCGGGCCGATGACCACGCCAAGGTTCATCGCCACGCGGTTGATGCTGTAGGCCTCCTGGCGGTGCTCGGGCGCCACGATGTCGGCGATCATCGCGTTGCTCGCGGTCTGGAACAGCGGCCACCCGAGAGCGCTCTCGACGGCGACGAGGACGGCGACTTCCCAGACCGTCTGCACGAAGGCGAAGCCGACGAACCACACGACGCCCATGAAGAGCGCAAGGACGAGCACCTTGCGGCGGCCGATCCTGTCGGTGAGGCGGCCGCCCCAGAACTGCACCGGCATCACCACGAACGGCACCAGGCCGAAGACCACGCCCACCATGGTCATGGACGCGCCGACGTACTTGTGCAGGTAGATGCCCTCGAACGGGAAGGCGAGCGCGGCGGCGCCGACGTAGACGAACACGCCGAGCGTGAGTACCCAGAACTGGCCGGGATACGAGCGGAGCTCGCGGACGAACCCTTTCAGGCGTGAGAGCATCGCCCAATGCTATCGCAGCCCCCCGCGGCGCGCCGGGCGGCGCCCCGTCACCGGCGCCGCGATCTCGCCGGGCGGTCGGCACGAAAACGACGGCGATATCGACTGCCCACACTCGCGAACTTGTCGCGCTCAGGCGCCCGATCTTGCGCGGCACGGTTGACGGGCGCGGCGCCCCCGGCTACGTTGTGGCCATGCTGCTGAGCGTACAACAGGCCGCGCGGCGCCTCGGCGTCTCCCCGGTGACGATCCGCCGGTGGACCGCCACCGGCTTCCTGCCGTGCTCGCGCACGGCCGGCGGGCACCGCCGCATCGACGACCACGACATCGACGATCTGGCGCGCGCCATCGGCAACAGCAACCACCTCGCCGCCCAACTGGCGCGCGAGCGCGAGGTCGATGTCCTGGTCAACACGTCGATCGCCCTGGCCGGCAAGCTCGAGCTCCCCGAACTCCTGCTCGAGATCGCGATGCGCATGACAAGCCTCCTCGACTGCCACTTCTGCGCCATCTCGGAGTACGACAGGGAGGCCGGGGGCGTGGTCACGCTGGCCGAGTACGACCACGCCGGGCGCCGGCTGCCGGACGCCAGCCCCTACAGGCTGCGCGACTACCCGCTCACGCGGCGCGTGCTCGACGAGCAGCTGCCGGCGGTGGTGAACGTCGACGACCCCGAGGCCGACCCTGCCGAGGTCGCCGACCTGCGACGCGAGGGCGACCGCAGCCTGCTCATCATCCCTCTCGTGCATCGGGGCCAGTCGGTCGGCGTGCTCGAGGTCGTCGATCAGAAGCGCTCGCGCGAGTACTCGCGCCAGCAGATGCGCCTGGCGAGCGCCATCGCCGGCCAGGCTGCCGTGGCGATCCACAATGCCAAGCTGTTCGCCGAGCGGCGCCGCAGCGACGAGGACATCGCCGCGCTGCGCGAGTCGCTGCGGCGGCTCACCGAGGCGGCCGCCGGGCTGCCCGTCGGACGGCCGGCGGCCGCGGTCCTGCAGGCAGTCGCGACCGCCGTGTGCTACGCCTGCCAGGCGATCTCGTGCGTCGCCAGCCAGGGCGGCGAGAGCGCCGGCGCGTTCGGCGCCGGGCAGGTCGCCGAAGCCGGCGCGGACGCCCCGCGGCGCGGGACCAGCGCCAGCCTGCTGGTGGCGCGCGACCCGTCGGGCCGCACGGACCTCACGCTGGCCGTCACGCTGGCGGAGCCCCCGGGCGACGGGCAGGTCGAACTGCTCGACTTCGTGGCCGCCATCGCGGCCGCCGTGGCCGCGACCTGAGGCGCCGCCGGGCGCGGCCGGCGCCCTGCGCCGGTACGGCCACGCGACCTCCGGCGTGATCTTCCACCGCGCGGCCGCGTAGAGGCCCCGGCATTCTGGCGCCACGCAGGTCTTTTGCTGATCAGAGGAGGCGGCAGAAGTTCGCGCCCCGCGGGCGCCGAAGTTGACGCGCGTTGACGATGGACAAGTTCGAGGATAAGTTCAGGGCATGTACCTCAGCGTCCAATACGCCGCCCGCCGCCTTGGCGTCTCACCGCACACCATCCGCCGCTGGACGACCTCCGGGTTCCTGCCCTGCACGCGCACGGCCGGCGGGCACCGCCGTATCAAGCAGGAGGATATCGACGAGCTCGCGCACCTGATCGGCGACAGCAACCACCTCGCCGCGCGGCTGGCGCGCGAGCGCGAGCTGGAGACGCTGGTCAAGACCGCCATCCTCGTCTCCAGCCAGCTGGACGTGACCGATCTGCTGCGCGAGGTCGCCAAGCAGATGACCGGCCTGCTCGAGGCGCACTTCTGCGTGATCTCCGAGTTCGACGCCTCGACGCGCAGCGTCTCGGTGCTGGCCGACTACGACAACGTCGGCAACCGCCAGCCGGACAACATGGTCTACGCGCTCAGCCAGTTCCCGGTGGCGCGCAGGGTCATCGAGGAACAGGAGTGCGTGACCGTCAACGTGAGCGACCCGCACGCCGACCCGGCCGAGGTCTCGATCATGCGCCGCGACGGAGACAAGAGCCTGCTGGTCGTGCCGATGGTCCATCAAGGGCAGTCCATCGGCCTGCTCGAGGTGCTCGACCACCAGCGCGAGCGTCGCTTCAGCCGCCAGGAGCTGCGCCTGGCCAACGCCGTCGCCGGGCAGGCCGCCGTGGCGCTCCACAACGCCAAGGTCTTCTCGCGGCTCAAGCGCAGCGACCAGGACGTGGTGGCACTGCGCCGCGCCATCGAGACGATAGGCGACGGCCAGGGCCGCCTGCGCACGCAGAGCACGGTCGGCGGCCTGCTTCGGGAGGCGGCCGAGCTGGCCGCACGTGCCCTCGAGGGCATCTCCTGCGTCGCCAGCTACGAGGGCGAGAGCGCCGGCGCCTCCGGCGTGCCGGCCGCCGCGGGCGGCGAGCGCAGCACCCAGAGCAACTCGGCCCATGTCATCGTCTCGTCGGCGCCGAGCGGCGGCCGCCCGCTGACGCTCACGCTGACGCTCGCCCGCGCGGCCCGCGAGGGCCAGGCCGAGCTTCTCGGCCTCATCGCCACCATGGCGACCGGCGCCCTCGAGACTACCGCCGGCGCCGGCAAAGCAGCCGCCGGCGCGCCGGAGGCTGCCGGCGCGACCGAGGCCGCACGCGGCCCGAGACAGTGACCGCCGGCGACTGAGGCCCGCCGCGCCGCGCCGACCGCGAGTCCACGCGCCGGGCCGGACTCCCCGCCGCGCCGGGCCGCCCTCCCGGCCTCTGCTATCCTGAGGCCATGCCCGCGGCCGTCCCCCAGCTCGTCGTCCTCGACACCGAGACCACGGGGCTAGATCCCGAGCGCGACCGGATCGTCGACATCGGCGCCGTGCGGCTGGGTCCTCGCCTCGAGACCGTCGACGCCTTCACGACGCTCGTCGACCCGGGCGTCCCGATCCCCCTCTTCATCACGCGCCTCTCCGGCCTCCGCGACGAGGACGTGCGCGACGCCCCCGGCTTCGGGGAGGCCTACGCGCAGGTGCGCGCCTTCGTCGGCGACGCCGTCATCGTCGGCCACAACGTCGGCTTCGACCGCGAGCACCTGGCGGCGGGAGCGCGTCGCACCGGGTCGCCGCAGCTGGCCAACGAGTGGTTCGACACGCTCGAGGCGGCGCTCCTGCTCTACCCCGAGCTCGACCGCCACGCGCTCGCGGTTTTGGCTGAGGAGTTCGGCAGCGACCGCGAGGCGCATCGCGCCCTCCCCGACGCGGAGACGACGGCAGACGTGCTGCGGCGCCTCGTGGCGCGCGCCGCGGGGCTCGGACCGGGAACGGTATCGGCGACCACCGGCGGCGGCCCGGCGCAGCTGACGCTTCTCGCGGTCGAGTCCGGGGGCTGGCGCGCCGAGCTCGATCCGGACGCCGCCGAAGGCACCGCCGCGGACGACCCGCGAGCCGGCAGCCTGGTGGCGCGGCTGCCCGGCTACCGCCGGCGGCCCGGGCAGGTGCAGCTCGCCGAGGCCGCCGCGGACGTGTTCGCGGGCGGCGGCGTCGGCCTGTTCGAGGCCGGCACCGGCATGGGCAAGAGCCTCGCCTACCTCCTCCCCGCGGCCTTTCACAGCGCCGCCGCGGGGCGCCGCGTCGTCGTCAGCACCAAGACCAAGGCGCTGCAGCGCCAGCTCGCCGCGCACGAGCTCCCCCTGGTCGCCGAGGCGCTGCCCGATGGCTGGCGCTGGGCTCTCCTGATGGGACGCGAGAACTACGTCTGCCGGCGCCGGCTCGATGAGGCGGTCGCGGCAGAGGAGGGAGCCCTGCCGGATCGCGACCGCGCCTTGGCGCTCGCCTACGTCGTCGGCCGGGCGCGGCGCGGCGACGTCGACCTCTCCGCCCTGCCCTATCGCGCCTCGCGCGAGCTCCCGGCCCTCGCCGACCTCGCGCGCGAGCTCCGCTCCTCGCGCGCTACGTGCCTCGGGCGCCACTGCCCCCAGCGCCGCGGCTGCCACTGGCGCCTGGCGCGCAGCCGCGCGGACGCGGCGCACCTCGTCTGCGTCAACCACGCCCTGCTGCTCACCGGCCGCGACACACTGCCGCCTTTCGAGGACGTGGTCATCGACGAGGCGCATCTCCTGTACCAGGAGGCGACGGACGCGTTCAGCGACGGGGTCGACGCCCTCGGCGTGGAGCTCCTGCTGGCGGACCTGCGCGGGCAGCGCCGTCAGCGTCCGCTGGGCCAGCGCCTGCGCGCCGTCGCGCGCCAGGCGGAGCCGGATCGCGCCACCGCCCTGGTCGCGGCGGCGGACGCCTGCGAGCGCGCCGCCGAGCTCCTCCCCGACCTCGTGCGTGCCGTCGGCGAGACGATCACGTCGCTCGCCGGCGCCGCCCGCGAGGCCGCCGAGGACGGCCGCGGCGCGGCGGCGCCCGACACGGCCTACGACCTCACCGTCTGGCTCACGGCCGGCCTGCGCGAGCACCCGGCGTGGGACCCGTTCGCCGTTGCCACCGGCCTTCTGGCGGAGGGGCTGCAGGCGCTGTCGGCCGGCGTCGCACCGGCCGCCGAGGCCTTGCCCGAGGACCACCGCGACCATGCCGCAGTGACGGCGCTCGCGGACGATGCCGCCGCGGCGGCGGCCCTTCTCTCCGAGCTGCCCGAGAGCGGCGGCGCCGACGCGGTCGCCTGGGGCACGGTCGCGGCCGCCGGCGCCCGCGAGCGCGGTGCACGCGGCGCCTCCGCGCTCGCCTACGGCGGCCGTCAGGCTCCGCGCTGGACGCTCGCGCGCACGCCGCTGACGCCGGCGCGCGAGGTCCGCGAGGCGCTCTGGGACCGGCTGCGCAGCGCCGTGCTCACGAGCGCCACGCTCACGGTCGCCGGTTCGTTCGCCTACTTCCGCGGCATGACCGGTCTCGATGCGGACGTCGACGTCGTGGAGCGCGTCTTCCCCTCGCCGTTCGACTTCCGCCGCCAGGCGGTGCTCGTGCTCGAGCACGACCCCGGCGGCGCCTGGCGCCCGGAGGCGCTCGCGGAACGCCAGGGCGAGCGCCTCAAGCGCCTCGCCGCGGTCACCGGCGGCAGGACCTTGGCCCTGTTCACCAACAAGCGCGACATGAACCGCGTGGCGGCCGTGGTGGGAGCGCACGTGGAGGACGACGGCGTCCTCGTGCTGGCGCAGGGCCTGCACGGCAGCGCCGCGGCGCTCGCGGAGGAGTTCCGCACGCACCCGGAGACGATCCTGCTGGGAGTCGACACGCTCTGGACCGGCCAGGACTTCCCGGGCGACGCGCTCACGTGCCTGGTGATCGCCAAGCTCCCGTTCCCGCGCCAGGACCCGCTGTTCCGCGCCCGGCGCGAGGCCTGCGAGCAGAGCGGGACCGACTGGTTCCGGCAGTTCTACCTGCCGGAGGCCGTGCTCAAGTTCCGGCAGGGGTTCGGGCGCCTCATCCGCACGGAGACGGACAGCGGCGTCATCGTGGTGCTCGACCACCGGCTGAGCCAGAAGTGGTACCGCCGGGACTTTCTCGCCAGCCTGCCCGACATCGAGGTGGTGGACGCGGCGCCGGCCGACGTCGCCGCCGTCGTCGAGACCTACCTGCGGCGGCTCAGCCCGCAGGCATAGCCGCCGCGCCCGCAGGCACGCGGCTCAGCCCTTGAGCATCGTGCCGCTGCCTCTGGCGGTCTTCTCGTCCGCCTTCTTGAGCAGCCGCGCCTTGGTGACCTTGCTGCAGCGCGGGCAGGTAAGCTTCTTGGCCGAGTAGTAGGTGCCGTCCGGGTTCTTGCCCATCGACGACATCGTCATGAAGTTGACCAGCGTCGGCGGCTGGAACACGTGCCCGCAGTTGGCGCACTTGTAGGCCGTGCGCTGGGTCATCAGCCGGATGTAGATCCAGAGGCTCAGGAGCACCACGAGCATCGTCCACGCGGCGCCGCGCCACGGGTAGATCACCGTTACCGAGAACACGATCATCATGACGAAGGCAGCGAGCTTCCACGTCGTGCCCCACCAGTCGTACCTGCTGCGTTCGATGAATCTGGCCAAGCCGGATCCTTTCCTGGTTCACGCCTAGCGGGAGAGGCGCGGGGCCGGCGCCTCGAGACGCGCGCCCGAGGCGGCCTTCGCGCTCAGTCGTGGCCGCGCCCGCCACGCCCGCGCTCAGCTGCGGACGCGCTCAGCCGCCGACGGGGCCGGTGATGTAGCTCACCAGCGTGAAGATCCCCAGGAGGCCTGCGGTCACGACGGCCACGAAGGCCAGCGTGATGAACATCCCCCAGAAGAACTGCCTGGCCATGCTGCGCTCCCGCTCGCGAAGGTCCGTGCGGCGCCCGTGCGCCAAACCACAGTATGCCACTCCGGCGGGCGCAGAGAAACCGCCGCGGCGGGCCGCCGAGGATCAAGTCAACGCCGTCGCCGGCCGAGGACTCGATACCATGCGGCACATACGTTCGCGCCATCGAGGAAGGAGCCTCACATGGAAATCGAGTTCCAGAACGGTCCGGCCTTCACCATCGCCGTCGCCAGGCTCGCCGGGGGCGAGTCCCTGCGCGCGGAGAGCGGCGCCATGATCAGCATGACCACCGGCACGCAGATCGAGACGAGCACGCAGGGCGGGATCCTCAAGGGGCTCAAGCGCTCGCTCTCCGGCGAGAGCTTCTTCATGAACACGTTCACGGCGCCCCCGGCCGGCGGGGAGATCCTGCTCGCCGCCCCGCTCCCGGGCGACATGACCTACATCGACCTGCAGGGCTACACGTGGCTGTTCCACCGCGACGGCTTCGTGGCCTCGGAGTCCACGGTCGACCTCGACACCGGCTGGGGCGGCCTCAAAGGCGCCTTCGGCGCCTCGTCGTTCTTCGTCGTGAAGTGCAGCGGCCAGGGCAAGGCGATCGTCGCCACCTACGGCGCCCTGCGGCGCGTCGACCTGCAGGAAGGCCAGCAGTACACGGTGGACTCCGGGCACCTCGTGGCCTGGCCCGAGGGCATGCCGATCCAGGTGCACAAGGTCGGCGGCATGAAGTCGCTCTTCCTCAGCGGCGAGGGCTTCGTCGTCACCCTCACCGGCCCCGGCACCTTCTTCATGCAGACGCGCAGTGAGGCGGCGTTCGTAGGCTGGCTGACCC
>Ga0118677_10008465_pt1 | contig 16471 bp, 8 predicted proteins | sample AliMusrvi5mmetaG_FD_86154 | JGI IMG/M metagenome (GOLD analysis project Ga0118677, IMG submission 86154) | reverse complement strand
GCGGGGATGGCTGACGCTTGGCTAATCATGGGCTACCTCCCTGCCCCGGTGGTCGAAGCCTTCAGGTCGTCGATCGTCTGCGAGGCCTCGGTGATGCTGAGTTCCACGGGCGCATGCACGCCGAAGCGATTCTGAAGCTCGGCAGCGAGATCCAGCCCTAGCCGGTCGGCGATGGCCTTGAGCGCCCGCGCCTGGCTGGCGGTGTTACCGTTGTTCTGCCCGTTGCCGTTGGCGGCGGGCGTGTGGCCATTGATTTGGCCGCTGGGGTTGTTCTGCCGGGCCAGTTCCTCGTCCACGGCCGTCTGAGCGAGGCGGAAGACCTGGCGGATGCGATCCTGGAGCCGCTCCGGCTCCTGAATCAGGCCAGAGTCCAGCTCGACTTCGAGGTTGACGCTCGCGCCACGCGAGCCGTAGTTGTTGTCGGCGACCTTGCGGCTGATGCCGATGTTGGTTTTCAGGGGCACGGTAATTCTCCTGGTGAAAGTGATTGTTAAGGTGGTTGTTTCATCTTGGGGCGGATCACCTGTTGAGGCGCTGCACGGCCCGCAACGAAACGATGACGGCGAGTGCGATCGGAAGCCATTGAAACATGTCGCCAAACAGAAGCGACATAAGCAGGCCAACTCCGAGCACTCCGCCTAGGATTCCGGCGATCCCGGAAGACCCGGCTGGTCTACGCATGGAGGCAATTCTCTTGGGTGCGGGTGGCGGTAAGAACGAGATGGGCCGGCGACAAGCCGGCGATGAAGGGAAAGGGCATAAGGTCTCCTGTCGAAAGGTAGGACGAGCCTGGGTAAGGTAGCACCTCGCAGGACGACCGGCGTTATTTTGCCGGACGGCAAAATAGCGGCCGGGTTTGTCGTCCCGCGCGTGCACCTTCAGGGCCGGAATCGGCGGGAAGCTGGCCGGCTCGGTTACGCGGCCACGGCGGCCGAGCCAGGCTCTTCGCCCGTGAACTTCTTCCAGTCCTCGGCCAGTTCGCGGCGAAGTTGGCTGACCCTGCCTTGGCTCACACGGAACTTGCGGGCCGTGGCCTTCGTCGTTTCGCCGTTGGCGAGGAACTTCGCAACACGACGATCGCGGCACTTCAACGAATCGAGCCAGTCGCCGAAGTCAATCCTGGTGCGGGCGATGTCGGCGGGGCCGGCAGTGCGATCTTCAACCACGGTCTGCGTCCACTCCTGCTCTTGCGGCTCGTAGTGGTCGATCCTCTCGACGTGGAAGCCCTTGTGCTTCTGCGCGTACATGGACAGCATCTCGCGAATGTTGAGCTTGTTGCCCACGCGGCGGCCGTCTCTGATTTGGGCCACGGCGTACTTTGCCAAAACGCTTGGATACGCAATACTCATCCGGCCGCGACGGACAAGGGCGACAAACGCCACAAGGGCGTTGGCGACGGTCTCTTGAATATAGTCCTGACGGTCTTGGCCGTGCACGTTGCGAAACGCGATCTTCGCGTGGCGGACGATCTGCGGCAGCATGGCGAGAAACGCCTTGTGCCAGCGGCGACGGGGAGCGGGGGAAGCGGGACAAGCAACAGTGATACGAGACATTGGGACACTCCTGATAGATACGGCCGCCCGCAGGCGGCCATGGGGGTGAGGCATGGCCGCCGCGACGTTGCGGACGGCATCAGGAACGCGCCGGCAAGAAACGAAATGAGCCCCGAACCGACCAAGGTGGTCGATTCGAGGCTCAATCGTTGCTGAAGTTGCCCTTCAGCAGGTAATGCCAGCGCATTCAATAATTGTGACGCAAAAATGGCCCCTTATTTAGATATTGGCCGGCGGCGAAGACTCCCGACTTGCAATACGGGTAGCCGCCACATAGAACTGCCCCGCCCATTGCGTATGATACTTGCTCATGCTCTTCCATCGTTGCAGAAATGAACCATTTATACCGCTGGCTCTAGCAATCCGGCCGCCAGCAGCGTCTCGAAGTGCCGCGTCACCCGCTCGGCCAGCCAGCGGGAACGGACCAGAAGGCCCATCTCGATGTTCCGCTCCTGGGCGGCCTCCGTGAAGTTGGCCGACGAGATGAACACCGCCTCGCCGTCCACGACGACGCACTTCGCGTGCAGGGATGTCCGTTTCTTGGTCTCTGTGGCCAAGGAACGGGGGTCATAGAAGACCTTGGGCAGCGGGCGGCCCTCGGGCCATTCGCGGGTCTTGAACCGCTCGACGAACCGTTTGACGATCTCGCTGGCCATCGACGTATCGGAACCGCGTTGCACGTCGAGGAACATTTGCACGCTAAGTTCTGGCCGCTCCGCCATGGGGTCGGCCAGGGCCCGGAAGACTTCTCGACCCTGGTAAACGGCGTAACCGGCCACCAGCACGGATCGCTGGGCACCGGCAAAAAGCTCCCGGACCACCACGCTGGTGTCACGGTTCGTCATCCCAGGCACTTCCGGCCCCGTGGTGACCAAGTCCAGCACGTCCTCCAGCTTCGGCGTGCGGGCACGATCGGAGATGAGCAGATCGAGGGTGACGGCCAACTGCTCTGCGGTGAATCCTCGGTCGGCCAGGCGTTGCAGTGCGCCTGTCGCGGTTGCGGCGATGGGACCGGCAATCAACCGTTGAACGCTCATAGCCGTGAAGGGCGCCGTCAAACGTCGGGCCCGCAGGGCGGCAGCGAGTTCCCGCAGGTCACTGTCGACAAGTTGCAGCAGTTCGTCCGCCATGATGCTCACGTCTTGAAGAACTCGATGCCCAGGTTGTCCACGGTCGGCACCACCAAGGCCCGATCGAGAAAGTCGTTGTGCTGCTCGCAGGATGTTTCGGCCACGAGTAGGCACCCGTGGCAGGCCGCCCCGTGCAGAAACCGCCGCTCGTGCGGATTCTGGGGATCGTGCTGGGCACAGACCGGGTCGTTGGAACATAGCTCGCCCATGTCCAGCGCCGCCCGGATATGCTCGTGGATGCGGTTGCCGGCTTCGACCAACCCGCCCAGCGTCCCCTCGGCGTCCGACGATGCCGTGTAGAGCAGGACCCCGTAACCGGTGTTCGGCAGGCCGTAGATGCGTTCCCGGATGGAACTGGCCGGGTATCCACACTCCAAGGCCACGGCCGTCAACAGCAAGTGCGAGAACGAGTGCAGCAGGATGTAGTGCAGATACGGCCACTGCCGCCGGCTGTTGGAGCGTTCTGCGAGCCAGGAATCGAAGCCGGCCTTCAGCCTCAGCCCGCGTTGGAGCACCTCGGGTCGTTGCAACCAGGCCTCGATCTCGGCATGCTTAAACTGGATGAAGATGCCCTCGCCGCGGTTCTCCACGGCCGGCAGCCAGCTCAGCTCCCGCGCCAGCGCCGCCCGGCGGACGCCGATCTCCAGCTCGCCGTTGGTGTCCGGCGAGAGGGCCTCAAACCGCGTGAAGCCCACCAGAGCCATGACTTCCCGCAGCCGGTGCACGGCCACCACCCGCTCGATCTTCTGCATCCAGGGTGCGTCCCACTTTTCACGCGGGATGGCCCGCGCATAGAAGGTGCCGTCCGGCTTGTCTTCGCCCATGCTCTCCTTGGTGGCGATGAGGGTCTCCAGTTCCGCCTGCTTGACCGTCTTCGCTTCGCCGAGGATGGCCCCGCGACGGGCGAGGATCTCGTGGAAGACTTCCTCGTCCGAAAGTCCCTCCAAGGCCGCCTTCACCCGTGCCTTCTTCCGTTCGTAGCGGAGCTGGTCCTCATCTTCCACCTCAGCCACGAACTCCCATGCGATGTCCACGGCTTTCTTCACGGTCTCGTCGCGGTCGGGCAGGGAGATGACGCTCATCAACTGGGGGAAGTAGGCGTTGCTGGCCGTGCGGATCAAGAGCCGGTTCGGTTCGCCGCACTGTTCTTTCGAGTACGCCCCCAGCCAGGGCCTGAGGCCATCGCAAGTACCCAAGGCCTTGTCAGCCAGAAGCACGGCATCGCCCACCGACCGCTGTGCCTTACCGCACTCGCAACGCACCCAGACCTCCGAGATGTCGCCGCTGGTGCCGCGCTCGTCCAGCCAGAGCTGCCGCCGGCACTCCGTCTGCCCGCGATGGACGAACGAGTACCAGTCAATATCGCCGACGTGCCCGCAGCGGCAGCCCCGCACGAACCGGATGGAAACCACCGGCCGCCGCTTCTTATTCTCGTCGACATAGTATTGGTTCCTGCTCAGTTTTTTGCGATGCACGAGCATGCGCGACCGCATCGTGGCTCCGGTGTCGGCCATTTCCGCATCCTGCACAATGAACCACTCGGGGAACTGCCACACCGTCATGCCGGTCGGCGGGGCCTTGAGATCGTCCGGGTCCGGCGGCGGGGATTGCAGGCGGATCGACGGCACTTCGAGCAGCTTCTTGAGTTTGTCGGTGAGCCGCGGCTCGACGATCTCGTCGCCCATGCCCAGCCAATGCTCCAGCCCGGCCACGAGCACCGAGTGCTTGGGCAGGTCGAGCATGGCCCCTGGTCCGAAGGTGGTGATGATCTGGCTCTGCCGGATCTGGCCGTGCGGCTTTGCCTTGCCTTTACCCTTCATGCCTCGTCCTCATCTTCCAGTTCGATACCGTCGAGGGTCCTGACCCACAGGTTTACGCTCGGTTCCACGTCGCGCATCGAGCGGTTGGCCCGGAACTTCTGCCGCCGCGCCGGCAGCATCTTCAGCTCGGGGTTGAGGAACTCATAGAGCAGCCGGGGGTCCTTGCCCAGTTCGACCTGGTACTGCAAGCCGGCCCCGACCTGGTCGAGTTCCATGGCGATCTTCGACCACTCTTCCAGCAGGTCACGAGCCCGATCACGAACCCGCTGCCGGACTTCCTCGGCCTCGGCTGGCGGCAGGCTTACACACCGCCTGGCCCGTTCGGCCAGGCAGTCGGCGACGAACTCCAAGTGCGCCCGCTCCTGAAGAATTGCCGCGGCCCCCCGTGGCGCCGTCATGGGCGGATGCCCGTGTCGGGCCAGACCGACCAGCGTACCTGCCAGCCCGCGATCGAGCGCTCGCGGTGAGAAGGGCGTGACGCTCGTGGCCTCGACGCTGCGATAGAACGACTGGTGGTAGGCCGCAAAACGCTCGTAGTGCGAGCGGTCCCGCGGCTTATGGACGTTGAGGACCGTCATCACCAGGCCCGGCCGCTCCTGGTCGCGGCCAACGCGGCTGGTGGCCTGGATGTACTCGGCGCTGGTCTTCGGCTGCCCGGAGACGACCATCAGGCCCAACCGCGTGATGTCCAAGCCCACGGAGATCATGTTCGTGGCCAGGGCGACATCCACCCGTTCGTCGTCCGAGAACCGCTGGGCCAGCCGCCGCTTCGCCTCGGCCACCTTGTCGGTGCTCACGCGGGAGGTCAACTCCACCGGCTCGTAGTCAATCCGTCGTTTCTCGAACAGCCCCTCCGTCTCGCCAATCCGCTTGCGCCCGCCGTAGCCGGTCAGGCGGCTGCTCACTTCGTCCTCGACGACCCGCCGTGCACCACCGAGTTCGCGTAGGCTATTAAAATACCCCAGCACGGTCATGTACGGGTCGGCCGGGTTGTCGGCGTTCTTCTTGCCGCCGAGCTTGCTGTACGCCTTCTGCGCCGCGGCCAAGAGCACGAGGTAGGCCCGCAACATGACCACCTTCGGGCTGCGGCCCTGAGCGGAGATGCCCAGATACAACCGCGGGTTGCTCTGCTCCGGCGTATGCACGTGGGCGAAGAACGAGTCCCGGCGGTCTGGGCCCGGTGGCGGGAAGATGTCTACCTGCCGGCGGTTGAAGAGGGCGCGGATCTGGTTCTCTGCCCGGCGGACGGTGGCCGTCGAAGCCACGATCTTCGGCCGGATCTTTTTACCATCCACGTCCCGGCTGCACAGTTCGTCCAGCGCCGTCTCGTAGAGACCCACGATCGTACCCAGCGGCCCGGAGATCAGGTGCAGCTCGTCCTGAATCACCAGGTCCGGCGGCAACAGCCGGCCACCGGGGAGCGGTTGGCCTTGGGCCGGCTTGCAGGGGCCGTAGAAGCCGTTCTTGTCGTAGCGGTTCACGCGGCCGAAGAACGCGCCCACCTCGCCGGTCCAGGGCATGGCGGCAAACTTGTCCACTGTAGCGATCATAAAGCACGGCAGCCGCCGGTAGATCGGCTCATCGACCGCCAGGATCGGCAGCGACCTCTCGCGGCTGAACTCACAACGGCGGTTCGAGCAGACGATGCGCAGGTCGGTCGGCTCGTTCGTACTGGGCACGAGTCGAAACGACTCCCTATCAAACTTCGTGCCGCACCACGGGCACTCCTCAAGCGGAATGGGCGATGGCTTGCGGGATGGATTGCCCTGGAAGGCGATGGTCTTGGCGCGGGCCGAATCGCTGTTGCCGTCGTTCAGCTTGCCCATCACGTTGGGCGTGGCCGCCTTGCCGACCCACAGGCCGATCTCGAAGGGCCACTCGCCCAGCTTTTCCACGTCCTCCTGCCGCTCCAACTCCAACGCACAGATCAGCGTGGCCGCACGGCTGAGCTGGTCCAGGGTCAAGAGCCGCAGCGTGTATCGCATGAGCACGCCCAGGCCGGCCGACCCGATGTCGGGGTTCTTCAGCCGCCGCAGCACGAGCGTGAAGGCCGCCAGGCCCAGGTAGGCCTCGGTCTTGCCGCCGCCCGTGGGGAAGAACAGCAGATCGACCACTTCGCGGTCGGCATCCGCAGGGTCCGCGATGCCTGGCAGGTTCATTAGGATGAACGCAAGCTGGAACGGTCGCCACTCGGGGTGGATCGTCGCCGGATCGACCTGCTGCATGACGCCCATCCGCTGCTTGGCCGCCTGGGCCATGGCCCGGTTGGTGATCTTGAAGGCGACGAGGCACTGCGGATCGGCCAGCAGGGCGATACCCCGCTCGATGCGCTCGGCCGCGATGCCGGCCAGCCGCAGCAGCTCATCGGCGGTTTCCTTCCGCCGCTGGGGCGAGTGCGGCATCTTGGCCTGCTGGGCCGCGATCCACTGCCGGTACTGGGCGACGAACCCGCCCAGTTTCGTGCGGGCGTCGTCGGGGCCGGTGATGTCCGCCAAGGCCTCCATCGACAGCGCGACCCCCGTGATCTTGGCCGGCGCAACCCGCTCGACCTCGGCCTCGGGAATCCAGCACGTCCGCACGGCCTGACAGTGACCATCGCACTTGACGGCCTCGGCAGCTACGCTGTGCCCCACGGCGTACTCGAACACGTCACGGTATTGGAGGTCGGCCACCCGATCATCCCAGTCGTCGCTCTGAAGGCTCCGCAGGTCCGGCCGGGGCACCAGCGGCTCTTGGCTGGCGATCTCCAACTGGGCCTGGAAGGCGAACGCCTCGTCGCGGTTTTCATCGTTGCCGGGATGACGACGGTTGACGAGAAAGACGGAGACCGAACGTGTCCCTTGCGGCAGTCCTCCCTCAGCACCGTCGCTCTGGACCGGCCGCACCATGAGCGCCACTTTCAGGCCCGCGCTGTTGGGCACGTCTTTCTCGACGGACGACGTCGTTCGTTCGGGCAGCGCGAGCGAGATTTGTTCTTCGCGCGGAGTCCGCTTCCATTCGACGGGCCCGCCCTGGCCCTCGCCGGGTGCGTGCATGCGGTAATCGCCCCAGCGCACGGTCACCTGCAACTGCCGCGTGGCGGCCGGCACCAGCACGCTCAGGCCGATCGACGAGGGCATGTAGGCCCGGCGGGCGGGGCCCGGCTCGGGCGTGGCGGCGTCGTCGGTGCCCCCGGATTCGCTCATCACGTCCAGGTCGTCGTCGCTGCCTTCCTCGGACCGCTGCTCCTCGGGGGCGTCCAGCGGCACCAGGAAACCGCCCAAGTACCACCGCGACGGCGCCTGCGGCAGCGTTTCGTCGGGCGTGCCCAGGTTCTGAACTGGGTCGGGCCCGATCAGGTCCAGACGCAGGGCCTCGACGAGCTGCTGACGAACGTCAACGGATTTCATCGGTCATGGTCCTTTCCGCTTGCGAGGCTTCGGAGAGGCCGCGGGCTTCTCCGGGGCCGGCAGGCTTGGCGGCCCCGGCTGATCCTGCTGTTGCCGGGCAAGCCGCTCGCGGGCCAGGCGGATGGCGTCGTGCAGTTTTCTCTCCAAGAGTTTCTGCGGCGGAAGCTCCGTCAGATACTGGGCGGCATGGATACCGCTTTCCTCCAGTCGCAGCAGGCGGACGTGCCCTTCCGTCTTGCCGGCGCAGAGAACCAGGCCCAGCGGCGGCTCCTCGCCGGGCTGTACTTCGTTCTCCTCCAGCCATCGCAGGTAGAGTTCCATCTGCCCCTTGTCGGCCGCCTGGAACTTGCCGATCTTCAGGTCGATGGCCACGAGTCGGCGCAGCTTGCGATGATAGAAGAGGAGATCCAAGTAGTAATCTTCGTCATCCACGGTCATCCGCTTCTGCCGGGCGACGAAGGCGAAGTCGGTCCCCAACTCCAGGATGAAGGCTTCCAGTTCCCGCAGGATGGCCTGCTCCACGTCCTTTTCGCTGTAGCTCCCGGTCAGACCCAGGAAGTCGAGGAAGTACGGATCGCGGAACACCAGGTCGGGGGTCAACCGGTCTTCGTCTCGCAGGGCATCGAGGTCGGCGCGGATCAATTCCTCGGGCTTCTTGGCTACCGCCGTGCGCTCGAACAACATCCGGTCGATCTTCTGCCGCAACGTGCGGACGCTCCACCGCTCGATGCGGCACATCTCGGCGTAGAAGTCGCGTTTCAGCGGGTTGTCCAGGGACAGAATTTCAACGAAATGGCTCCATCCCAATTGTGCCGACAGCGCCGACACAATTTGGTCATCGGGGAAGAACTCGGCAAACTGCATCATCCGAAACAGATTTCGGCGGCCGAACCCTCGGCCGTACTCCGTGGTCAATTGTTGCGACAGTGTCGCGACAATCTGCTCTCCGTACTCGGCTCGCTCGCCGCCCAAGATGTCCGCGCGGATGCGGATGCCGATGTGCCAGTACAGCCCGACCATGGCGGAGTTCACCGTCCGCGCCACCTGCTGGCGGGCCTGTTCGATGAGGCCGCGGATGTCGCTCAGCAGCCGGTCGGGCGTCTGCCGTGGAGCCGGGGGTGGATGGCTCGGTGCGAGGTCACGACCCGGTGGTTTGCGAGGTTGTTTTTTTGCCATGCTGTCTGCGCTTTCATGTGAACAGCGGTCGGTCGTCGGAATCCTTCCGGGCCCTGCTCGATTTCTTCGCCGCGGCCTTCTTGGTCGGGCTCGCTGCCGCCGCCTTGCCTGTCCCCTGTGCGGCTACTCCGGTGACGGCCTCCTCCTCGGCCCGTTTCTTGTTCAGTTCCAGCAAGCGGGCCAGAACCTCGTCGCGGAACTCGTCCGGCCAGCGGTAACGCCAGGGTTTCTTCTTCCCGCGGCCGCCGGAGGGTTCGCCACCGTTCTCGTCCTCGTCCTCCTCTTCGTAGTCGAGCAGGAACTCGCAGGTGGGCTTCATGTCGGTCCAGCCGTAGGCGTCCAGCACCGTCCGGTCCATCGCGGCGTGCAACTCGCGGAGCTTGAGGATGTCGGGTGAGGTCTCGTTCGGGTCGTGGAAGCGGTTGTAGGTCTTCGTCAGGCCCTCGTTGTTGCGGACCATCAGGGCGGCGCGAAACTCGTAATACTCACGACCCGCCCGCTCCAACGTCGGAATTGTCTCAGAACCATCGGGAGGCGGGAAGGTCACAAAGCAATCGCTCGGCGAGTAGTTCAATCTGTCCTCAAGCGTTGATGAGAAGAACCGAGCCCAGACTTCGTGTATGGAACTCTGTAGCGTCGAGAAAGACGCAAACGTATCAAGCGGAAAAACGGCGAGATTCTTGGAGAATACGAATCCCGTGTTCAAGAAGGTGAAGGACAAATGTTGCGTAACTAGACATGTAACCAAGACACGATCAAGCGCAGAGATTGCGCCAAAAAGCCCTGGAGTATAGCGGCCCCACAGCCACCAGTGCTCTTTGCGCCGTTTCGCGTCCCCGGTGTCGCCCAGCTTGGCCCGCTCGGGCTTCACCTTTTCCTCAACGAGCCGAAGTAAGTCTGGCCAATCGGCGGCGACTGCGTTTGGGTAGTCGGCAGGCACTTTGCCCGACCGGACCCATGCTGACCTCTCTTTCTCAGTTCCATTGTGCCATGACTTGCAAAGTTCACACCGCTGCAAAGGCATGTCAGCAAAGTTAATAACGTAGCGGTGATGCTTATGGCTCGGGCTGTCATTCACCTCTTCACCGCCGATGTACGGAAAGATTCGTTCGGAGTTCTGACTGTCGTTGGTAATCAGGCGCTCCATGACCGCGACGGCGTGAGCTTCCCCGCTCGTGTCGGAGTCGTCGAACGTGAAACCCGCTCCGTGAATAAAGCTGCCGATGTAGCATCGCCCTTCATTCCCGTGGAGGGGTACGGCATCATCATTTCCACCAGTGTGGAAAAGATAAGAAGTTATGCTCGGCACTTGCCTGCCGTCGATAGTGGCAGCACGTCCTTCGGAGCCCTTACGGACATGAACTATGCTGATTGTCACCGCCGCAGCGCCGGGCCATTTTAGTCGATTCCGCGCAGCGTAGATCGTTGCCTCGTGTAGGCAGATCCAGCGGAGGCCGGTCGCGCGCGTGTCACCTTGCCCAATCGTCTTCGTCGCAATTAGCCCAAAGCAGCCATCGTACCGTAGTAGATTAAGCGCACGGCGGAAGAAATGGGCCACCACGTCGGCGTTACCGTGGGATTCCTCGTGGATTTGCTTGAGCCAGTCCAAGTACCCCGCCCGGTTGCCATTGATGAGTGTGTTCTTACCTGCGAACGGCGGATTGCCGACGATGGCATCGAAGCCCGGATTCTCCTGCCCAAAAACCTCCGGGAACTCGATCTCCCAATGGAACGGCGTTACGGGACGATCGCCGGAGCGAAGCTGACGCACGGCATCGGCCAGCGGCTGGCGGTCCTCCATCTTGCCGCCGGGGCCAAGGTACTTGACCAGCCGCAGGGCCAGTTCCCGCACTCGCTCCTCGCGGGCCTTATCCTTCTCGGCAGAGAAGTAGGCCGCAACGACAAGGTCGCCGACGAACCGGGCCTTGTCGAGGGCCTCGTCCGCCGCGTCAAGCTGTTGGCGCAGGTGCTCGTAGGGCACCTCATCACGGGCAGCCAGGATTCTCTGCCGGAAGTCCGTCGCCCGCCGGATCGCGTCGGAAATCGGGTCACCGAACGAGAAGCCGTCCTTCTTAGCTTTCGCGTCCGGGGGAGCCCAGTGGAACGCGGCGATCTGCTTCTTCGACAGCCCCACAAGCGAATCGCCGGCCCGCAGGCTGTGGTCGAGGAAAGTGAACGGGTGGTCCTTCGCCAGCGTGGCCAGCCAGAGAGAGAGCTTGGCCAGGTCCACGGCCATCGGGTTGCGGTCCACGCCGTAGAGGCACCGTTGGGCGATCATACGCCGGGCGTACAGGATCTCGTCCTCGTCGGGCGGCAACTTGGGCACCTGGTTATGGACGTGCCACGCCTTGATAAGCACGTCGCCGAGCTGCCGGCAGGTTTCCACAAGGAAGGCACCGGAACCCATGGCGGGATCGCAGACGTTCAGGTCGAGGATCTGGTCGGGCGTCGGCTTCGGGCCGAATCGTTCAAGCACGGGGCGGAGCGTCGTGCGGACGATCGGCTCGGTGAGCGACCGAGGTGTGTAATGTGACCCGCTGCGGCGCCGTTCATCGGACGGCTGCAAGATCATGGCCGCCTTGGGCACGATGCTGGGCGTGGCGTGCCAGGCGACCTTCTTCGCTTTCGCCAGCGCGGCCAGCAGGTCGTCAAGGGTGGCCGCCTTCTTCAAGGCATCGGCCGCCTGGCCCAGCTTCTGGTCCGTATGATCCTGGAGCCACTTGGCCCGATCGGCCGGCTTGGCGGCCAGCAGGGCTTCCAGGTTGATGACGGCCGGGGCACCGTGGGGCTTCGTCGGCTTGATGGCGATCGACTGGCCCTCGGCCACGCGGAGGTTGAACCCCATCACGGTCTCGTAGACGCTGCCGATCTGCTCGACATCGAGGCTGCGATAACTGAGCCGCTCGCCGTCGAGGATCAACAGGTTCTGGAGCACGCGGTAAACCACGCCGTCCGAGACGTTCGGTATCTCCGGCTTGTCGTCCATCCGCCGGGGCGTCTTCCACGCCCGGCCTTCGAGGAAGTTGTAGCGGTCCGGGTCGAACAGGTATCCCTTGCGGGCTGGAATCCGCAGGCCGCCATGCCGGCCGCCGTCGTAGATCATGCGGAAGAGCGTCAAAAGCTGGGCCCAGGCCCCGTAACGCTGATCCATCGTGTCGGTGTACCGGCCGGCGTCGGCCCGCAGCCGGTCGAACAGCCCGGTGACCGCGTAGAAGTTGGCGTAGACGGGATCGCTGGACAGAAGATCCCGGTCCTCGGCGAAGAGCAGGAACACCAACCGCATGAGCACCGTCAGGAGCCCGGCGTACACGTGGTCGGGGTCTTCGCGGAGCACGTCGGCCAGGAACTGGCCCTTGCGGTCGTCGTCGGCCGCCTGGAAGCCGCGGACCAGTTCATAAAGGGCGGCCAGAACCTGCTCGGCGAGTTGCGTGGAGACGACGTTCTGGTACTTGCGGCTGTCGGAGAGAATGGCGGGCAGACGCTGCTTGGCCGGCAGGCTGAAGAGCCGCGGGGCCGCCAGCAGCATGTGCAGCGCGGCGAACATCGGCCGGCCGGCGACCTCGGACATAGCCGCCACGGGGAAGGTCATGTGTCCGCTGGTCTCACCACGCGGGGCATAGACCAGGCGGACGTGCGTGCCGTTGAACAACAGGCCGGCGGGCACTTCGGTCTCACGGAGCAGCCGCTCGATGCGGGCCTCGGGGCTCGCCTGCCAGTGCCGCTCGTCGTGGGCGTAGGTCTTGTCCAGGTCGGTGCCGATGGGGTAGGCCTGGACGAGCATCACCCACGGCTTCTGCCCTTCCTTGGGCTCGAACTCCTTGACAGCCCAGGTGGGCCGGAGCGTCTCGTTGTACTCCGGCAGCGTCACTTCCAGCGACTTCGCATCCTCGTCGTCGCCGCGCATGTCCACCAGGTCGGCCGGCTCCCAGCCGAAGACCGCTTGGGTGAATGTGGGGAAATCGCGGATCTCGGGGACCAGCTCGTCGCGCTTACCACGGCTCAGGCAAGCCAGGAACTGCTGGTGCTCGTCGGCGATGTTGCGGTTGACGTGGGCCTGGGCCGCCAGCAACGCCGGGATCGACACGACGAGGCCCACGGGCTGCACGTAGCCGAGCCACTGCTGATGCGCGAGTTGTTCGGGGTCCTTGGCCATTGTTCTATCCTGTCACCGGCCACAGATACACCAGGCCCACGGGCTCGACCCGCGTGGCCTTGACCTCGTACACGTCCCGGATACGATCCGGCTCCGTCTTGAGTTCCTCGTCGATCATGGTCAGCCGCTTGGCCCAGTGCCGCTTGTTGGCCTCAAGCTGCCGCCGTTCATCCTCGTGCTCAAGGAATCCGGGCAAGAACGGGCCCCGCGGGCCGCCCTTCTCGACCTTGGCGGCCGTCTCGGCGATATGCTTCTGCTGGGTCACAAGGATTTGCCGCATGGCCTTGGCTTCGGCCTCGGCCCGTTCGCGGAGCTTCTTCTGGGCTTCGGCGGCGTACTGCTCGCCACGGAGCGTCAGGTGGGGCAGCAGTTCCTGAACGTCACGCGGGGCGCATGCCTGAAGTTGCCGCTCGATGGTCTCCGTCACCGCCCGGCCGGACTTCAGAAGCAAGGCCTCGCGCAAGAGGTCCATGGTCTTGGTCTCGGCCTCGCGGGCGTAGGGCGCCAGCGGCCCCTTGCGGAGCTTGGGGTCGGTCCAGCGGGCCGTGATGGGGATCAGATCCTCGTGGAGCCGGGCGGCACCGGGGCCGTAGAGGCAAAGCCGGCCGAGCAGGACCACGCGAGGGATGGCGTCGGAGGTCTGGGCCAGGCATGCCCGAGAAAGGTCGTGATAAACGAACCCTTGGGCGATGAAATGGCTCAGCAATCGGCGCACGATGCGATGCTCCAAGTGCAGGTGCACCACGTCCTCGTCCATGGTGCCGGTGTCCTGGAACACCACGGGGCGGATCGGCGACTCCTGTCTCCACTCCCACGGCTTCTGGCCGCGTTCCCGCGGCACCCGTAGGGAATCCATCGTGTCGGTCCAATCGGATGCGGCCCCTTGCCGTTGGTCAAGCCTGGGGAACTCGTAGCGGGTCGGGCCGTCCGATGATCCATCGGTCTGCTTCAATTTCGCCGCCCCCATCATCTCTAGCGCGGAGGAGATCGCCGCTCGGAAGTGGTCATCCGAGAGGCCGATGTACTTCTGCGAGTCTTCCAGCCTGGTCCGCAGGCGGTCGATCTGTTCGTGCAAGGCAACTTGACGCTGCCGAGTCGCCTCCAATTCCTCGGTCACGGCTTCCTTGGCTTCCGGGTTCAGGTCGGCGTCCTTGATGTCCTTCTCCATGACGGCGATCTGGTCGCGGCGGATGCCCAATCGCATCTGGTCGGCCAACCGCTCCTCGATCACCTGGCCGAGGCTGCCCAACTCCGCTTTGATCCTGCCCGTCTTCTCGACAAGCACGGCGAGGATGCGGTCTTCCGGCCGCTGGCAGTAGAAGAAGTAGTGGCAGTAGACGTCGTCCTTGGGCTGGAGCTTACGGTCGATGCGGCCGTTCCGTTGCTCCATGCGGGAGGGATTCCACGGCACGTCGAAGTGGAACAGGTTCCAGCAGTGGGCCTGGAGGTTGAGGCCCTCGCGGGCGGCGTCGGTGGCGATCAGGATGCGCACCGGATGCTTGTCCGGCGGCCTGTTGAAGGCCCGCTTGATCTCCTCCCGCTCGTCGGGTGGCGTGGGACCGTGGTAAATGGCGATCCGTTGGCCGGCCCGGTCGGTGTTCTCGATGGCCGCGGAGAGCTGCTCGTCGAGGTAACGCTTCGTGTCGTCGTACTCGGTAAAGAAGATCACGCGGATGTCGTTCCAGCGAGCGCCAGGCTTCGACAGGTCCGGGCACATGTTCTCCCGTATCCAGTCGATGATCTTGCGAATCCGAGCATCGGGCCGGCCGCGGGCCGCCTCGGCAATCTCGGTCATCTCGTCAAGGAGCTTCTGCTCGCTGGCGAAGAGCTGCCGGTCCCTGGCATCATGCAGCGGGCCCGCCGTTGCCGCCGAGATCGCCGCCACCTGGGCATCGTCCTCGGCCTGAAGTTCGTCTACGGAGAGGGTCGCCCGATCATCGTCGTTACCGACGTCGCCTGCGAGAAGCTCAAGCTGGGCCGGCTCGGCCGCCGTAGCCGACTTCCCTGCCTGGGCCGCCTCCCACTGCCGCTGGACGGTGCGGCGATGCACGCGGAGCGTGCGTGCGAAGGCCTCGATCGACGACAGGAGCCGCTGCTGGAGGCCGGAGATCAACAGGCCCGCCGCCGCCTGCTTCCGTTTCGACTCGCCCGAGAGCCGCTCCTCGCGCAGACCGCGGTACTGGTCCAGCAGGGCCGACAGCCGCAGCTCTGGGGCGTCGGGCGGCAGGCCGTCGATGTCGATCTGCATGACGTGGCGTTTCGGGATGCCGGGGACGATCTCCAGCATGTCTTCCTTGAGGCGACGGACCATCACGTCGTTGAGCATGGCCTGCTTGACCGGCACGCCGCGGCAGAACCGCTGGGGATCGAGGATCTCCAGCAGGGCCGAGAAGCTGTTGGAGTGGCCGTTGTGCGGCGTGGCCGATAGGAATAGGCGATGCTCGAACCGCGGCGCCAGCTCACGGACGGCGCGGGTGATCTGCGAGTCGATGGCGTACTTCTGGCCGCTGGACGGGGCGGCGTGGTGGGCCTCGTCGAGGATCAGCAGTGTGCTGCTACGGAACTCGCCGAGCCAGTCACGCAGAGGACCGAAGTAGGTTTCGTCGATCAGCAGTCGGTGAGAGACGAGGAACCGCGTGTGCGTGCCCCACGGGTTCACGCCGTAACCCCGTTCGCGCCGCACGCGGGTGACGTATTCCTTGTCGAGGATCTCGAAAACTCTGCGCATGTTCTCCATGCCGCCATGCACGAGCGCGCTGTCGATTTTCCCCGCATCCAAAAGCCTGGGCAACTCGTCCACAACCTCATCCGCGCTCAAGGTCCACTCGGGTTTGAAGCGAAGTCCGGCCTTGGCAAAAGCCTTTTTGAAGGCAGGAAAGTCCTGGCCCGGGGTGGGACCTTGCGAGGCATTCAAGCGCGCGACATTTTTGCAACCGGAACGCGCGAGGAATTCCGCACGATCGCACAGGGACCCCCGCGCGTCAGCGGTCACGTAACAGGGGAACGCTTTAACACCTTCGCTCCATTCGCCCAGAAGCGGGAGCACGGCGATCCCGGACATCTTCATCGCTTCGGCGATCTTCGGATAGCGCATGTTGACCAAGGCGGAGGCGGTCAGCGCCGTGAGCCGCGCGGTGCGCCGGGCCCGCACGGGGCTCAAGAACCCCAACCGGCCCATGGGCTCCTTCCTCTTCCTGGGCCCCACGGGCGCGGGCAAGACGGAACTGGACAAGACCCTGGCCGGGCTCCT
>Ga0118677_10008464_pt1 | contig 16473 bp, 16 predicted proteins | sample AliMusrvi5mmetaG_FD_86154 | JGI IMG/M metagenome (GOLD analysis project Ga0118677, IMG submission 86154) | reverse complement strand
GCCGGTGATGGTCCTGCCCAGCGGGTTCACTAGCGCGGTTAAGGAAATCCTGACCCCGGAGGGCAGCGTCGCGGAGGCGTTCGCGCCCCAGTCGGTCACGCTGGTGCTCGAACACGACATCGACGTGAGCCGCGGCGACACGATCGTGGATCCCGAAGCCCTGCCGGGATCCGGCACCGACCTCCATGCCAAAATCTGCTGGCTGCACCCGCGGCCGCTCCAGCGCGGGAAAAAGTATTTCCTCAAACACACCTCGCGGACCGTCCAGGCGGCGGTGACGGCGATCGAACACCGGATCAACATCTCGACGCTCGAGCCGGAAAGCGAAGCGCAGGAACTCGGAATGAACGACATCGGGGAAGTCCGCCTGAAAACATCGGCACCGCTGGTCTTCGACGGCTACGCGACCAACCGCTTGACCGGATCGTTCATCCTCATCGAGCCTGGCACGAATGCCACCGTCGGGGCCGGAATGCTCCACCCGCCGACCGAACTCGCCAAACCGGAATACAAAGACTTTACCATCTGAAACCAATGCAGGAGACTTTCCATCCCAAGTCCGTCGAAAAGATCGGCGGCGAGCTGGCGATCGCGTGGAGCGATGGGACCGAGTCGTATCTTCCGCTCGAGGCTTTGAGGAGAAAATGCCCGTGCGCTGCCTGCGCGGGAGAGCCGGATGTCACCGGCCACGTCGTCAAGCCCCGGCAGAACCTCGGCGAGGGAAGCGTCGATCTCGTCGGCTGGCAAACCGTCGGCGGCTATGCCATCCAGCCCCGGTGGGGCGACGGGCACGGCTCGGGTCTCTATTCCTACGCGTTGCTCCGGTCGCTCAACGGCTGACCGGGACCTGCCGGTCGGAGGGGTTGCCGGTTTCCGCCATCCGTTTTTTAGGAAGCGTTTTTCGTTGCCCCGTTTAGCCGAGGGCTATACATTGCGACCATGACCACCACACTTCAAGCATGGGGAAACAGCCAGGGAGTGCGACTGCCCAAGGCCCTGCTTGTGGCGTTGCGGCTGGAGGCCGGCGCCGATGTCGAAATCAAGCTGAGCCCGAAAAATGATGCGATCATTGTGAAGCCCTTGAAACCGCGGTCTCGCGTTCGCGGGAGGCATCGGATCGAAGACCTGGTCGCGGCGATGCCCAAGGGCTATAAGACCGCCGAATTTGCCTGGGGGACGAACGGCCGCGAGGTCTGGTGATGGCGGCCTGGATCCCGAGGCAGGGTGATCTGGTGGCGCTAGATTTCGATCCGCAGTCGGGTCACGAACAGAAAGGACGACGTCCCGCATTCGTGGTGAGCAAGGACGCTTTCAACAAAAGCACAGGCATGGCGATCTGCTGTCCGATAACCAACACGGACCGGGCGGTGCCTTTCCATGTGCCCATCGCGGGACGCACCCCTTTGACCGGGTTCGTGATGTGCGAGCTGGCGAAATCGCTCGATTTCCGCTCGCGGGGGATGAAACTCATCGAGCGTGCGCCGCAGGATGTGCTGGAGGATGTGCTCTCCATCATCGATGCCTCGGTGTTTTGAGCGAATGTTTTGGGGCGCGATTCGCCCGAAGAACGGTTTGACCTGGCGAGCCGCGCCTGTATCATCCCCATCCCCCGACAAAAACACCAAAAGAAACAACAATACCGTGAGCGACAAAGCACCTTGGATCACCTTTCGCCCCGAACTGCGCGTGCTGGACTGCACGATCCGCGACGGCGGGCTCATGAACAACTCCCGGTTCTCCGACGAGGAGGTCGGCGCGGTTTACCGGACCTGCATCGAGGCCGGGATCGACTACATGGAGATCGGGTATAAAAACTCGCACGAGGCGTTTCCGAAATCCGAATTCGGCCCGTGGCGGCACTGCGACGAGGAGGATCTGCGCCGCGTCGTCGGCGACCACACATTTGAAAAAACCGGCTTGCGGCTCGCCGTGATGGCGGATGCCGGCGGCAAGTGCGACTGGCAGCGCGGGATCCTCCCGGCCGACCAGAGCGTGCTCGATATGATCCGCGTCGCCTGCTACGCGAACCAGATTTCCGAGGCGGTCGAAATGGTCCACCACTGCCACGAGCTCGGCTACGAGACGACCCTCAACATCATGGCCATCTCGACGGTCCACGACGTCGAGATCGACCAGGTGCTCGACATCGCGCGCGAAACCCCGGCGGGGACAGTCGTCGTCGTGGACAGCAACGGGGCACTCTACCGCGAGCAGATCGACCACCTCGTCAACAAATACCGCAAGGCCCTCGAAGGGACGGGAAAAGATGTCGGCATCCACGCCCACAACAACCTCCAGCTCGCGTTCGCCAACACCATCGAGGCCATCATCCTCGGCTGCAACCGCGTCGATGCCACCATGATGGGGCTCGGCCGCGGCGCCGGGAACTGCCCGATGGAAATCCTCCTCAGCTTCCTCAGGAACCCGAAGTTCAAGCTCCGCCCGGTCCTGGATTTGATCCAAAAAACCATCATGCCCATGAAGGGGCGCTTCGACTGGGGCCCGAACATCCCGTATATGATCACCGGCGCGCTCAACGCCCATCCCCGCAGCGCCATGGCCTTTTGCGAAAGCGAAAAAGGCGGCGACATCGTCGCCTACTACGACAAGATGCTCAACGAGGGCTGAGCCTTTGCTTTGTCGAAAACATCTCGTGGCATGGGCATGCCCATGTCTTGCTGGATTGTTACGCATGGGCAGGGCACGGGCAGGATGCCCATGCCATGGGAGCGAACCGTCCGAAAATCCTAGGAGCGATGCTCTCTGCCGGGCAACTTGCCTCCGGCTTCGTGGAGTGGTATAGAAGAAACACCGTGAAGCAATACCGCCCGAACGTGGAGAGGCAAAAGGAGCTTTACTCGCGCATGAAAGCGAGGGAGATCTTCCGCCGCATGTCGGGGAGAACCAAGCCCCCCGGTGCCCGGCGGATTCCCGACAACTCCGAACCCTGGCTCCCCGGCGGCGTCCACTCGGTCGCCGATGCCCTCTATATCTCGGACCGGATCCAGGAGACGATGAACGAATGGAAGCTATCCCCGCCACCACGGAGCTGATTCGTTTTCTGGCATCTACCCACCGCGTGGTGGTGTTGGGAGGTCTCGCGGTGATCAGCCATGGACTCAGCCGGGTGACACATGATGCCGACTGCTGGCTGGAGCCGAATCTTTCGACTGAGTTGTGGTGCGAGGCCGTGAAAAAAATCCTTCTCGAGTGGCCTCGGCTCCGCATGGTTTCCATGGGAGATTGGAGCGAGCTGCCAGCGGATGAACTTGCGGGCTATATCGAGGATTTTGGCGTTGTGCGGATCCTCGGTGCCACCCAGCCATTTGACATTTTCCGCCGCCCGAACGAAATGGAGGTTTCGGGATTCGAGGAAGTCTGGAACCGCGCCACCCCTCAGGCCGATGGCACCCGCCTGCCGGATGTCGTGGACCTTCTGGTCACCAAGCAGGACACCGGCCGGGCTAGGGACACCTATGACATCCAGTTTCTGGAAGGCAAAGCGGAGGAGATGTATCTGGAGCGACTTCCTCGGGCCAGCCCGGACGAGGCTCTGGCAATGCTGGCCCGGTTCTTGAACCCGAAGGTCGCCGATGCCGCCTCAAGACATGCCGACCCGCGCGTCCGCGAGGCCGGCAGGATGTTCCTTCGGGAATTGGCAGCCGAGGGCGATCCGTTTGCAAGGGATCTTCTTGCAGGGTTTGAATGATCGCGAGAAACGGCCGTTTATCCCGAATACGGCGATTGAGAAATTCTTTCAGAATTCCTCTACTTATTCCTGGCGGTGGCGCAGCGCTCGAGGGCGGCTCGCAGGGTGTCGGCGCGGATCGGTTTGCTGAGGTAGTCGTTCATCCCGGCGATGCGGCAGCGCATGGGATCCTCGGGCATGGCATCGGCGGTCAGGGCGGTAATCCACACCGTGTCCCCCCGCCTGCGAAGCGCGGCGGTGGTCTCGTATCCGTCCATCTCGGGCATCTGAATATCCATCAGGACGATGTCGTAGGGCTCCGACTCCAGGCGCTCGAGGCACTGCCTCCCGTTCTCCACAACCCCGGGAGTGTAGCCCAGACGCTTGAGGATCTGGAGCACGACCTTGCGGTTGATCGCGTTGTCCTCGGCGACGAGTATTTTCAAAGGAAACTTCGCCGCCAAGGTGTCTTCAAGAAGCCCGGCCGGCAGCGGTTCGGGAGCGGAAGGCGTCCGGGAAAACAGGCTTCGAAGCACATGGAGCAGCGCCGCCATCCTGACCGGCTTGCTGAGCGATCCCTGCAGTTTCACGCCGGGAAGCTCTCCGGCGCGGGCGAGCGAGGGAACCGTTAGCCCGACGGCTTTCGTTTCCCCTCCGGGTTTTGAAAGGAGCAGGGCGATTTCGGCCAGCATGGCGGACGGGAGGCCCTCGTCCACCAGCAGGAGATCCGGCGGCCCGCCTTTCTCCCAGCACGCTTTCAACGACGGGATGTCTCCGGCGGTTGAAACCTTGGCCCCGAGGGCGCCCAGCCAATCCCGCATCATCATCCGGAACGAGTTGTTGTCGTCCGCGAGCAGGATCGATTTTCCCCGGATCAAGCCGGCCTCCACACGCGGGTTCCTTTCCCGGCGCTCGGCGAGCGGGACCAGCACGACGAACTCCGCGCCCTTCTGGTCCTCGCTATGCACGGTGATGGCACCTCCCATCAGCGCCGCCAGCCGCCCGCAGATCGCGAGCCCCAGGCCGGTGCCGCCAAACCTTCTCGTCGTCGAGGAATCGGCCTGGCTGAACGGGAGAAAAATCCCCTGCTGTTTGTCCTCGGGAATCCCGATGCCGGAGTCCTTCACGGAGAGCATGAGCGCGTCTCCTCCGGGCGGCCAGGGTTTCCGGCTCAGCGTGACCACCACCTCGCCGCTCGCCGTGAATTTCAGGGCGTTGCTGACCAGGTTGGCAAGGATCTGCCGGAAGCGCGCTTCATCGCCGCTGATCCAGTCGAGATCCTGGCTCTCGAACCGCGCCAGCAGTTCGATTTCCTTCTCCGACGCCATAAAGCCGTAGAGATCCAGCACCTCCTCCACGCAGCTCCTCAACGAGAACGGCCTTTCTTCGAGCACCAGTTTGTCCGAATCCATCTTCGAGAAGTCCAAGATGTCGCTGATGAGGTGGAGGAGCGAGTCTCCGCACTTGCGGATCGTATTCAGATACTCGCTCTGTTCCGGGTTGAGCGGGGTTTCGAGAAGCAGGTTCGCGCAGCCGATGACGCCGTTCATCGGGGTGCGGATCTCGTGGCTCATGACGGCGAGGAAATCCGTCTTCGTCTGCCCGGCGGCCTCGGCGGCATCGCGGGCGGCAATCAGGTCGGCCTCGACGGCTTTCCGCGCTGAAATATCGAGCAGCACGCCGTCCACAAACGTCAGATTGCCGCCGTCGTCACGGGTCAGAACCGCGCGATCCAGCACCCAGACCGGACGGCCGTCCCTGTGGAGGCAACGGTATTCGCGGATCAGCGAGGTGTCGCGGCCACCCCGGACTTTCGTCCAGCTTTCCAGCTCGCCGGCGTCTTCGGGATGAATCCGGTTTTCCCAGGAATCCGGCCCGTCGGGCATCTCGCGGGGCAGGTATCCCAGAATCGCATCGCACTCACCGCGCCATTCCAGATACTTCCTCCGCACGTCGTAGTGGTAAACGATCTGGCCGAGGGCGCTGACCAACCTCCTGTTCCGCTCCTCGGCAGCCAGTTTCTCCGAATGGACGAGCAGCCCGTCGGCTTCCTCCCTTGCCAGCCGTTTCCTGAAGCGGAAAACCAGGATCCCCACAAGAAACGATGCGATGGCGACAAACACACAGGCAAAGCCAATGGCCCACCAGATATGGGCCAAATAATGGACGTAATCCGAAAGATCCAGATCCACACCAACAACGGCGACCGTGCGTCCGTCGCTTGTCTTGGCGGGGGCCACTGCAGTCAGGAAGGTGCCAAACTCGTCGGTGTATGGTTCTTTGCTGACATAGCTTGTTCCCTGCCGGAGCGCTTCCAACTTCGCGCGGTCCTCCTCCGGGGACCTGCTCTGGTAATATTCCATGAGCCTAGAGGCTTCCATCTTGCGGTTGAATCCCAGTCGATCCGCAGCCGTGGCGGTATCCAAGATAAAATAGAACCGGCCATTTTTTTCAATGAGGGTATAGAGATAGGCGATTTCTGGAACCCCGCGATGGAATTGGACCATGGGTTCCAACGCCCGCAGATACTCGGGTCCGCCTTCCTGCGAGGGGTCCGTCAGTTTCTCGTGCAGATCCCCGTCCACAAGACCCGCCGCCGCCTGCGCCATCCGCAGCAGGTCGCCCCGGACGGTCTCCTTCTGGATCGAGAGCGACTCCGAGGCTAGAAAGGCAATCCCCGACATCGCCGTGACGAACACGACGAGACCCACGAAAACCGCCTCGACATGCGGACGGATTCCAGAAGACGGTTTCTTGCTGGCGAAGTGAGAGGCGGGCAAAGCGGGGAAACCGTAGCGCACCCCGGATCTTTTCACAATCTCTGTTGAGCCAGAGAACGGCGATTCTTGTAGAGGTTGCAACGCAGGACGCGAAGCGTCCGAGGCCGGGCTTTCCATTCTGAAAGAATTTCTTAATCGCCGTTTTCGGGTGAAAACTCCAAGCGCACGGAGATGACGTCGCTGGTCCGCCCGGCGCGAGCGAGCTGCGGGTGGTTGGGAATTTTGGATGTGGAGACCATCCCGCTCGTCGTGATCTCAGAAAGGATGAGTCTTTTTCGAGTTCGCCAAAAACAAACCACCCGCACCTGTCGGAGCGGGTGGTTTGTGAAAGACTCCCAAGCGAATTATTTTGCCGTGCCGCGCTTGCGCCAGCGGATAAACGCCAGCCCCGCCAGCCCGGCCAGCGCCAGCGTGGAGGGCTCGGGGACCGCCATCAGGAAACCATGCTGATTGCCATCGCTCGTGCTGTAAGCGCCGACGATGCTGTCTCCGGAAACTCCAAAGGGAGCACTGTTGGTGGATCCCGGAATATCCAAAGTGGTGTAGGTGGTGCCGTCATATATAAATCCCATCTCGGCGGTGGTGCTGGCATCAATGTATGTCCCCACCACAAGATTGCCGGAGACACCATAGGCGACGGCTGAAAGGGAGCCGGTCGGAGTCAGTGTGATGTAATGGACCCCATCGTAAAGAAACGCATGGTTGGTGAAACTTCCATCGATGTAGTAGCCAACAATCAAACTGCCTGAGATGCCATAGGCGAAGGTGCCTGTAACAGCCAGCGGAGCATCCAGAGTTGTGTAGGTGGTCCCATCAAATACATACCCGTGCGAGCCGCTCCCATCCGAGAAATTTCCCACGATATTGCTACCCGAAATGCCGCGCGCCTCGGTGCCAGTCAGGGTGGTAAAAATGCTGCCATCATAGACAAAGGCATGGCTAACATACTCGCTGTCAAGATAGCTCCCCACAACGCTATTGCCGGAAACGCCGAAAACGGAGGTGGAACTTCCGCCAGGGTAATTCACCGGGGCATAAGTGCTGCCATCGTAGATGAAACCCGATTGGTTCAACGAGGCGTCGCTGGTGTTGCCAACGATGTTGCTGCCGGAAATGCCATAGGCAGCGGTGTAAGGATTGCCGGGAAAATCAAGCGTGGTGATGGAATATTGCGCTTGGGCAGTGATGGCCGCCGCGGCCAGCAAGGCCAGCGCGATGATGATAGCCTGATTATTGGTCCTCATAAAACTGATTGGAAAGGTTGCTTGGGCAAACGACGGGGGGAAGCAGAATGTGACGAGAAGGCCAAAAAGCGGGACGAACGGCCACTCGGCCGAAAATCTCACCAACCAATGGCTCGATTCGCGCGCAATTCGGAATGCGAAATGGGAAATGCCGCCCTAGCCGCGTGACAGCGACCGCTTGAGTTTTTGCGCGGCGTTGCGGCCCAAGGCGAGGGCGGGTGTCGCCACGTCGAAGCGCACGGTGGCACCGCGGGCGCTGAAGTCCAGGCGGCCGATGTGGTGCAGGTTGACGATGGTGGCGCGGTCGGTTTGCAGGAACGTGTCAGCCGGCAGCACCGCCAGCCAACCCGCCAGCGTCTGCCGGACCGTGACCTTTCGTTTGTTTGCGGTCAGGAGGGTGGTGTAATTTCCGTCGGCGGTGATGCAGAGAATCTCGTTGGGCTGGAAAAAGACACCGGATTGCCCGGCGGGGATGAGCCGGTGGTCCGCACGGGCGGCAAGGTGTCCTGCGGGTGGTGCGCCGGGCGGCGGCATGTGGGAAGCCGGGGGCGCGAAAGCCGGCAAGGCGTTCAAGACCTGCTGGAGCTTGCGAGCGGGTTCCACGTCTGACGCACGAACTGGACCGCTGCGTCCGGCGGTCAGAACCAGGATCTGGCCGGCAGCCGTGGTTTGGTAGATGGCGACCATGTCCCGGATGCCGAGCAAGCGGTCGACTTCGTTGTAAATTTCCGTGCGCTGCCACTGGCGGTCGGGCAGCAATTCGCCGCGGTGGTAAACCGCCGATTGTCCCCGGGGAAAGAAATTCTGGACGAACGGATGTCCGGCTTGAGTCCGCTGGATCGTCTGCACCAGCGAATGGGCCTGCCCCAGCCAGCCTTCCCCCGGATGAAACATCTCGGTGGTGCGCGTTTTCAAATCGCATGTGACGGCCGAATAATAATCGCCGGCGACCAAATCCTGAAACACCGTCAAGGTCGCCGCGGCCAACTGGCGCGCGTCGGGCGCAGAAAGGATGCGCTGCAACAAGTCCAGTTGGATTGTGGTGTTGCCCATGCGATAAACGCTTGAAGCGCACGATAGACCGCCGGGGCCGCGAAGCCAAGCGCTGTTTCGAGCGCAACACGCGGCGAATGGGGCGAAGATTACCGGAAAACTTTTCCGAGCATTTTCGAGGCGGGGGCGGGAACGAACGGGCTCACATCGCCTCCGAGCCGCGCGACTTCCTTGACGATGCGCGAGCTCAGATACGTGTAGTCTTCCTTGGGCGTGAGGAAAACGGTTTCCAGGCGGGCTTCCAGCTTCCGGTTCATGAGCGCCATCTGAAATTCGAACTCGAAATCCGAAACGGCGCGAAGCCCTCGGATCATCGTGAAAACCCCCCGGTCGCGCGCGAAGTCCACCAGCAGGCCATTCAAGGGAACCACTTCGATGGCCGGGTTGTCGGCGGTGCTCTCCTTCAACATTTCGATCCGGTCCTCGACCGAAAACAGCGGGTGTTTTCCCTCGCCTGTGGCCACGGCCACGATGACCGAATCGAAGAGGTGGGCCGCCCGCGAGATGACATCGAGGTGGCCGAATGTCACGGGGTCAAAACTTCCCGGGTAGATGGCGCCGCGGGGGGTCATTCCCACTCGATGGTTGCCGGCGGTTTGCTGGAGACGTCGTAGCAGACACGGTTGACGCCTTTGACCTCGTTGATCACGCGGGCCGAAATGCGTCCGAGAAGCTCGTAAGGCAGGCGCACCCAGTCGGCGGTCATCCCGTCGTGGCTTTGGACCACCCTCAGCGCGATCGTGTAATCGTAGGTCCGCTCGTCGCCCATCACCCCCACGGAACGTACCGGAAGAAGCACTGCGAACGACTGCCAGACCTTGTAATACCAGCCGGATTTCTTCATCTCCGCGATCACGATGGCATCGGCGTCGCGGACGATCCGGAGCCGCTCGTCGGTGATGTCCCCGAGGATCCTGACGGCCAGGCCCGGGCCGGGGAACGGCTGGCGCTGGACGATTTCCTTCGAGAGCCCGAGCTCGGCCCCGACGCGGCGGACCTCGTCTTTGAAGAGCTGCCGGAGCGGCTCGACCAGCTCGAATTTCATCCGCTCGGGAAGCCCGCCGACATTGTGGTGGCTCTTGATGAGCGCGGCCGGATTTCCGGAGATGGAAACGCTCTCGATCACGTCAGGATAAAGCGTCCCCTGCGCGAGGAAACGGTAGCTGCCGGGAGCGGTTTTCTTGAGGTCGCGGGCGGCGGATTCGAAGACCTTGATGAACTCGTTGCCGATGATCTTGCGCTTGCGCTCGGGATCGGTCACCCCCTTCAGCTTGTTCAGAAATTGCTTCGTCGCGTCGATCGTCCGCATGCGGATCCGGAATTCTCCGGCGAACAATTTTTCCACGGCGGCGGCCTCGTCTTTGCGGAGGAGCCCGTTGTTGACGAAGATGCAGGTGAGCTGGTCGCCGATCGCCTTGTGGAGCAACGCGGCGGCGACCGAAGAATCGACTCCTCCGCTGAGCCCGAGGATCACCTTCCCGTCGCCGACCTGCTCGCGGATCTCGCGGCACGTCCGGTCGATGAAGGATTCCATCGTCCACGACGGCCGGCACCCGCAAATCCTGTGGACAAAGTTGGCCAGGATCTCGTGTCCGCGCGGGGTGTGCACGACCTCGGGGTGGAATTGCAGGCCGTAGATGTTGCGCTTCGTGTCGCCGATCACCGCGTGCCGGGAATTCTCCGTGCGGCCGAGCGCGCGGAATCCCGCGGGCAGCTTCGTGATCTTGTCTCCGTGGCTGTTCCAGACATCCAGCTCGGCGGGAAGCTTGTGGAAGAGTGCGCACCGCGGGTCGCCTTTCAATTTTCCGGGCCCGTATTCGCGGCGGTCGGAACGCTCGACTTTTCCGCCCAGACCGTGCGCGATCAACTGCATCCCGTAGCAAATCCCGAGCACCGGGATGCCCAGCGAATAAATTTTCGCGTCCACCTGCGGGGCCTTCTTCGCATAGACGCTCGCGGGGCCGCCCGAGAGGATGATGCCGGACGGGTTCAGGGCGCGGATCGCGGCGGCCTTGGTGTGAAACGGGACGATCTCCGAATAGACATGGCACTCGCGGACCCGGCGGGCGATGACCTGGGTGTATTGGGATCCGAAATCAAGGATCAGGATTTTATCTCCCGGTGGATGAAGGTCGCTCATGGAAATGGTGGTGTGCGCGGATCGGCGGACGCGGGGGCGATTGGCACTCAGCGGTATTCCGGCCCGTAGGAATCGCGGGTCGGATCGTTGGGCACAATCTGCCCCTTCCCTCGAATGCCATCCTGGAACTGCTGCCCGACCCCGGATGCGCCCGAATCGGCAACCGAACAGGCACTCAAAGTGAAAATCAAAACCACGCCGAAGAACAAGAAGACGCCTTTCATCGGGCAGAGAATAATGATTTGTTCCGGTATGGCAAACATGATTCCACAGGAGACGCTGTTGGGATTTTACCGTCAGGGGGTCTTCCCCATGGCCGGCCCGGACGGGTTGCGCCTGTTCTCGCCGGATCCCCGCGGAATCCTGCCGATCGGGGACTTCCACGTCCCCCATGGCACGAGGCGCGCATGGAAAGAAAAAGAGTGGGAGCTTCGCGTGGACACCTGCTTTCCGGAAGTCATGCTCGCGTGCGCCGAGCGCGAGGAAACATGGATCGACGAGACGATATTCCGGAGCTACGTCGCCCTGCACAATGCCGGCCATGCGCACTCGGTCGAAATCTGGAGCCATGGCCGGCTGGCCGGCGGATTATACGGGGTCCGGATCGGCGCGGCCTTCTTCGGGGAATCGATGTTCCACCGCGTCACGAACGCCTCGAAGCTCGCGCTCTGCTGCCTGGTGGCATTGCTGAAACACGGTGGCTTCCAGCTCTTGGACATCCAGTGGGTCACCCCCCATCTCGCGCGCTTCGGGGCCGTCGAAATTCCCCGCGCCGTTTACCTGGGGATGCTCGCCTCTGCGGTCAACAGCCCGGCGAATTTCCAAGACCCGGCTTTGCCGCACCCCGCCATGGACGAGCTTCTCGAGCCAGGGGTGAGCCGGGCGTGATCCCTATTTCAGCTCCAGTTTCTGGAGCGGTTCCGGAGAAATGGCGACGAGCCCGGAAAACGGGAAGTCGAGGTTGACGATCGTGTAGAGCGTCAGGCAGATGACACCGGTCAGAAGCATCGTCATGATCGCCTGCGCAAAAAAATTCCGAGGGGCGAAAAGAAACGAGAACCCGATGGTGGCGACGCCTCCCGCCAGCAGGATGCACCAGAGGAACGGGATAAGCCCGGAGGATGCGTCGTCAAGGCGCGAGGCCCGCAGTTCCTTCAAGTGGTTGAGATTGCCGACGGATTCCTGGAAAAACGCCCCCTCCGCGAGGTTGTCCACCTTGTGGTTCGCATACGCGTCGGTGAGTTGATTCAGCAGGTGTGCGGTCCGGGGATCGGCCTCTCCCCGCTCGAGGCTCTCCCACTCCCGGTCCACCAGCGCGTCGCGATAATCCCGCATCAGCTTGCGGACTTCATCCCGAAACTCCGGAGGAAACGCCTGCGCATTGGAATAGAGGTCCCCGAGACACCGGGCCTCTTGGACGAGGTTGGATCCGGTCGCGGAATAATACTGCCAAGTGTTGGCGACAATGAACGCGAGAAAAATCCCGTAAATTGTTCCCAAGGTGCCGAAGATCGCGCCCGTCACATCGTGGTGCTGGCTCAGAAATTTTGCCGGGATCAACTTCCTCGTCACGAGCAGCCCGGCCAGCGCGAGGACCACCGGACAGAGGATGCAGACCACCCAGAGCAGGAACGGCGAGAGATTCAGCACGAGGGTCTGCTCCACGGATAATGCGGCGAGGAATTTCATTTCAGCGATTCAAAAACGTAGGGGGAAAACCTGCGAGCCGGAACCTGACACAGACAGGGAAAGCTCGGGGACCATAATGCTACTCAAAGCCACGGCGGCACAATGTCAAACTGGAGAATGCCAGCCGTTGCCCGCGCCGCAGCGCAGAAAACGTGGAATTTTTCGGTTCACGCGATAGATTACAAGACATGTCGATTTCCCCGGCCCGGATTGCGATGGTTCCCGCGTGCGTTTTCGGTCTGTATTTGACAGCACTTGCTGCGGCTCAGGATGCGGCTGATCCCCGCTGGGCGGCGCAGATCCAGGAGGAGGCAAAAGGTCTCCCCGGATCGCCTGCGGTTCTCATCGACGGCTCGGCATTGAAGGATTTCAGCCGCCAAACCGCGGAAGGCTTCGGGGCGTCGTCGGTGGTGGATGTGCAGGGACAGCCGTTCGCCAAGGCCATTCGCGTGGAAGCCCTGCAACGCATCGACCCGGAATGGCACACGCAGGTGGTCAGCCAGTCTAACAAAGACGCCGTGCGCAAAGGGGACACCCTTCTCGTGGTCTGTTTCGCGCGATGCCTCGACTCCAAGGCGGAATCCGGCGGCGCTCTCGCGACGGCCCGCCTCCAGCTCGCCCGCCCGCCGTGGACCGGGCTCATCGACTTCAGCCTCCGGCCCGGAAAAGACTGGCAGAAATTCTACCGCCACGTCCGGGCGGACCAAGACATGAAGCCGGGCGATCTGAATCTCGCCTTTCATTTCGGGCAATGCGCCCAGACGCTGGAACTCGGCGGCGTGGCGCTGTTCGATCTCGGCCAGAACGTGGACATGGCGAAAGTCCCGGTTTCCAAAATCACCTATGCCGGCCGCGAGCCGGATGCCCCCTGGCGCAAGGCGGCGCAGGAGCGGATCGAGCTTTACCGCAAGGCGGATTTCGAGGTGCAGGTGAAGGACGCCGCCGGAAAACCGGTCCCGAACGCGTCCGTCCGCGTGCGGATGCTGCGCCACGCCTATCAATTCGGCACGTTCCTCGAAAGCCCCGCGCTCTGGGAGAACGCCGACGGACAAAAATACCGGGAGACGCTCCGGCAGTTTTTCAACCGTGTCACCGTGCCGCTGTACTGGGCCGACTGGGGGTGGGACAATCCTGAGACGCAAAAAACCTACCTGAAGCTCGCGACGGTGGCGCGCGACATGGGGATGCATATCCGCGGGCACAACCTCATCTGGCCGGACTGGCGCAACACGCCCGGCTGGCTGCGCAAGTTCGAGAACGATCCGCGCCGGTTGCGCAATCTCATCAACGCGAGCATCGCCGAGCGGGTCGCGATTTTCCGTCGTTTCGAGTTCGACGATTACGACGTGATCAACGAGCTGCGCGACAACCACGCCATCGCCGATATCCTCGGCGACGACGAGCCCGCGCACTGGTTCAAGCTGGCGCATTCGCTCGACCCGAAGCCGAAGCTCGGGATCAACGAATACGACATCGTCGCCGGCGGCGGACACACGGAGGCGCAGCAGGCCACCTACGAAGGGCACATCCGCCAGTTGCTCGGCCACGGAGCGCCTCTCGGCGTCATCGGGGTGCAATGCCACATGGGCGAGCAGTTGACGCCGCCGCAGGATGTCGTGAGGATCCTCGACCGGTTCGCCAAATTCGGCCTGCCGATCCAAGCCACGGAGTTCGACATCAACGTCGAGGACGAGGAGGTGCAGGGGGATTACATGCGCGATTTCCTCACCGCGTTTTTCTCGCATCCCGCCACCGAAGCCATCACGCAATGGGGGTTCTGGGAAGGCCAGCACTGGATCCCGCGCGCGGCGCTTTTCCGCACGGACTGGAGCATGAAGCCCAACGGCAAAGCGTTCGCGGATCTGGTGCGGAAGGAATGGTGGACCGATGCCGGCGGGACGACGGGCCCGGATGGCCGGTATCAGACACGCGGATTCCTGGGCGATTACGAGGTCGAGGTGAAAGCCGGCGGCACCACCGTGCGGCTCCCCGCAAAAATCGCCCGCGGCGGGGCGCTGCTCAAGGTGCGGCTGGACAAATAACCTCTCCAGCAAACGGGCGGCGTGTTCAGCCTTCCGCCGTCACGCCCATCGGCACACCGGATTCGTTGGTGGGCGGAACCGGCTCATGGACCGCTTTGACCCGCCGGATCAGCCAGAGGCTCAGCAGGCTGACCGACACGGCCAGCCAGCCAAGCCAGTTCACATGCAGAAGCCCATCCGGGGTTCGGAGCACCACCCGGCCGGCCATGATCGCAGCAAGCCCGGTGCAGAAATCACGGGTGCAGGCGGTGAGGCTCATGAACCCGCCACGGCGCGATGACGGGACCGCCGAGGTGAGAACCGCCTGCGCCGGCACATACCGGCCGCTCGCAAAAACAAAAAACACGCCGCTCAGCGCCAGCGTCGCCGGAATCGGGAGCGGTCCCGCATGCGTGAGAACAAGCACCACTACGACGGACACGCAAACCAATACCGTGAAGACCCTCACACGACCGAGCCGGTCGCAAAGCTTTCCGATATACGGCGCGGTGACGATGGTGAGCAGGCCGCCCAGCACATAGACCAGCGCGAGGCAGCTTTCCGGCAGCTTGAGGTTGAAGACGAGATGCGGCGACAAAAACGGGATGATCGTGAAGTGCCCGAACACCAGCGACACCATCAGCAAGAGCGCCCGCCACGCATTCCCGTCCGAGAGCAAAGAAAGAAAATTTTTCCGCGGAGCGGGCGGGCCAGTCACGAGATGCCCGCGCACGGGCGGCAGGAAGGCCAGCAACGGGTAGGTGGGGGCATCGGAAAAGGGGTTGAAGGAATCGTCGTTATGCTGCACCACGTTGCCGCCGGGATGGCTAATGGTGGACTTGAGCCGGTCCTTGACCGAGCGCACGAATTGCGAGATATTGCCCATGTGCTCATCCTCGGCGCCGGATTGGCCGTAGGTATTTCGGGCTAATTCCTGCAATATTCCAGCAAGTAAAGTCGTTTTCGGGAGGCTAGAATTGGGTTTGTATCTCGCCTCTACCTGCTTTGCAAGTACTGCGGCGCGGCCGACGAGTTCCGGCGCCATCTTTAATGGGCGCGCGCGATTTTGCGCGATCTGGAACACGCGGTCCCGCTTCCCTTTGCGGAAGATGGCAAACAGGTCATAATCGCCGACCAGCGCGCATTTGCGGAGATTGGAATGCTGGCCATCCTGGAAGACGGGATTGACCATCGCCAGCACCGGCACCAGGGTATTGCCGTCCTGGTAAAAGATGCCCCATTTCGGTTCCTGCCCGTTGGCGACGGCCAGGAAGGTCATGGAGCCGGACGGACCGGTGCAGCGTAAGACCTGGGTATCCTGGGTTAACACCGTGGACGAAATGCCGTTCATCGCTAACCAGTTGAGACGATTGGTGGTGAGGTAAAGCGGCGTGCAACCGGCTTCATGTTCGAAGGCTTCGGTGATGAGTTTTGCTTGTTTGCCCAGGCGCTTGTTATATTCGGCTTCCAACTCACCGGATCGATGTTGCGCCACTTTCGAGAAGCGCGCTTCCTTGAGCACGAAGCCCGCCATGGGCCCCCAGTCGCAGGATTTGGCTTTGATATGGAAGCCTTTGGTGGAATATCCCTCCGCCAGGACACCCGTGCTCCACTTATTCAAGTCGCGTGAGATGATGACGCAGTTGAGTTGGCCGGCGACACGCAGGAATGCCTCCGCATGACGGTCGACAAAGCCGCACTCCCGTACCGCATTAGAGCCCCATTTCATGGCAACCTCGCTCTGTAATCAATAATACGAACCAAGCGGTAAAATACTTTATACCTGCCTATAATAATAGTCAATCCATATATCGGTGCAGGCAGACGCGCAGACTCAAGGCGCAGGTACAGCAGGACT
>Ga0118677_10005364_pt1 | contig 16475 bp, 11 predicted proteins | sample AliMusrvi5mmetaG_FD_86154 | JGI IMG/M metagenome (GOLD analysis project Ga0118677, IMG submission 86154) | reverse complement strand
CTGTCGCCAAGGCCTTGATGCCGCACCTTTCCGGCACCTAACAAATCCAGCATCCCGGTATTCACCATGAACTCCTTTCCCGCCTACCTCCATTCGCAGCTCGCCGAGAAGCTCAAGAACCGGCGTGTGGTCGTCTGGTACGACCCGAACCGGGAGTTCATGCCTTTTGTCGAGTCGCTGGCGCCGACAGCCGCGGAAGACGGTGGACTTCCCGTGGCGAAGGTCGGCGAGGTGTACACCCGGTTGGCGGTGTTCGCGGGATCGTATTTTGCGCTGCGGATGACGGTCGAACCGTTGGTCTCCATGAACCGGCCGCAACCGCTGTTGATCTACTTGCCCGGCGAACGCCGGGACCGTCAGGGGTCCCCCCTGATGGAATTGGAGTGCGCCGGGGATTGTTACGAGCCGCAACTCAAGCGGCTCGCCCGCAACGTGATGCGGAAGTCCTTCAGCGACGGCGTGATCGACGAGATGCTGGCATCCGAATCACTCGGCTACGCCGACATCGTCGCACTGTTGGAACAAGACGGCATCGCGCCGGGCCAAGGAGGATCTTTGCTCAGGCTCGTCTATGACAGCCAAGACAATGTGGTGGTGGCCGCCGGATGGCTGGCGAAGCCCGACCTCGATTCGGTGGTGCAGGACAAGGGGGCCGGATTGGAACTCGACAAGCTGTTGGCATCACGTGCCGGCTTTGACATCGCCAACGCAGGTTCTCCGGCCGAAGCACGCGCGGCATTTGGGCGCTTCCTGCTCGTGAACGAGTTTCGCGAGGACCTGGGATGCCCGCCGCCGGCATCGGTCGGAATGGTCCCGCAGATGACGCTAAGGGAGCACCGTGAATTTCGCGACAAGGTGCTGGCTCACCTGCGGTCGCGGGAAGCGGTGGCCTTCGAGCGCCTCGCGGATACCGTCGAGGCCGAGTTCGGATTGGCCACGGCCGGGATCGATGCCGCCGACCTCGGGCGCATCGACACCTTCCGCTTTGAGGAGCGGGCGATGCTGCGGTATTGCGCGGAGTGCATCGCCGCCGGTGCCTGCCAAAGCGCCAAGGAATTGGTGGAGGTTCACAGCCAGAGTTTCTGGGCACGCAGGGATTTGTCGCGCCGACAAGCCCAGTGGGAAGTGTGCGCGCTGCTGGCGGAACTGGGTCTTGAAACGGAGCGTGTGGCAGCGGCAATCAAGGCCACGCCACCATCGGCCGTTTCGTCGGAGTTGGTGACAAGATACGCAGCCGCCGACGGTTGGCACCGGCTTGACCAAGCCCACCGGCGCCTGGAGACGCGGGTCGCGCAACTGGACGAGGAACCGGAAGCGGAGGATGCCTTGTCGGTGGTCCGGTCCAAGGTGGAAGATGTCCTGCGGTCGATGGCGGCCACGTTCACGGCCGCATTGCAACGCGACCAGTGGAACATTGCCGGCGTGCTGCACCAGACGCGGGTCTATCCACAAAAGGTGGAGACGCAACCGGGGCGCGTGGCGTGGTTCCACGTGGACGCCCTGCGTTTCGAAATGGGCGCGGACCTAGCCCGGCAGATTCCGGAAGCCGCGGACATGGAACTGGTGCCGGCGATTGCCGTGTTGCCGTCGATTACCCCGCTGTGCATGGCCGCGTTGTTGCCCGGCGCGGCCGCTGGTTACTCCGTGGTCGATGGCGGCGGCCGTGTGGCGGCGAAGATCGGTTCCTCGGTCCTTGCCGACGTGAACGACCGCATGAAGTTCCTCAAGGCAGCAGTGCCCGATGCGACCGACATCACCTTGGACACGCTGCTGCAAGGCAAGCCGTCTGCGGTCAGGGGCAAGATCAACGGCAACCGTTTGCTTGTGGTGCGTTCCCAGGAAATCGACTCGCTCGGCGAGAAGGCCGAACTGCTCGCACGCAACGTGATGGATACCGTGATCGGTAACATCGCGCGCGCCGTGCGCAAACTCGCGGGCCTCGGCTTCGACCGCTTTGTCATCACCGCCGACCACGGCCACCAGTTCGCGGGCCGACGCGAGGACGACATGAAGCTCGACGCGCCGTCGGGCACTGTAGTGGAACTGCACCGCCGATGCTGGATCGGCCGGGGGGCGGCGGCACAACCGGGCACGGTGGCAATCCCGGCTCCCGCACTCGGCTACGACTCGAACCTCGAATTTCTGTTCCCCACTGGACTGGGGGTCTTCAAGGCCGGTGGCGGCCTCGCTTACCATCACGGCGGCTTCAGCCTGCAGGAACTCGTGATCCCGGTGCTTTCCTTCCGCATGCCGGGGGCGACTCCACCCGCAGCCGTGGGACCGAAGGTGACCATTGGCCAACACGCGGATTCCGTCACCACCCGCACCTTCGCCGTCCAACTGGAACTGGAAGCCGACCTCGTGACCACCGAACCGGTGGACACCCGCGTGGTGTTGGTTTCCCGCGACACCGAATGCGGCAAGGCCGGCATGGCCGTGGGTGCCGAACTCGACCGCAACACCGGCATCCTGCGCCTGTGCCCCGGCGTGCCCGCCAGCGTGGCTCTGGTGCTCACGCGCGACGACGTGGAACAACTCCGCATCCTCGTCCAGGACGCCAGCACGGGTGCCGTCCTCGGTCAATCCGGCAACCTGCCCGTCCACCTCAAGCTCTGATCCCATGAACGGCGAATCCAACAACCAACCCTCATCCGATGCCCTCGACGCCAAGGCCAATCGCGTCTTCGCCGGCCGTGTGGTCCGCAAGGACCTCGTGCGCCGCGTGAAGGTGGGCGCCAACGTGCCCGCCTTCGTGCTGGAGTTCCTGTTAGGCAAATACTGCGCCTCGTCCGACCCGATGGCCATCGAGATGGGCATGCAGGTGGTCAACGACACCTTGCGCGACAACTACATCCGTCCCGACGAGGCGACCAAGGCCCAGTCGAAGGTCAAGGAACTCGGCCGCTTCACCTTCATCGACAAGGTGAAGGTGCGCCTGACCGATTCCCAGTATTGGGCGGAGGTGGTGAATTTCGGCCACACCAGCGTCCACATCCCCGACCACTACGTGCGCAATTTCGAGCGCCTGTTGACGGGCGGCATCTGGGCGCAGGTGGAGATGGTCTTCCAATACGACGAGGAGACGAAAGGCAAGTTTCCCTTCTGGATCGACAAGCTCACGCCCATCCAACTCGCGTCATTCGACATGGACGAATACCGGCGCGTGCGCGCGGAGTTCACCACCGACGAGTGGATGGACCTGATCGTCCGCAGCATGGGCTACGAGACCGACCGGCTGGAGAAGCGGACGAAAATGTTCTACTGCCTGCGGCTGGTTCAACTCTGCGAGCGGAACTACAACTACGTGGACCTCGGTCCGCCGGGGACCGGCAAGAGTTACGCCGTGCAGGAACTCTCGCCATACGCCGCCCTCCTCACCGGTCCCACCACGGTGGCCAACATGTTCGGCCACATGAGCGGACGCAGGAAGGGCATGGTGGAAATCTGGGATGCCGTGGGTTTCGACGAAGTCGCCGACCTTGAGAAAATGCCCAAGGAAGTGATCACGACGCTCAAGACCTACTGCGAGTCCGGCAGGTTCCAACGCGGCGCGGAGGAAAGCGCCGGCTATGCCAGCATCGGCATGTTCGGCAACACCCGGCAACCGGTCGACGTGATGGTGCAAAGCAGCCACCTCTTCGACCCCATGCCCGGCGTGGTCCGCGACGACGTGGCCTTTCTCGACCGCATCCACTACTATCTCCCCGGCTGGGAAATGCCGGTGATGCGCAACGAGCTGTTCACCGACCATTACGGGTTGGTGATCGACTACTTGGCCGAGGCATTGCGGGAATTGCGGAAGGCGAATTTCAGCGAGGTGCTCGACCAGCATTTCTCGTTGGGTGCCCACTTGAACGCCCGCGACCGCAAGGCGGTGCGGCGCACGGTTTCCGGCATGATCAAGGTGCTCCACCCGCACGGGCAGGTGTCGAAGGAGGACGTGGGTGAAATCCTCGCCTTCGCCATCGAAGGTCGCCGCCGGGTTAAGGAGCAGCTCAAGAAGATGGGGTCATTCGACTACTACCAGACGGCCTTCAGCTACATCGACAACGAGAGCGGCGAGGAACACTTTGTCGGCGTGCCAGAACAGGGTGGGCGCGACCTGATCTCAACGGACCCCCTGCCACCCGGATCGGTGTACGCAGCGGCCGTGGACACGACCGGCACTGTCGGCATGTTCCGCATCGAAATCACCATGTCGGCAGGCAGCGGCAAGCTCAAGCTCGCCGGCGGGGTAAGCAATTCGATGAAGGAGTCCTTCTCCCGCGCCTTCAGCTACCTGGGTGCCAACAAGAGTCCGCTCGGGGTGGCGCGCGACGTGGACAGCTCCGACTTTCACGTCGAGTGCATCGACCTCTTGGGAAACAAGGTGGACGGTGAAGTGGGTGTGGCGTTCCTGGTCGCGTGTTACTCGATCCTGCGCAAGGCCTCGCCGCTCGCCGGCTTGCTGGTCATGGGCGACTTGAGCATCCAGGGCAATATCAAACCGGTGCGCTCGTTGGTGGAACCGCTGCAGGTGGCGATGGACAACGGTGCCCGCAAGGCGCTGGTGCCGGTCGAAAACAAGCGGCACTTTCTGGAAGTCAGCTCCGAAATCATTGAACATGTCGATCCGGTGTTCTTCGGTGATGTGCGCACGGCGTTGATGAAGGGCTTAGAATTGGCATGACGCACTCAAAGAACCGGGCTAAACCTTACCGAGACATTGAGAATGGGCACGCCCCATTCCGGCTAGAACTGCTTTCATCATGAAACCGGACAGTGATGTTGACCATCTTGCCCAAATGAACCTCCGTAGGTTTCTGTCATCCGACTCGGTGCCACACCCTTGGTTCCCCGCGCTCGACCACACTGAGAGTGAGGAACTAGTGGTAACAAGGTATTGTGCGCTTGTTCCCACAAAAGAAATCCACGACTTGATCGAGCATTCAGGTGGCTGGGACTTCAGAATCGGTGGCGGACGTCCATGGGTATGGACCGCAGGCGGCCATGAACCACAACAGGGCTATGAAACCTACGGCAATGAGCGGGGAATTGAACCAATCGTGATCATGCGGGTGTATGATCACAACCGCCCTTCCAGGGTTGAACTCGCACAGGAGTTTCGGCTGTACCACAACCTCTTCGACGACAGAAAGAAAAGTCGCTTCCTCATTGCTGACCCTGATGGCAACGAGACGGAAGCGGCTCATTATACCGATTCCACCATGGAGATTCGCACGGATCTCCTGCTTGAGTTCTGTGCCGCGAAGCAGATGGCACTTGCCATATACGTGAATGGCTTTGCCTACAGCAAGAAGACGCTGGAACAATTGGGCCTGTCCGAAACGACGGATAGCCAAAAAGGCGCCTGCTTTGGGTGCAATTACTCACTCCAGCCTTTGGATGCCTTTGTAGACGACGCCCGCAAGACGATTTCTAAAGTGCTTGGCAAAAGGTATGTGCTTCCTGGCCCAATGCCCGACCAGCGGGCTCGCAAACCTGAGAACTACCAAGAGTTCATTATCGCAACGCAACCGACAGGCGAATCGATCCGGCACGCGTGCGACCCGGACGCCCTTGCTAACACTTTTAGCGCAAACCCGGACGCGCCACATTACCTGACGCCGGTGTTCTTCCGTCCTGAGGTACTTGCGAAGTATTACGCTGAGCCGGAGAAATACGAAGTCGAAGACGGGCAGGTTCGGTGTTTGGGCACCTGGAGCATTCGCATAGACAATGACCACGAGGACTACGTCGTCGCATGGCTGGGCGATCTCGGCCGCGACCTATCCGAGAACGAAAGAAGCTACTGGATCAGTTACAACATCCCTCCTCTCGGGCGTAAGATCAGCAAAACCAATTACACGCGATCAATCCGGGGATGGTTCGCGAATCCGCGAAAGGCCGACCTTGCGTTCAAACTCGAATACCGGATCTTTAGGGATGACTTCGCGAGGGCGATGGGCTGGGATTTCTTCCTCGAACTCCACGACGCGGATCAATATTGCTTTAGGTCGCTGCATGCTCCGTTGACGGAGAATGGTGCCGAATTCGATGACAATCTCATCAACCTGACCAAGCTGTTGGTCGATTCACTGAACGAATCCGAGATCGCCAAGCGCCTGACCAGCTCCGTGGCTGACGAGAAGGGAATCACCAAGTTGAAAAGGTACTTCGAGGAAAACAATCTGCCCGACGGCTTGCCCCACATCGAATTCCTCCGAAAACTTCAGGAATTGCGGTCCACGTCGGCAGCACACAGAAAGGGTAAGAAATTCGAAAGGGCTCTTGTCGGCTTGGGACTTGAAGACGTGGGCTACAAGCAGGTCTTCAATCATCTGTTGGCCCAGGCGCGGGGTTTCGTAGCTTTCCTGCGCACCGCCTTCAACGTGCCAGACCGGGATGCTCCAGTTTAGGTTCATGGACACCCGGACGATGATCGCCTGCGTGTATTGCGTCATTGAGGCGGTCGTGTCTTCTGGTGGAAGTGCGCCCAACCTCGATGAGTTGCGAAAACGACTCGCCAAGCTGGCACCAGCCCAGAAGTAGCGACCTCAACACAGGCCAGTTCGAGCAAAATGGGCATTTTTCGGAATATTCGGAATTTCTTTTTCGTGTCATCCATCGCGAAATGGGGATGCCGTCACGGACTTCTCCACGGTTGGGGACACCGGATGTCCGCGGGAAATTCCGAATATTCCGATTATTTGAAAAGGCCCCGACACCCGGTCTCCCTGCCCTTGAGGCGGATGAATTCCTTCGGGCGTCCCCTGCCGCTTCCACGAACCGGTACCATTTCAAATTGATCCGGAAACAACTCCGCCAACTCGCGCAGGCTCTTCAGCGAGATTCCACTCGCGTTGCCATGCACGGCGTGCAGCGAGCCACCGTTGTCCTCCAAAAAACGGGCCAGACAATCCGCCTTCTTCCTCCACCCATCATCCGGTCGCGCATGCCCTGCCAATGCGACAGCGTCGCTGACGCCCCGTTGCACGAAGACGGTGGCACCCTCAACATCACATGCCTCGACAGCGGTCACGTTCGTTCCCGATACACGAAGCATGGCAAGGTTCAGTGCCCACCGGGTGACTTGTTCATAGTGGCGGCAGGCAAAACCCTCTTCCAGCGAACCAATCTCATGATCGCCGTCCGGAAAGAGTGGCTCCAATTCTTGAAGCAACCGGATCGCGTCGCCGGAGAACGGAATCCTCAGCGTTCCGTAACGCTCGTTGGCCTTCTTGAACGCGGACCACGCAACCACATGGGACCTCCATTCCTCCAACATTTCGATGGCCTCCGGACTTCCCAACAACCTTCTTCCCGCCTTCCCCCCCCCCTCCATGGAACGCGAACCCGAGAAATCGTGACAACAAGCCGCTTTGTCCCAGGATCGGGTCGGCGAAGAACCGCGCTGCCAAGTCATTCTGGACGGCAAACAAAACGGACATGATTACCGAGTCGGCGGTTGCCGCGAGGTCTCCCGCCACGCGGTCGAGGGAAAGGGGCTCACCGCCAAAAGCCGTCAAGAACAAGTGGATTTCATTTTCCCGGCCCCGTCCACTTCCGCCCAGAAGCGCCATGAGGTGCGGTCGCGCTTCTGCACTGCACTGAAAGATTGCGTTGCGCTTGGCCCGCAGAATGGCCCGGTTCCTTGATGGGGCAGTGGAGTCATCAAGGATAAAGCGTTCCCGTCCGGAACGAAGTCGTTCGAAGCCAGCCTTGGCGGACTCGAAGGTGGCAATCCGCTCGGCAATCGACCGGTCGTTCGGGACTTTGCGCAATTCCTTATATGCCTGCCGGATCTCCTCTTCGCACCCGATGATGTCGGGACGGATGCGCGTCTCCCATTCGTCCTGGGCCTCGGCCGTCGCCGTACTTTGAACCTCGAACAGGGGTTTGGCCACAAGCTTCCAGCACAACGACTTGAAGCCACCACGGGGTCCTGAAACGAGAGTGTACAGATTCGGCAAGACCTCGATGCCGTTGATCTCCCCCACCACGTGCCCGGCGTTCAGGCCGGCCATGCAACCCGTCAGGCAAACAGCCGTCATGTCGGCCGGAATCCCGAGATCGCGCTCGTGGACTTCGCAGAAACGCCGCCACCGGGCGGCCAGGACAAGCGCCGGTGACAGGGCGGTGCTAACAGGAAAGCCTTCAACCCGAGGTTCCTCTTCGGTTGAGCACGATGTCACCCCGCCCGTCACTTCCCCCGGCGCCTTCGCGAATTCTCCTCCGTCGGGGTGGCCCGCCACCCCTTCCGCCGCCGGCGTGACGTCTTGCTTGCCGTGATCTTCTTCTTCGTGCGTCATGGTCTATGTTGGACTGTTTGGCGACTCGCGGCGGACATGGTAGCCCAGTCCACCTGCACCTGCCGCACGATGCCGCTGCGGTCTGTAAAGAGAACGTGTCCGTGTTCGATTCCATACCAGTGGACGAGCATGAGCGTCTTGACGTCCAGGGCGCAGCCCTCGGCCAAGCGCAGCAACCATGCCTTGTCGCCGGTTCGTTGGTAATTCCACCACCACGCCAATTTTTCCATCCCCTTGGCCACACGCCCGACTCCAAGCGTCGCTGTTGCGAGGGAGTTCAAGCTCAGCTTGCAACCGACGCGCTTCTCCAAATCGAGCAACAAGTCATGATTCACCGTCTGGAAGAGCATGTCACGGCGCGTGTAGCCCTGCAAAACTTGGTGGTCGAACTCCACATGGTTGTGACCGACGACCAAATCGGCACCGGTCAACAAGTCGATCAACTCGTCAACCTGTGCCTCGTCGAACACCCGATACTGGCATTTGATGGTGCTGAAGGTGACAGCCACCGCGAGCCCGAGTTTCCCGATGTTCTGCTTTCCGCCGACATCGTTCATGCTGCGCTGGGTAGTGAGCTTGAGGTAAATTCGATGGTGCATGTAGGAATCAGTGGTTGCGACGCGGGCCACTCAAACGAGGTCCTCCAGTTCGATGACCAACTTGGCCACGAGATCCCAATTCTTGCGTGCTTCAACCGCAGCCTTCATGCGGGCGAGAACATCCACACGACGTTCGGCGCGGGTTTGCTTGGGTGGCTCCGGTGCGGGTTTGGATTGCTTGTCCTGCTTTTCAAGAATTTCGGCGACCGCGCGCTTGACGATGCCCGCAGTGGGTTGATCACCGGCGGAATGTTCGACCGCCAGTTCCCACGCGCGAACTTGTTGTTGAGGATCGGCAATGGCACCAAGCGCGCGCATCTGGGACTCCGAGCGCGGGATGAGCCTCGGCGAGGGGGTGGAACCAATTGGTTCCACCTTGGCAATCACCTCCACAATACCGGCTGCGGCGATCAGGCGGTTGGCGTGGACTTTTGACAATCCAGCCGCCTGCCTGCAATAGGCAGCCCAACTGTCGAAGTTCCCCGCGCGCCACAATTCACGCTCGCGGATCTCCTGTAGCGCGCGGCCTGCCTCGCTGAACATTTCCGCCGCCCGACGGACGATACCGTCGAGGCGTTGGAATTCCCGCATGTCAGCCGGCTTCATTTTGCCGACAGCCACGATCTCCGGCACATGAGCAACAACGGTGCTATCGGTGACGACCTCGACCTCGACATGTTCAGCGGGCTTGCTCGGTTTCTCCGACCGCGTCATTTTCGCGGACTTGGTTGCGGATGGTCCGGGAGGGTTGGACAAAGGCTCCGCGGAAACCTTGTCCGGAGACGGCTGAATCGCCGGCAGGTTCAGCGGCTTGGCCTGGCTGCTGCTCCCGGAGCCGGCGCCAGTCACGCGCGGGGATGCTGCCGGATCCGTTTTCCCGGTCGGTTCCCCAACCGGAGCCGGCGTTGCTGAAGCGGCCACGACAGGCCCGGCGCTCATTCTCGAATCCTTCAACGGGGCACGTGCCAAGTTCAGGTTGCTGCCGAACGGATGGTTCCGGTACTCGTGGCCTTCCAATTCCAACACCACGCCATCGCGATGAAAGAAGAACGCGGTATCTGCTTGCATGCACGCGTCCTTGAGTGCCCGCGAAAACTTGAGTGAAAGATCGTCATCGCCGGTGGCCGATGGCGGGCCGCCGTCGCTGGTGATCCAGTGGATGCCCTTAAGTTTTCCGGCGAGATCCAGGGGTTGCGCGAGCGGTGCAACGTGGAGCATCCGACAGGCAGCCGGGATTACCTTGAATTGCTCGATTCGCTCCATCGCCGCCGCATCAGCGGTCTCGACGTGGAGCGCGAAGCAGACGTTTCCATAGCCGGTGGAACCCCAGTCGGAAGGCAACATCGTGCCGACGGTATCCAAGGCATCCACGAAGACGAGCCAGCGCAGGCGCTGGGTTTCACGCATGAGCTTGAAGATGTCTTTCCGCCGGGGTGCCAATTCAGCGACATCGGCAAAGAAATGGGGATTGGCCACACACAACAGCGCTTCGTGGCGCTGGTCCATACTCAGCAGGCGGTTCAGACCGAAGGCGGCCTTCGTGGCCTCCTTGGTCGTCTGCGCCAGCTTCATGCGCTTTGCCTGGGCGGATAACTTGCGGGCTTCATCCGTAAGCGGGTGCAAGCCTTCACGCGCGTCCCAAAGCAGGATCGAGTGATGGGTCCAAGGGGGCAATTGGTTGGTGTTCATGTTAGATTGTGTCATGTTGTTGGCAATGATGTCGCGAGCTGGATTTCAAGTGTGTCGGGCCCGCTTCACCGGTCGGCGGCGATGCGGCATTCGCGTCGCCGTCTTCGCTCACCGACGCGTCGAGCGGGTCGCCAAGGCAGGACGTTCCCCACTCCCATCCTGGCGGCATCGGGCATGCCACCGGGTGGAACGGCGGCTTGAGCACGAGTGTGGGAGCGGGCCAACCGTGGGGTTGCAGCAGGGCGAGCGAATCCAAGTGGACGGACAGGTCATTCCTGTCGTCATCGGAATCGCCGGGACTTGGAGGGATGTTGATCACTTCGTGACGTTGTCGGACGTGGCCGGCATGATCGGTGTTGTTGCTGTGATCTCGGACCGCAATTGACGCAGAAGCTGACGCTTGGTCAGCCAATCACGTAGGTCGATGAGCTGCTCGGTAGGGAAATGCCGAAGCATGTTCTTGATTTTGCGAAGTGGAATCGTGCGCCGGTTTGACGGCGCCTTGGCGTTCGGTGCCGCCGGCTTGCCTCGCCTTCTGGAGTTTTGGCGACGCTCGACGGTTTTCGACTCATTCTTCCCCGGCATGGCCGTCGGCTGATTGCGCACCGCAGAAGTGGTGGCCTGTACTGCCGCCGTGTCCTTGGTGGAGTCGGCGGTGCCGTTGACAGTTTTCGCTGCGGTCGGCGATTCGGAAGAAGTAGCCGGCTGCGGCTTGTCCGCTGCCGTGGCATTCTCTGCATTCACGGCACCGCGTTTCGACTCGACCGGTCGCGGCACTTGCTTGCACTTGCCGCCCCGTTTGAGCCGGGTATGGTTCCACTCCTGGACACTGGCCCAAGAAACCAATAACGGGCCTTTGCCGGAATTTTCATCGGCTTGGGCCTTCGCGACTTTCCCGGCGCTGACGGCCTGATAGAGGGCTGAGCGGGAGGGAGCATGTTGCCCAAGACGAACGAGGGCTTCGACGGTGGTGATGAAATTAATGTTTGGATCTGTCATGGTCTAATGGTGGCCCCGGAAGAATTGCCCTTCCCGACGGCCGGGGCCGCCCCATCGGAAAAGTTTTCTAGCAGGAGCACGGTCGCGTGCTCCATCGTTGCGGTGGTGCCCAGCAGCTCTCGCGAGCCACTGGGCACCTCAAACCCGGCGTGCCCGTTTCCGAGCACCGGGCTACGATCGGCAGAGCGACTGACGAACGGGGAGTCCGTCAGTACACTCGTCAAGGCATCCGCACAGTGGCGGTGGACGAGGACTTCACGGCAGCGCCGCGTGCCCTCGCTGGAAATGGTCCCTAACTTGACCTGATCCTTTGTGGCGAATGCCGTCTTGCAGACGGGACACTTGCCGTGCTGGACCTTGAGCATCCTTGCGGCCTTGGGCGTGAGCATCGGGTAATGACCTGCCCTCCTGCCCCAATACGACCAGTCCCCATCGAACCAGGACTTCGCGGCGATCACCGGGAAGTGGCGCTGGATCGGGATAGAGGCGGCCTGCACCAGGAATAACGGTTGCCCGTTGTTGGGCCTGGTGACCCTGAATCGCCAAGGATTGGCATTGCCGTAGTACTCGCGGATGATCCATCCTACCTTGCGGCCCGGATGGTTTCTCCTAATTCGCCGGAACAGCTTGTGGAAAACCTTATGGTCGAATTCGCTGAACGCCTCCTTGGCGAAGAACGCGCGGTGGAAGCCGCACCAGCCTCGCAATTTGGCGTTTAGCCTGATGACCATGACATTTTCCGGTGTCGCCTGACCCTTGCGGGCCTTGTCGAGGATTTCACCGCGCCGCTTGCGCGAGCGTGAGGAAGCCGCGATGATGGCGGCGCAGTCGGCGTAAACCCGTTTCAGGGCGGCCTTTGACGGGCCAGTCCACAGGAACCACTTGGGTCCTCTGGGCTTGCGCGTTTTGCGCTCGCTGTTTTTCTTGCCGCCGCCTTGATGTTTGCCGATAAGGTGATGCCGGAAGTTCAGACTTAGGAAGTCGACCCCCCGGATACCGTCGGTAACATTGGCGGTGTGGCGGATTTTCGTTTTCTCAGGATGCAACTCCAGTCCCCAAGGGGCGAGCCACTTGTCGAGGAAACGCTGTGCTTCTTGCAACACTTCGGCCTTCTGGTGGACGACAACAAGATCGTCCGCATAGATGGCGATATAGGGCGTGGTGCCGATGGGCTCGCCGTTAACCTTGCCGCCGGTAGGGAATTGCTCCCTGATGGCGGCAGGCAGTTTGGCGAGGGCCAGGTTGGCCAAGAGCGGACTCAGCGGCCCGCCCTGTGGTGTCCCGGATTCCGGCTCGATGATTTCGACGCCGTCGAGTATGCCGCACTTGAGGAGACGGCGAACCGCCTTTCTAAGGGTGCGCGGGCACGGGAGTGCCCGGATAATGGCGTCGTGGCTGAGCCGGTCGAAAAACGCGCGGATGTCGGCGTCCAGCACGAATGCGGGTTTCCGCAAGCGGAACCGCAGGTGGCTGGCGGCGTCCCAGCAGTTGCGACCCGGTCGGAACCCGAATTGTTCGGGGGCCAACAGGGCTTCGACTGCCGGTTCGAGGGCCAGCTTAATGAGGTGCTGGACGGCGCGGTCCCGGATCGCCGGGATGCCGAGCGGACGGCGTTCTTTCTTGCCGGGTTTCGGCACGCTTGCGCGCCGGATGGGGCGCGGCTTGGTGTGGATGCTGATACTGGTTGTTAGGATCCATTTCTGCTTGTCCGACAGGCTTGCCTGCCCGTCGGTGCCAGGGGTGTCTTTTCCCCGGCTGTCCTCCGTCGCGTGGCGGACGGCCAGCAGCTTCGCGTGGAAGGAGCCGGTGAGTCCTTGTTGCAGACGGTAGGCACGTTCGTGATTGCCTTGCTTAATGGCCTCGAAGATCTCGCGCTGGGTATGGAAGACACGGGCTTCCACCCGGTGCCAATCCACCGCCGCCCAGTTCGCCGCGTGCACGTTCTGCTTGTCGGGCTCACCGGTCAACTGCTGCGAATTTTCCTCTTGGCCGCCGATGTCCGAATTCGGCATGTCCCGACGATTACGGTCGGGCCTTCGCTTGTTCGGGCTTCCTGCCCCCGGCCGGCCTTGCGGCGGGTCACCTTCTCCAACAGCCGTTGAGCCGTTAGAGAGGTCGGGCGGGGTTTCCTCGTTGCGTGCGGGCGATGTTGCGTTGTGGGCGGGGCCGGAGCTATCAGCGGAGAGGCCGGTGCTGATGGTCCGGGCGCTGTCCTGGGCACCCGGTGCTGACCTCTGTCGACATTTTGTCTGCGGCGTATCATTGCCTTTCGCCGCTTTGCCCTTACCGCTGCTCACTGCTCCTTCCTGTCCGTGGCCCTCCACGACTGACGCGGTCCCGGACTCGGCGGCAATGCCTATCACGGTTCCGTTCCCGAGCTGCGCCACATGCCTTCTCCCACGGCAGGCGACGTCGGGTGCGTTCAACTCTCCATCTGAGCGACCGGAATTGGCGGGATCCCTCCTGCCGCACCGGTTCGCCCGCACGACGTTCGCGGCGGGGTTGGACCCGCACGCGGCCCCGCTTCCCGGTTCCCTTGCGGGCGCCGGTTGGGCAGGACACGAGTCGCTTGATTTAGACTTCATTGGGAAATTCTTGATTCATGACTCACCCGCCCCCGCCTGCTCAGCGAGAGGGACGTCGGCCAACTTGACTTCATGACGCGGCCTCTCCCTTGCTCGACCTGAGGGTTTTGGCTTCGACGCGGAACTGCCGGGTCAAGTCTTCCGCGACCTCGTTGGGATTGTAGAAGACCCGGTGCCCGATCTTGTGAAAACGAAAGTAACCCTTTGCCTGCCAATCCTTGAACGTGCGTTTTCCCGGGCGGGATTCCGCGTCCGGAAAAATGAGTTCGATGCAGCGGTCGGTACCGACGAGTTGGACGTTGGAGGTCATGCCGGGCGCAACATGCCATAACGACGGCACTGGATTCCCGATGGTTCGGAGACACAACTTCGGCGAAAGTAAGGCGAATTTCCCGCCGGGGCACCCCTACTTCCAGAATCCGCGGTCAAACTTCCGCGATTCCCGGCCGAAATTCAGAAAACGCCCTGATAAACACGTGCAAACGAAACTTGCCTCCATGGACCGGTTTGTCACCGCCCGCGGGACAATACCGTGGAAAGCGGCAGGGGGAGCTTAGGCATTCCCTGATGAAACTCAAGAGGAAAGCGCAGCATCAGGGCGGATCTCCCAGAGCTTGTCGGCCACGGTCTTCTTAATCAGGCGGCGGTAGTGGCGATGAATGATCCCCACGGAGGTTCCGGCCTGCTTCGCTGTCTCGTCGATACTGCCGAAGGATTCATAGTGGCAGGAAATGAAGGTCTTCCTGAGAGCGTTGGATGGCCATTTCCCGGCTGCCCAACCTGCACTCTCCCTGGCATCCTGCAGCGCCTTGGAAAAACAGTGGAAACTCTCGTAGTCTGCGATCGGGCCGCGTTTCTTGGCGTGGGGCCTGAGCCATTCGAGCGCATTATCGGGGATCGTGACGTGGCGGGCGTGCCCTTCGCGCTTGGCCTTCTCGGCCGAGATTTCGATCGTCTTGTCCTCCCAGTCGATTTCCTGCCATTCAAGGCGGTAGAGTTCTCCATTGCGGATTCCGCAGAAAGCCATGAGGGCGACTGCGGGCAGGAGTTGGTCCGGACATTTCTGGAGGAAGGCTTTCACCTCCTTGTCGTCGAGGATCTCCGTCTTCTTGCGCCGCACCTTCACGGTCGCGGTGTCCCTCACGGGGTTGGAGGGGATGGCCCCGGTTTTGACAGCGTAGGAGAACAGGTTGGAGAGGATGCGGCGGAAATTCACCTTCGACTGCGGGCCGACATTGAGGTTCAGGATCCAGTCGCTGATGGTGTTGCGGTCGAGGCTGGTGATCGGGGTTTCGCCGAATTGCTTCTTGAAGCGGTTCAGGCGGTTCCTGAGATCCTGGTGGTGACGCGCGGAGACGGCTTCACGCTCTTTCTCTTCCAGAAAGCGCGCCACCATCGCCGTGACGGGAGTGGCGTCGCGCGCGGCTTCCGCCTCGAGGTGGGCGAGGTAGAACGCGGTGGCATCCGAAAGGCTCTTGCCATGGTCCGCAAGCGCCCTTGCCGCCCGGGAAGCCTCCTCCAGCAGGGCGTCATCGGTGATGACCGAGCGGTCCTTCTTGGCCAGGTTCTCGATCGACTCCTTGATTCTTTCGACGTGCTTGTCGCGTTGCTCCGCCTCATCGTGACGGAAGAACTTCCGAACCCGCTTGCCGTTGAGCCGTGACTCGACCATCCAAAGGTAGCCTTTCTGGCGTTGGGAGTGCTTCGCAGGTAGCTTCTTGAAGCTCACTCCGTCCTTCGGTTTGCGCTTGGGTGCATTCATCTGCATGGTGCTGCATCGAGTTAGCTGGAAAACGTGGAAGAACCTTCCAAAATGGCAACAAAATGGCAACAAATAAATTTTCCTTGTCAAATCAATGGCAATATCGGTTTGCAAAACCGTTATTCATGGGTTCGAATCCCATCTCCGCCTCCAGCGCAAAGCACTGGTTTTCAAGGGCTTAGCGCAAATCTCCAGGTGTTAGGATGCGGCCCGAAAGCGCAGAAAAACGGGCCAAAACGCACCTCCAAAGGGAAAGTAAACGGAAAGTAAGTTTTGCTCCCTTGATCCCAGCCCCCGCCCCCCACTCCGAAAAAAGGGCGCGGTTGACGGCAGGCAGTATGCGCCCGACCTACTGGAGCAGCCCCACCGCCTTGAGGGTGTCGAGGATGCTGGCGATTTGTTCGGCCCGCTTCTTCGACTTGCGACCGAAGCAGGCGGCAAGGGATTCGGGGGCGGGACCGACGGTCGGCACCAGCTTGCGCACGGCAACCACCTGTTCGGCCATGGTTTCGGGCCAATCGAGGAACGGTAGGGCGGGCTGGCCCGGTCC
>Ga0118677_10008462_pt1 | contig 16476 bp, 6 predicted proteins | sample AliMusrvi5mmetaG_FD_86154 | JGI IMG/M metagenome (GOLD analysis project Ga0118677, IMG submission 86154) | reverse complement strand
GCTTTTTTTTATCCGCTTTTGGCTTTAATTATTTTCCCGTTTACAACCTTAGCGCAAAATGAATTTATTTTCCGTGAAGGTCTGGCAATAACTGACTGTCACCATTACGGGCGGCAGGCCATTTATACTGACCAGTTTTCCTGTCGCTATTTTGAAAGCGACTATAGTACACCAAAACGAGGCGAAATCCTTTTTAAAAGCAGTGATGCCAAAAATGTCGCATGGCAGCAGATAAAAGCTGATTCATCCGGCAGGTTTAAAGGTAGGGATGCATTCAGTGGATATATTTACCTGACCTATACATCAAAAATAGAAGAAGGTGCAATTATCAAAATTACAGGCAATTCAATGTTTTATTTTAATCGCGAACCTCATGCCGGAGATCCTTACGAACATAACTATATGTTCGTCCCTGTCAGGCTAAAAAAGGGATTGAACGAAATCTATGTAAGAACTTCATCTTATAAAGACCAGGGAATCACAGCTAAGATTATATTCCCCGGATCACCGGTTTATATCAGCACTTTGGATGCCACACTGCCTTATATAGTCGAGGGGCATAGGAAGGATTCCTTAACAGGTGCTGTTGTGATAATAAACACTACTTCAAAGCAGCTTAAAGGGCTCAGGCTGAGATCTGACCTGCATGGAAGGATTATGACAACAGAAGTACCCTCTATCCTGCCATACAGCTCAAGAAAATCACCATTCAGTTTTAACGGATCAGGTGTAAGCGACAAGGGAAGTGTTGACTGCAAATTAACATTGTTGTCGGGAGGTAAAGCCATTAATGGATGCAGTATAAAAATTGAATCTGTATCTGCAAAACAGCCTTACTGCAGTACATTTTTCAGTAACATAGACGGGAGTCTGCAGTATTTTGCCGTTAATCCCCGGAGTGGAGACTCTAATGGCAGGGGTGCACTCTTCCTTTCGGTGCATGGCGCTGGGGTTGAAGCTATTGGTCAGGCTCAAGCATACAAATCAAAGGATTGGGGGGTCTTAGTCGCTCCAACCAACCGTCGTCCCCGGGGTTTTAACTGGGAGGACTGGGGCAGGCTGGATGCCCTTGAAGTATTAAGTATTGCCCGGAAGGAATTCAATCCGGATCCGTCAAAGATTTTTCTAACAGGGCATTCCATGGGTGGTCACGGATCATGGTTTCTGGGTGCAACCTACCCGGGAAGATGGGCAGCCATTGCCCCATGTTCCGGTTATCCTACACTCATGGGTTATGGATCAGCCGATGGAAAGATCCCTGATCAGAGCGAAAGCGAGACTGGCAGACTTATATTACGTGCAAGCAATGGCAGCAACGTTTTTGAACTATCTCGTAATTATTTGGCCGGAGGTATTTATGTTCTTCATGGCGACAAAGACGATGTTGTTCCGGTGAAATTTGCCAGGCAGATGCGTGAAGTGCTCGGAAAGCTCCATCCGGATTTCAGCTATTATGAGTATCCCGGAGGGAGCCACTGGTGGTCAAATGAAAGTGTCGATTGGCCGCCGATCTTCGAATATTTCAAATGGCACTCAATAAAGCCCGACAGCTTAGTTAACAGTATTGATTTCAATACTGCAAACCCGGCGGTTTCATCAACAATGAGTTGGGCCACAGTTATTCAGCAGAAAGAATCGCTTGCATACAGCAGGATAAAGTTCAATCGCGATAAAAGGAATTCAGCGATCAGCGGCGAGACAGAAAACATCTCTGTGCTAAAGCTGGATTTATCCGATATAAAAGGAGATTCAGTCAAACTGAATATTGACGGCAACACCCTGAAGGTGAAGAAACCTTCCGATGCAGTGATTTATCTTTCCGGTGAAAACAACTGGAAACCATGCAATGCGCCTGGACCCAAACAGAAAGGGACGCAAAGAAACGGAACATTCAAAGAAGCCTTCAGCAACCGGATGGTATTTGTATACGGGACAACAGGGAGCAGTGAAGAGAACGCGTGGTCACTTGCCAGGGCAAAGTTCGATGCGGAGATGTGGTATTACAGAGCCAATGGAGCTGTTGACATTGTCGCCGACAAGATCTTCAAACCTGGGGATTATCCCGACCGGGGGATCATAATCTATGGCAATGCGTTAACCAATACTGCCTGGAATAAGATGCTGGCAGAATGTCCTATACAGGTAACAAGAGGTAGTGTTATGATCGGAGGGAAGAAAATCTCAGGAGATAACTATGGTGCCTACTTGATGTATCCGCGCATGGACAGCAAAATAGCTTCGGTGGCTGCAGTTACCGGTACTAGTCTTGTCGGGATGCATGCAGCCGATGCAAACCAATACTTATCCGCAGGTAGTGGTTTTCCCGATTACCTGATATTCTCCCCCGAAATGCCCAGAAATGGCATCGATGGGGTTGTAAGTGCAGGTTATTACACTAATGAATGGCAGATAAAGTGAATAAATGTTGCAAACAAATAACTTAAAATACCTTGTTGGACTAATGGTAATGTCAGGCTGCATGACAGCCTTACGAGCTGAACCCACTCAAAATTTATCCGTCGGGAAACCTTTCAAAGCTTTTTCATCCATTGAATCGGACGGATGGTCGGTATACAAACTGACAGATGGTGAAAAAGGGGGCAAAGGATGGAGCAGCAAGGCATTCGCAAGGTATCCCGATCACACTTTATATCCAGAATATGTGGAGGTGGATTTAGGTACCACCTGTGAAATTGAAAAAATCTCCCTGTTCCCGCGTGGGGATGGAGCTATGTCAGGCAAAGGATTTCCCGAAGATTTTAGTATTCAGGTGTGTGAGCAGGGAGAACCCTGGAAAGTAATCGTTCAAAAAAAGGAATATCCGTTACCTTCCAATGGAAATGAACAACTATTTAGCATGAAGGATGTAAATGGACGATTCGTTAAAATAGAAGCCACCCGGTTCCATTTAACAGACAGTAGTAAATACTATTTTCAATTGGCTGAGATAGCTATTTTTGGAAAACCAGCCAAATCAGCTCCCCTGGAAAATCCGGTAACGTCAGAAAATAAACAGGAGAATCAAATCAGTCATCTGCGATGCGAAAATGAAGAGTCACCCATCGGAATGGATGTTATATACCCCCGTCTGTCATGGTGGATTGCATCCCACGAAAGAGGTATTAGTCAGAAAGCTTACCAAATATTGGTGGCATCAGATGAAACATTACTGAGAAACGGAGAAGGCGATGTATGGAACAGCGGCAGGGTAGAAAGTGATCATTCAATTGAAGTTAAATATGAAGGGAAACCGTTTCTGTCAGGAAAACCATACTGGTGGAAAGTGAAAGTTATTACAAATAATGGGAAAGATTTGGGATGGAGCAATCCGGCAACCTTCACAACAGGAAAGTTAGATCAGTCAGACTGGCAGGGGCAGTGGATCTGTGCAAACGCTGACACCAGACATGGAGCCGTGTATTTACGTAAAGAGATAGAGGTAAAAAAACCGGTGAAACGCGCTTTGGTCTTTTTCTGTGGATTAGGCTACTCAGAATTAAGTATTGAAGGACACAAGGTGGGTGATTACTTGATGAGCCCGGGATTTACTTCGTACAATAAACGGACTCAATACGTGGCGTATGATGTATCCAAAGAACTATCCAAAAAGGGGCGTAAAACATTAGGGATTATCCTGGTCGATGGTTGGTATGGACAAGGCTACGGCCATAGTTTTGAAAAGAACATTTATGTAGACAAACCAAAGCTACTTTTAAACCTGCATATTGAATACCAAGACGGCACAGAATCGACCATTTTATCGGATGGCAGCTGGAAATGGTCGCCCGGAGAAATAACCTATTCACACATTATAAGGGAAGACATTGACCTGCGAAAATCCCATCCTGGTTGGGATAAAACAGGATATGACGACATCGGTTGGGAATCCGCAATCATTGTTAGAAGCCCGGGTGGAATATTGGTACGGCAAAAGGAACCGCCATGTAAGGTTATTGAAGAAATTCATCCTGTGTCGATGACTCATGATATTTCCAAAAACAGCTATACTTTTGATTTTGGTCGTGAGGTGGCTGGCACAGTCTTTTTTCGCACCAGAGGGAAAGCCGGTACTACCATTACGATTACCCCGGTTTCTTCGGCCCCTGCAACGGTACTCATTGGCAGTGTGTCGAATAGCAGTTGTAAATTTGTGCTGGCAGGGAGTGAAGGAACCGAAGTTTATGCACCCCGTTTTTATAATATTGCCATCAATAAAGTGGAAATAGCAGGAATAACACAAACTCCTAAATTAGAAGATGTTACAGTGCACATTCTATCGAGTGGGTGGGGCAAATCCGGCAGTTTCAGTTGTTCCGACGGGGTTGTCAATGCTATGGAAGATATTGTCCGCCGAACTTCAGCCTATTACACAACATTTCTTCCAAACGATCCTACACGAGAATGGAAAGCATGGACACAGGATATTGAAGGTATGTTTGTTTCAAATACCTATTTATTTGATGCACAACGAATGTATGAACGCTGGCAACTGGACATGGTGGGTGACCAAAGGGAAGATGGTAATATCCCTAATGTATGCCCGGGCGCTTACTTTGATGATTACAACAGTCCATGGTGGGGTGGTTGTGTGGTGTGGTTACCCTGGAATATGTATCAATATAATGGTAACGACTCCTTTTTGAAGGAATCTTACCCGGCCATGAAACGGTATGTCGATTTTCTGAATGGCATGAGTAAAGATGGTATGCAGGACTGGGGCCTCTCGGACTGGTGTCCTATCGAAGAGACGCCCCGTCGTATAATCAATACGCCAGTATATTATTATTACCTGACTATTTTGAGTAAGACGGCTGCCATGATGGGTAATACTAACGATGAGAAAAAATATAAGGAACTGGCACAAAAAATACAACGTGCATTTAATGACCTGTTTTTGGATAAAACAACAGGGATTTATGGGGAACCAGGTTGGAAAGTAACGTCCGGTTATCCATTGAGTTCAATAAACGGATTAGTTCCTCCTAAAATCTGGTGGCAGGGCAACACCGTTTGTACACAAGCAGGACAGCTGTTACCTCTGGCATTGGGGCTTGTACCGGATGAGATGATTCCCCTGGTTGAAAAAGCACTTCTATCCGAAATTGCAGCTCATGGCAACCACCTTTCTACGGGTTTTTGTTCTACTCCCTATTTATTGAAGTTTTTGGCAGACGTTGCACCTGAGGTGGGATGGAAAATGACCACTCTTCAGGATTATCCGTCATGGTACAGTAACACGATCGGATCAGACAATAGCCTGATGAAAGAGATGTGGCATGGGGGACAAGTGTTTATGCCGTCTCTTGCGGGTAATATCGCAGGGTGGATTTATCAGTCCCTTGGCGGGATCCGGCCTCAAAGTCCGGGATTTAAAAAGACAATGATTAAACCCAATATCGTAGGTGATTTGCACTGGGTAAACAGCTCAGTTCGTACTGTATATGGTCCGGTTGTAAGCAATTGGAAGAAACGCGGAAACCAGGTTTTCATGAATATCACCATTCCCTGCAATACTTCAGCCATAGTCTATGTACCTGCCGAAAATTGGGAATCAGTTACTGAGCATAATAGCTTAACTTCCCAAAACCAAAATATCAGATTTTTGCGAATGGAAAAAGGGAGTGCTGTATTTGATATTGGATCAGGAAATTACCAGTTTAGATCAACTATTTTTAATAACTTTCAATAAACCTTGGATAACCTAAGAAATCTCATACATTATGAATTACAAAATTGTATCAGCGACACTATTTTTAATCTGCCTTTATGTTTCTCTTTCAGCGCAACCAATAAACATCATTCCACAACCAAGGAAGGTTGAGATGGGCAATGGCTATTTTATATTCAACGAGAAAACCCCGATTCTATACAACAACAAGCAATTGAAATTTCTTGCGGAATACACTTCTGAAACCATAAAATCTCTAAATAATACACAACTGACTGCAAAAAGTCAGGATGGAACACAGTCCAGTGCAAAAGCCATTAATATAATCCTTGATCCCAAAATAAATACAGCAAAGGAAGGATACGTTTTAAGGGTTTCTCGCCGGGAAATAAGCATCAAAGCCATCACTTCTCAAGGGCTTTTCTACGGAGTTCAAAGTTTGTTACAGCTCATTCCGGTTAATGGAGATCAAAAAGTACCGGCTCTTGACATTTGGGATGAACCGCGCTTTTCATGGCGAGGATTAATGCTGGATGTAAGCCGTCACTTCTTTACTATAGACGAGGTAAAACGTCTGATTGATCAGATGGTCGTTTATAAATTCAACATCCTGCACCTGCATTTGACCGACGACCAGGGCTGGAGACTGGAGATCAAAAAATTACCTGAACTTACCAGAGTTGGAGCATTGCGAGTACCTCGTACTGGTTTATGGTGGGATCGGGATTGCCCGCATGAAGGAGAAAAAGCTACTTATGGGGGGTTTTATACTCAGGAAGAAATCAAAGGTCTGATCGCTTATGCCTCCCAACGTAGCGTAAATATTTTGCCTGAAATTGATGTCCCGGGGCATAGCCTGGCAGCTATTGCCGCTTATCCATATTTAGCATCGTCCAAATTAACTTACAAAGTGAATCCGGGGTGCGGGTTTTATGTAATAGATGATAACTCGCTTTGTGCGGGAAAAGAATCAACTTATGAATTTCTGAATATCGTCTTTTCGGAGGTGGCCGAGCTTTTCCCCTTTGAATATATTCACATTGGCGGAGACGAATGTTACAAAGGCTTTTGGGAAAAATGCGATGATTGCAAAAAAGCCATGTCCGACAACGGATTAAAGGATCTAAACGAACTGCAAAGCTATTTCATCAAGCGCCTGGAGAAGATATTACAGGAAAAAGGTAAAAAACTGATGGGTTGGGATGAGATTCTGGAGGGTGGCTTGGCTCCCAATGCCACTGTAATGAGCTGGCGCGGAATGGATGGAGGTATTTCGGCTGCTAAGGCAAACCATCATGTGGTGATGAGTCCCGCTAATTATGCATACCTCGATTTATACCAGGGTGACCCGTCCATCGAACCACCAACATACAGCATGTTACGCCTTAGTACGGTATACGATTTTGACCCTGTTCCTGAAGGAATCGATGCCACATTTATCCTGGGGGGGCAAGGAAACCTGTGGACCGAAAGTGTACCGACTTTCCGTCATGCGGAATACATGTTTTGGCCCCGGTCATTTGCTCTGGCCGAAGTACTTTGGACACCAAAATCTGATAGAAACTGGATGGGGTTTATTCATCGAACCGAAGTTCATCTGCAAAGGCTGTCCCGGGCAGATATCAATTTCGCCTCCAGTTTTTATGATGCAATTATTACACCTTCAAAAGATGAAAAAGGAAATTTGCTAATCCAATTAAGTACTGAAATTGAAGCGCTAACGATCTATTATTCATTCGACAACACTTATCCTGATCATCACAGTGCACAATATCAACAAGGAGAAAAACTTTCGATTCCCAAAGATGCAGATACCTTTCGTGTGATTACCTATCGTGACGCAAAACCGGTTGGCAGGTTGATTACTGTTTCGCTTGATGATTTGGTAAAGAGAATAAAGAAAAATTAGATATAAAAATATGAAAAAATCATTATTATATCTCCTTCTCCTTCTATCTACAGGCAGTTTTGCCCAGGATCCGCAGGTAACCGATGTTTGGGTCGTTTTTAAAACCCACTTCGACCTGGGTTATACCGATTTGCCTGAAAATGTTTTCGCCAGGTACCGTGGAGAAATGATGGATAACGCCCTGAATGTAATCGGGAAAAATAAACTGCTACCCCCGGAAAAGCGTTTTTCCTGGACTGTGGCAGGTTGGCCGCTACAAACTCAGATTCTTGGCCCTCAGCAGTCACCTGAGCGAAAAACCAGAATTGAAAAAGCGATCCGGGAAGGTTCTTTGGTGGTTCACGGGCTTCCGTTTACCATGCATTCCGGATCGCTTGATTACGAAGATCTTGTTCGTGGATTGGGATACTCGTCTGCAGTTAACCGTACCTACGGACTTCCTTTGACGATCAGTGCAAAAATGACTGATGTCCCCAGCCACTCATGGGTAATGCCTACTTTGTTATATCATGCAGGAATAAAATTCTTGCAGTTAGGCTGTAATGCGGCCAGTCAGTTTGTGCGTTTCCCTGAATTATTCTGGTGGGAAGGCCCTGATGGTTCTAAAATCCTGTGTCAATATACTGCCGATTATGGTTCAGATATAAAGCCAACAAAAACCTGGCCGCATCATAATTATTTAGCGATGCGAATGACGGGCGACAATCATGGACCGCCAACTGAGCAAGATATTGATCAGCTTTTGGCTTATGCTGAAAAAGAAATGCCGGGAGTAAGGATCCATCTAGGAACCCTTGATGATTTTGCAAAAGCCATTTTTGCCGAGAATCCAATCTTGCCGATTATTAAAGGTGATACACCCGACGGTTGGGCCCATGGATTAATGTCAATGCCGCAGGAATCAAAAATTGCCCGGAATATTCGTCCGTTGGAACCTGCATTGGATGTCTTGAATACTCAAATGGGAATTTGGGGAATGAGCACTTTGCCGTTAGCCGAAAAACTTGCAAAAGCCTATGAGCAGAGCCTGCTTTATGGAGAACACACATGGGGAATGAGCGCTGGGTTTGGCCCAAGATTCGAATATGGTGCAGAATGGAGGCAATGGGTTTCTGAAGCTAATGCCGAGCTGCTGGTTGAAGGGAAAGATGACTCAAAAATCGGGAGTAAAGCAAATTGGTTAAAGTCGTACGATGCACATCGTAAATATATTTATAATGCAAGAGATATTATACTACCCGAGTTAGATAGCCGGCTAAACTTGCTGGCAAAATCGGTTAATGTTCCCGGAAGGCGATTGGTTATTTATAATCCTCTTCCATGGAAACGTTCGGGGATAATAGAAGTCCCTGGAGGTGACGGAAAATCCTTATATGTAAAAGATGTTCCTCCAAACGGATATGTTACGATTTCGGAAAAAGAATTAAAAAATGGACCTGTTTCTTCGGATACAAAGTCCAAACTTATTACCCCAAATTTTACTGCCATTTTTGATTTGAAAAAAGGTGGAATTTCTTCGCTAAAAGAGACAGGAAGTAATCGGGAATTGGTGGATCAATCATCTCCTTATGTAATCGGACAATTTTTGCACGAACGATTTAGTTCCAATGAAATTGATTTATGGAAAAATACTTATGGAATTTCGAATATTTGGGGGATACACGATTTTGGTAAATATGGAATGCCGGGAGCTGACAAAGTTCCCTATTTGGCATTTACTCCTGGTAATTGGGAAATATCAGTATCTCATGCCCCGTTTGCGGATGTTGCTGTTTTATCAACCGATGATAATCAAGGCTTTGCAAAAAACTACACTTTGGTTTTCACCTTCCCGCGTAACGAGGCATATGTTGAGGTTGAATGGAAAGTGGATGCCAAAACTGCTGAAAAACATCCGGAAGGTGGCTGGTTGTGTTTCCCCTTTGCTGTTGATAGGCCAACATTCACGATCGGAAGATTGGGGGGGCCTATAGATCCTGCATTTGATATCATCCCGGGGAGTGCCAGATATCTGATGGATGTTAATACGGGCGTTGCAGTTACTCAGGCTGATAACACAGGTATGGTATTGTCAGCGATAGATTCACCTCTGATGAGCTTTGGAGAACCTGGCTTATGGAAGTTTTCGATGTTCTATGTTCCAAGAACACCTGCTGTTTTTGTCAATCTTTACAACAATATGTGGAATACCAACTTCCCGCTTTGGCAGGAAGGATCATGGACAGAGCGGGTGCGTATCTGGTCTAAACCAAGGAATGTGCAAACTGTTGCCAACCTGACAACCAAATCGTGGGAAGCCCGCTTGCCATTATTGGTAGGATCTGCAGAGGGTGAAGCCGGAAAATTAAAAGATAAAAATCAAGGTTTGACACTTTCCCGTGAAGGAATTCTGGTAACTGCATTTGGTGCAAATCCCGATGGTGATGGAACTATTTTGCGCTTGTGGGAGCAGGCCGGGATCTCAGGTCCCTGCACAGTGAAATTACCTGGAGGCATCAAAGTTTTAAATGCTCAACCTGTAACCTTGCGCGGTGAAAAACAAGGTGATCCGATTGAGGTTAAAAGCAGAGAATTTGCTTTTGATTTAAAAGCTTATGCACCGGCCAGTTTTATTCTAAAGTAGAGTTTAAAAATCTTAAAACCATTCTTGTTATGAATAAAATACGATATACTGCTTATGGTCTGATGGTGTGCTTGTTGCCAATTAACTTATTGGCTCAGACCGATAACAGTCTTCGCGAAGGCGATAAAACCGATCCGGCTAACAATCCCATTTATAACTATTATGAATGGAAAAACGAAATTCCCGAAAATTGCCCTTTTGAAAGGTCAACAGCTATTAAGGGAGTGGTTTTCTCGGGACGATATGCCAATTATACCGGCGCCGACACCTGGTACTTGCAGTCCGGTCCCGATGGGAATATGTATTCGGCCTGGACGGATGGAAAAATCGATGGATTCTCGACAAACTCAAATATCCGTTCACAGTCGACCGGGCAGGCAAAAATTACCGGATCCGATCCGTTAAACCTGAAATTTGAAAATCTGGGGCGGATGTGGAGCGGGGGAGCGAATTATTATCCGTGCGTAAGCCTGATCGTTGATGGTACTTTTTATATCGGAACCTATAACGCCTTTAATGATGAAGGTTATTTCAATGGATTCCGATATTCAAAAAACTGGGATCATTTTACCGAGAATACAGAGCCCGATTGGAAGAATCCCTTTTGGACCAATGCGATTGACCTGGATGGCAATTTTTTTAACGAAAAAGGGAAGGCAAAATTCCGGGCGCCGCATGCAGTAAATTTTGATCGGAACAACAAAGCTCCGGATGGAATGGTATACCTCACCGCTCACGGCTACAGTTCAGGAAAAGGAACGAATAACTGGGATAAAGGGGATGCGATATATCTCTGCCGGGTAAAAGCCAATACAGCTGATATTATCAATTCAAAAGCATACGAATTTTTCTGCGGGCAGTCCAATTCTGGGAAAGCCGTTTGGAAAGCAGGAGTTGAAAATGCAAAGCCGATCCTCGACTGGCCAAATAATCTGGGTAGCGAGAGTATCACCTTGTTTCCTGCATTAAAAAAATACATTCTGATGAGTTGCCGGTTAAAGGAGGCTGAGGAAAACTTGCCTTATAATGTTACCTCTTTCTGGGAAGCCGATGAGATTACAGGCCCGTATAAAATTGTTCATTACATGCGAAATTGGGGGGAACAAACCTATTTCCCTAATATACCGGCACAAATGATCAACGGTGATGGCCGAAGCGCCTGGATGACGGTTGCCTGCAATTATAGTGTTCAGAATATCAATCCGCACCAGTGCAGATACGCGGCTTCGATGCATGAAATTATTTTTAAAGTGAACGGGAAGGACTTGCCGGAAATCCCAGCGGAACGGAAGAATATTGCTCTGGAAGCCACAGTAACTGCCTCCTCTTTTGAACCTCCGGTAAGCTTTCCTCAGAATGCGGTAAACGGAATTATTGATGTGGATGGGAAAAGCCTGAAAAATGAATGGATCAGTGAAGAAGGTGGCGGTGCCTTCCTTAAGCTGGAGTGGGACACCCCAAAAACCATCGACCGGATCAGGATATACGACAGCCCGGCTCCTGACCGCTGGCTTAAGGAAGGTTATTTTGTTTTCAGCGACGGAACTATGGAGTGGATGTATGCTGCTCCTTCAAACAGCGCAAAAACACCTGCCGAAATTAATTTTAAACCAAAAACGGTGAAGTGGGTAAGATTTACCATTTTGAAAGGTATTGCCGATAAATGCAAAACTACCACCTGCGAGCCTGGACAGCGTTTGGGAATAGCAGAAATTCAGGTATTTGAGGTTCATTGATCCGGTATCGGGCAAGACCGCATCTGGTGGATATAGGCCTTTTTAATACTGGTTATCAATCCCGGTAATTGTCGTTAGTAAATATTCAAGGCTTTTTGAATAATCAAAATTATCATACTTTAATCCAATCTTTCTGATATTTGTGTAATAATCAAAAAAACGTGCATATGAAAAGAACAATTTTGGCGGCATTAATTATTGTGATTCTGAACATTTTTATGGGAGGATGTAAAAATAACCAGGACGATCCGGAAGTTGTCTTTAGTAATCCTCCTGAGGATGCAAAGCCCGGCGCATTGTGGATGTGGATGGGATCAAATGTAACGAAAGAGGGAATCACTAAAGACCTTGAAACTCTAAAAAAGGCTGGATTCAGCCGAACAACGATGTTCAGCCTTGCTGACGTTACTACGGATTTTCCCGCGGAAATTTCCAATAGGCCCGGGCCTGAAATTATATCATGGACAGAGCCGTGGTGGAAGATGGTTAGGTTCGCTGCTGAAGAATCGAAAAGGCTTGGTATGGATTTCGGTATGTTCAATTGTCCTGGATATGAAACGAGTGGAGGAGTATGGATCACTCCGGAACTCTCGATGCAGGATCTCTGCTGGTCACAGCAGAATGCCACCGGAGGAAAAAAGGTGGTGCTTTTGCTTGAACAACCTAAGGCTGACCCTAAAGCCAACCATCCTTTCCCTCAATATAACCGGGAAACAGGGAAGGCTGAAATTCCGGTTATTGAAGCCAGGAAAACGTATTACAAGGATGCAGCTGTTGTTGCAGTTCCGCTAAAAGGCAATATCGCTGCCGGAGATGTCATTGATCTTGCCGGTAAAATGCAGTCCGACGGAACACTGATATGGGATGCGCCAGCAGGTGATTGGACGGTTTACAGGTTCGGTCATACGACAAAAGGATCACTGATATTTCCGGCACAGTGGCAGGCCACAGGTCTTGAATGTGACAAGATGAGCAGGGAAGCGGTTGAATTCCACATGGACCATGTTATCGGTGAGATAAAGAAACATCTTGGGGATCTGGTGGGTACCGGATTCACCCATGTACATTTCGACAGTTACGAAGCTGGTCTTCCCGGGTGGACCCCGAAAATGACTGAGGAGTTCAACAGCAGGAGGGGTTACGATATCAGGAAATGGCTTCCCATCTTTGCAGGAAGAAAGGTAGGAACAACCAAGGATTCACTTAAGTTCAGAATCGATTATATGCAGACTATGAAGGATCTGTACCGTGATGTGTACTTCACAACCATCTCCAAAAAACTTTCAGATGCCGGGTTGACTTTCCTTTCAGAACCATACGGCGGACCCTGGGACAATAATGAGATAATGCCACTTGTGCATAAGGTGATGGTCGAATTCTGGACCGACAGAGGGGTATTTACCCCTTTCGAGCTTGAACCTACTGTTGCCGCCCTGAGAAAGGCAGGAAAAAACATCATCGATGCTGAGGGACTGACAGGTCAGCCTTGGTACAGTAAGTGGTCGGAGTATCCGGCATGGCTCAAACCGATTGCCGATGCCTCCTTCTGTGCTGGTGTCAACAGGTTGGTAATTCACCGCTACACGCATCAGCCTTTTGCCGACAAATACAAGCCGGGTGTCACCATGGGTCTTTGGGGCACTCATTTCGACCGAACTCAGACCTGGTGGGAGCCCGCCAGAGCTATGTTCGTATATTGGCAGAAATGCCAGGCTCTTCTTCAATGGGGAAGAATTGATGAAACAGAACATGACTTCGCTGTATCGGATACCACCGGTGGGATAAAACTTGGTCACATACACCGGAAAATGGCTAATACCGACATCTTCTTTGTAGCAAACACCTCCCACACTATGGGAAACGCTTCATGTAGCTTCTCGATAACGGGGATGCAACCCGAACTATGGGATCCGGTTAAGGGGACAATGCGCAAGCTTTACGTTTATGATGATTCGGGAACCAGAACTTCAATCCCACTGAAATTTGACGATGCCCAAAGCTTTTTCATTGTTTTCAGGGAAAAAGGGAAAAGCAAAGGAGCAGAAGGAAGCAATTTTCCTGATGCAAAGCAGGTTGCGGAGATTAAAGGCCCATGGAAAGTTTCCTTTGATCCGAAATGGGGAGGACCTGTTGACCCGGTCTTATTCGATAACCTTCAAGACTGGACGCTTCGACCTGAGAAGGGAATAAAATATTACAGTGGTACAGCCACATACAGAAAAGAGTTCGATCTACCGTTAAAAACAGGCAAAGGGGAATCTCTTTTGATCGATCTGGGCATTGTAAAGCATATCGCAAAAGTGAGATTGAATGGCGAAGACCTGGGCGTAATCTGGACAGCCCCTTGGAATGCAGAGGTATCCCGGAAGATTCTTAAAGAAAAGGGCAACATTCTGGAAATCGAAATTACCAACGAATGGGCCAATCGTCTGATCGGGGACGAGCAAGAGCCGCCGGAAACGGAATGGAACCCAAGTGCACCATACTTTCATGCCGCAGGATGGTGGATGAAAAGGTTCCCTGACTGGTTTGTAAATGACCGTCCGCGTCCCTCATCAGGGAGATATTGCTTCACAACCTGGAATTATTTCACTAAGGACTCAGAATTGATAAGTTCCGGTCTGCTTGGGCCTGTCACTCTGAAATTTGTTAATCAGAAACTGGATTGAATTTTAGAAAACCGAATAAAAAATCCTTGAAATAGTTACGCATGAAAGTATTACAGACCAAGATAATTAAAACACTTTCAATTCTTTGCTTTATTATTCCACTTCAAATTTTGGCGGCAACAGCTTTTGCTCAGAAGAGTAGTAAAGTTGAAGAAATCGTTATCGTTTTTAAGACTCACTTTGATATAGGATATACACATTTGGCGACTGATGCCATAAAGAGTTATCGCACCACGATGATTGATGCTGCGCTCAATTCCATTGAAGGGATGCCCCCGGATCAGCAATTTGTATGGACACTCCCCGGTTGGCCATTAACACAAATCCTCTGGGAAGGACAGGATTCTGTACGCCGCCATCGCGTTGAGGATGCGATTCGTACCGGGCGCATTGCCTGGCATGCGTTGCCATACACGGTCGAAACCGATGGTCTCGACATGGAAAGTTTGGTGCGGGGGTTCGTGTTTTCCGATAATCTGTCCAGAAAGTATGGTAAGCCACTTTCCCGCACCGGCAAAATGACCGATGTCCCTCAGCATTCCTGGTTCCTGGCCACGCTGCTCAGCCATGCTGGGGTCAAATTCCTCCATATAGGCACCAATAATCAGTGTATTCCGCCTGATGTTCCGGACCTCTTCTATTGGGAAGGCCCTGATAGTTCACGTGTCCTGGTCAACATCGGAAAACAACGTTACGGCTCAGGGCTTTTTCCACCCGTGGACTGGCCTTTCAAAACCTGGTTTGCCATGCAGATGACCGGCGACAACGAAGGTCCGCCCACTAGCGCCGATGTCACTGAAATAATAAAGTCAGTCAACGACACTCTGCCTGGAGTTAAGGTCAGGCTGGGCTCTATTGATGACTTCTACAACTCTTTAAGCAAGGAAGACCTCTCGAAGGTTCCCGTCGTCCGGGGTGACATGCCAGACACCTGGATTCACGGAATCGGATCAATGCCAATGGAAACCAAGTTAGCCCATAATATTCGCCCGCAACTCGTTGCCTGGGAAATGCTCGAAACATTGCTTATTCAACACCAGCTTAAACAAGACAATGCAAAGGCAAAGATTGCGGAAGCTTATGAAAATAGCCTTATGTATGGCGAACACACCTGGGGTAGCCAAACTGAAGGTATTCCCGATAATTATTGGGGTGACACACTGAAAAACGCAATCGACGAATACAAGAAACATGGCAAGCCCGCAAACCTCGTGAAGCCGAGTCTTCCTTTCTTTGATGAATCTTTCAACCAACATCGTCGTTACATTTGGAAAACCCGTGACCTGGTTGAATCCGGTATCTCCGCCGATATGAAAATACTTGCTGAAAATATTGCTGTCACCGGCCCCAAGGTAGTTGTGTTCAATTCACTTCCCTGGAAACGTGATGCGGTAGTTACGGTCAACGGCAACCCATTTCTGGCTAAAGACCTTCCCCCTTCAGGGTACAAAACCTACCCATTGCCCGCCAAATCTGAACAAACTGCAAGTACTGCCCATCCGTCGAAAGAAATCAGTTTAGAATCGTCTTACTTCAAACTTTCCATCGATCCCGTAAAGGGAGGTATTACCTCACTGATCGACAAACGAACCAATCGTGAATTAGTGGAGAAAAATGCCGTACTCGGGCAGTACCTTTTTGAGCAATTCTCTGCAAACGAAGTTTTTGACTATATTGGTGAGTATGACCAGAATCCTGATTGGGGAAGCGGACGCAAACGCGGAGTGTACCAGGGTGCTCCGGTCACAGAGCAGAGCATAATGGTAACTACTCAGGTCTGTTCGTTTAATTTTGGTAATCCTTCGCGGATAGCTAGAGGTAAAAAGTATAGCCGGATTGTTTACTATCTATAAATTCTACCCATAGTGGGT
>Ga0118677_10004959_pt2 | contig 16478 bp, 10 predicted proteins | sample AliMusrvi5mmetaG_FD_86154 | JGI IMG/M metagenome (GOLD analysis project Ga0118677, IMG submission 86154) | reverse complement strand
GCTCACACTTTACCTGATTACAATTATAACCACGGTTGAAATTGGCAGGGTGGGTTTCAAGTCAACCAAAATTGGATTAACCGCCGCTGCCTTATTAAGTATCCCAACCGTGAACCTGACCTTATACAGTACGATCAGCCTGGGTGGGTATGGTGAGACCCTGGCGATTGGGAATTTAATCCTGTTGTCGGGAATCGACCTCAGGCAAAATATTGAAAGCGGCAATGAAAAAGTAAATTTCGGGTTGAAATTTGCCATATTGGGAATTTTGGGCGGTCTGGGTGTCTGGGCTGACGGATTAACCCTGGTGTATTCGATCCCGGTTATGCTTTGGGTGATATCCGGCCTCGGCACAAAGAAGCCGGGTTATTCAGCGTTTTTTATTGGACAGAAATTGCTCGTTTTAATTGCCGGGATTTTAATGGGAGCTTTACCCTGGTGGGTTTTTGCTGTGCAGAATGGATTGGGGCAGCTTACAGGTGAATTGTTGGGGTCTGCAGTAAATGTGGACCAGGCATCCATTTTGCAGCAGCTGCTCAACCGCACGATCAATTTTCTTTTAATTGGCATGACGGCTTACCTGGGTTTCCGCCCGCCATGGTCTGTCACCTGGCTGGCGCTGCCTTTGATCCCTTTTGCACTGGTATTTTGGTGCCGGGTAACGGGCGGCTGGATTAAAAAAATATTCTCGCAGAATTTATTCCGGCCCATTTCCAGGCTCCTGGCAGGGGTTGTGATGACCTTGGTGATTGGATTTATCGGAACCCCTTTTGGTAATGACCCGTCCGGAAGGTATTTTCTGCCGATGACTGTGCCTTTTGTGTTGATGGCGGCTGAAATGATGAACGCGGTGTTTGCAAAGGTAAGGTGGACCGTTTTGGTGACAGCAGGGATTATTTTATTTCAATTGATTGGCACCATGCAGTGCGCCCTGGTTAATCCCCCGGGAATGACCACGCAGTTTGATTCGGGGACAATTATTGATCACCAATATGACAGCGAATTAATCGCTTTTCTAAAAGAGAACCGGGAATATTATGGATATGCAAATTACTGGGTGACCTATCCGCTGGCTTTTGAATCAGGCGAGCAACTTATTTATATTCCCAGGCTGCCATACCACCAGGACTTCCGCTACACATCCCGGGACGACCGCTACGCTCCTTACCGGACGACGGTGAACCAATCGACGAAAACAGCCTACATTACCACGCATCACGAGGCATTAAACCAATATTTGAGAGATGCCTTCAACCGCCTGGGGATAAGCTGGCAGGAAAAAAAGATTGGTGATTACCAGGTTTTTTACCAGTTGTCGCGCCCCATTCGTCCTGAGGAAATTGGGCTGGGTGATGCAAGCAAACCATAAAAAGGATGAAGAATGAATTTGCGCCTTTCTTCGCAGTTTGACCGGTTGATATTTATTGTGATTACCCTTCTCGTGCTCATTATGGCGGCACGCATGCCGCTTGACACAGATTTGTGGTGGCACTTACGGGCAGGGGAATGGACCGTCCAGCACGCAACCCCGATTATTAATGATTATTTTTCAAACTCCGTGCCTGGGATTTCCTGGACCAATCACAGCTGGCTTTCCGAGGTTATTTTTTACCTGGTTTACAAAGGGGCGGGGTTTGGAGGCATCACGGCATTGACATCGGCCCTTGCGGCGGGATCCATGGTGCTGGTCTACAAACAAATGGAAGGGCAGGCCCTGCTTAAAGCCTTCCTGGTGGTTCTGGCAAGCGCGGTGGCTGCTTTTGTATGGGTCCCCAGGCCTGAACTGTTCAGCCTGGTCCTGCTTGGCTGGCTGGGGTATGTGCTTTATGAATTTAAGTGGAATCACAAAAAAATACTCTGGCAGATACCCCTTATTTTTTTATTGTGGGGCAATTTGCATGGGGGATATCCCCTGGGGTTATTATTAATGATTGCCACCATCGGGGGAGAAACACTTAACCTGATTTTATGCTTTGAGGGGCGCGAAATATATGATTGGCGCGAAATCCTGGAATTAGGCGGGTGGGGGCTGGTAGCTATCCTGGCTTTATTGGTGAATCCAAACGGATTTCAAATCCTGGCTGTCCCATTTCAAACCGTGAGCCTTCCCGTCCTGCAGCGCCTGATCCAGGAATGGGCATCACCGGATTTTCATGACATCAGCCAGCAAGTGTTTTTACTGGCGTTATTTATTGGAATTTTTTCAATTGGAATTTCAGGCAGGCGGCTGGATGCGACGGATGCAGCCATCCTGATCGGCTTCGGTTACATGGCATTTTTGGCCCGGCGAAATTTTGGACCGTTTGCCGTAGCCGCCATCCCTGTGATCTCAAGACATTTACAACCTGCCCTGGATGAATGGCTGGCGAGGTTAAGAAAACAACCCAACTTCACTTATTATTGGGCGCGGCAGACGAATAAAGAGGCGGACGCGGTTGAGGCTGCTTTTCCAGCCAGACTGCGAACTGTGATTAACGTTGGATTGATTGCCGTCCTTGGCCTGGCTTTTGTGATCAAACTTTTCTGGGTTAGCGATAATGACCTGATTCAAAAAACAATCGCGGACGGCAACCCGGTCGCGGCGATTAATTGGTTGACCGCTAACAGGCCTTCTGGAAAGCTTTTAAACGAATATAATTCAGGGGGCTACCTGGTCTGGACGCTGCGTGATTACCCGGTATTTGTGGATGGCCGGACAGACATGTATGGCGATAAATTAATCCAGGATTGGATCGCCCTGGTCGAGGCAGATAAGGGTTGGGAATCTTTGATGAAAAAATATGAAATTGGGATTGTGATGGTCGACCCGGGACGCCCGCTGGTCAATGCCCTGGAAACGAATGGATGGAAGAAGGTGTTTGAAGATTCAAGAGCAGTCATCTTGCTGCCCGGGAAATGATTTAGAGGTCGTAGACATCAGGACGGCGTTCTTCCAATGCCGTAATGCCGCGGCGGGCACGGGTCACCTGGTCCAGGTCGATTTCAACATGCAACAGCTCTTCACTCGTTTCATCACCTTCGACCAGGGTTTCACCCCATGGGCTGATGACAGCACTGCTGCCGCCAAAATAATCCGGGCCGATTTTCCCGGCACAATTGACAGCAACCACAAATGCCAGGTTTTCCACGGCCCTGGCGCGGATTAATAGTTTCCAATGATCAATCCGCTTTAATGGCCACTGGGCGGGAATCAGAAAGAGGTTGGCGCCTTTAATTGCATAACTGCGGAATAATTCGGGAAAACGCAGGTCATAGCAGATCGCCAGGCCGGCCCGAAAAGGGGAGATATCAAGCATTTGCAAACTATGGCCGGGTTGGCAGGCTTCATGTTCCTGCATGGGATGGAAAAGATGGATTTTATGATAACTGGCGGTTATTTTGCCATCGGAGGAGAGGATGGTAAATGTGTTAAAAAGGTTGCCATTCTCCTCCAGAAGCAGGCTGCCGCCGACGGAGATGTTATTATCTTTGACGAAGGTGGAAAGATTTTCGAGAATAATTTTATTCTGGTGAGCATATTTACGGCTGTTTTCAAGGTCAAAACCGCTGCTCCAAAGCTCTGGAAACAGGACCATCTGGCTGCCAGATGAGGCTGCCTGGGAAATGAGATGAATGGCCTTTTCCAGGTTGGCGCGGGGATCAGCAAACTGGATATTCGTTTGTGCAAGGGATATTTTTAATTTCATGGCGTCAATACCTTCGCCAATTAGCCCGAGAAAACAGGCGATTTAGGCGGGTGAATGCGACCTAAAGCGGTCACTTTTTGAAAAAGCTGAGATATTAAATTATCATCAGGTAAATTCGGAAGTATTTTTATTGTTTCAGTCACATAACGGTAGCCTCGATAATAAGCTTTCAAATCCAAAACGCTGAAATCGGGATCATCCTTGCGATAACGGCACATTAATAATTGAGAGACATTCACCATGAAAAGGGAAAGATTAGCCGCATTGGTCACGGCGGTTGGATGGACATTCATAAAATCTTCCAGCCCCCAAAATTGTTTAGCGTCCCTAAAATTAAACTCTATTTGGAAACGCAGACTATAAAAATCGATCAACTTGTCATAAGATAACTCGAGATCGCTGCTGAATAAAACGACGTGGGCCCAGGCTTTAGTCTCCAGATTGGTTTTGATCAAGACCACCACATTGAGCGGCACTGAGAATTCATGATTGAGCAGTTGCAATTGGTAAATGCGGGTTTCAATACCACCCTCAACCTCGGTTTTCTGGAGATATCGGTCGGGAATATGTTGATAATCCAACTTTTTACCGAACTTGCGTGGGCGGCCAGGTCCAGAACGGGGCTCAGTGTGTTGGAAATACAAAGCCGCATCTGACCTCAGTTTGGAAATCAATTGCAAATGACATTCCCGCACCATTTTCAGGGCAGGATGATTGCCAAAATGACCATCCAATACCAGATAGGTCAACTGCACTTTGCCTGCGATCATTTCTAACAACTCCTGAACCATCTTTTTGATCCGCTCCAATTCCGGATTGGGCATCTTTTCTTCCTTCTTCTTGTTACAACTTCCTTTCGGCCGTCCTCGCTTGCGTTTCGGTCCAGCTGCTTTAGCCTTACGAGCCTGCTTTTTGATCTGGCTGTTCGCTTTCTCCTCGGCACTGCGGATGGTTTGTTGAATACTGATCGGGTATGAACGCCGTTCTTTGACATTGACCAACGCCAGGGTGAAAAACGACAGGGATGGAACGACTTGTTTCAACAAATTGGAAAAGAAATAATCTACTCCATATGTTTTCTTCCCAGATTTGGTCACCACACTTTCGTCCCCAACCAGAAGATAGACATCCTCCTCTCTCATCAAGTTATTCCGGAAGAAATCCCAGAAGACTTGTGACCAGGGGATACACGTATGAAAAAATCGTTGGATGCTGCGATAACTGCCCCCGGTTTCTGCCCAGCGGGATATTCCCAGCATGGTGATCCGTCCGCTCATGGCGATCATGGCCATGATTATCCGACTCATTTGTTTCAAAGTCGTTTTGCTTATACTATGTTCGAGAGGTTGTAAAAGTGCTAAAATTTCTGTCATGGGCTTTTTGTTGTATCCGTTATAGTTTTGGCGAACCATAACTTTACTACAAAAGCCCTATCTTTTTACCTTTTTTTGGCGAAGGTATTGATTAATACAAACAAAGAAACAGGATCTTCTTTGTTCTTTCACACACCATATATGCTAAAAAAAGGATGAATTAAAATGAATAAAGATATCTTAAGTCTACTTAACAAGCAGATCGGTCACGAATACGGGAACTATATGCTTTACGAACAAGCTTCGGCCTACTTTGCTGAAAAAGGCATGGATGAAGCGGCCAAAGTGTTTCGAAAACAGGCTGATGGTGAAATGGATCACGCACGCCGGTTTACAGATTATGTGCGCGATGCGGGTGGTAAAGTTGTCATCCCAACGATCAAAGCACAGAAGAGTGATTATGCCTCTGGCGAGGAAGTCTTCCTGGCCGCATATACCCGCGAGCAGGAAACCACTACCAAGATTTATGCCCTGCGCGACCTGGCCTGGAAATCTGGAGACCACGCGACATTTGAAATGCTCACATGGTTTGTCACCGAGCAGGTAGAAGAAGAAAGCCTTACCGGGAAGCTTCTGACCGTCGTGCGAGGGTTTGGTGAGAAGAGTCTATACATGATCGAGGCCTACCTGTCCCATCTGTCATAGGACAGTTCAAAAGATTATTTATACCAACAACCCGCCGTCCCCTTTTGGGCCAGCGGGTTGTTGGTATTCTGGAATTCCCATAAGTACACACTGGATCTGTTATGCAAAACCTATTGAATCAATATCCGGTTATCCTGTGTAATGGCAATCACACCCGCTTGTTGAAGTTGCTGCATCAACTGTTGATATGATTTGATCGTCTGGTTGGCCTGGGCGAGTTGTTGATCTGTCGCTGCCAGTTGCCGGTTGGATTGGTTTAAACTGGCCATCGCCTGCTGCAGCGTAGCCGGGGTTTGTGCGGAGGATGCCGTCAAGGAAGTGGACACAATAGATTGTAATCTCCATTGAGTAGCGGCAAGATCTGAATATCAGTCAGGTTCATGTAATTATGTTTCCGTTTTGGGGATTATGGCTATGCGCTTTTTCAACAAACCGGACCCCTATTAAAATCAAAAATCTGTTACCCGGGTAGTTTATAATTTCCCCCTTATCTGGTAACATATGTTTAAGGATTTTATTTAAAAATTGCAGGTATTAATTCAGGATCGTATTGATTGATATAGCACCACAATCTGTTTTACCATTTCTGGTCATGCTGGCTTCTGCCGCCGCTGCATGTACTGTGGCTGTTACCTCCTGGTTTAAGCGCTCCAGTCCGGGTGGCCTGTTTTTATTTTTCATGATGCTTTCAGCCATGATCTGCTCTATAACCAGCGCAGGCGAACTTGCCTCAACCAGCGTTGAGGCAAATATCATCTGGAGCAAGTTCTCTTATTTGGGTTTTGTCAGCCTCGCCCCCTTTTGGCTCCTTTTTTCGATGGATTACAGCCAAAACCCGTTCTTCCACTCGCGCAAGCGCATGGCCGCCCTCTGGCTGCTGCCCTTGATCATCCTGGGGTTGGCTGTAACCAATGAACAGCATCATTTGATCTGGCCAACGATCCTGCCGGTTTCATCCGCACCCGGCGCCTGGGTTGTCTACACGCATGGAGTCGGCGCATGGACCATTACCGTGTATTCCTACCTCCTGGTTTTGGCCGGTACGCATTTTCTTGTAAAAGCCACTTTGCATTCTCCTCAATTATTCCAGCGCCAGGTGATTGCCCTTTTAATTGCCGTGTTTCTTCCATGGATCGGTAACTTTCTCTTTGTAACGAACCTGAATCCGTGGCCAGGCCTGGACTTGACATCTCTTTCCTTTTCAATCTCCGGGTCATTAATAGCCTGGTCGCTTTTCCACTACCATACCCTGGACCTTACACCAATCCTTACCGATGCCATTTTCGACAACCTGGGAGATGGCATCCTGCTGCTTGATATCCACAACCGGATCATTAATTTGAACCCGGTTGCTCGCACTTGGTTCAATGCAGGTGATGAAGCTGTCGGAAAACCGGTCAGCGGCTTTATTCCGGCCAACCTGGTTTCGATCCAGGAACAGGAACCGGCCGCCAGATTTTCGACGAAATTAGCCCTTGAAAGCAATGAAGATAAACGTTTTTATGACATCACTGTTGTCCCTTTTTATGATCTTCACCGCCGCTACCAGGGTAAAATTCTCCAGTTACATGATATCAGCCTGGAGCATTCCCTGATGGTCGTTGAACAGAAACATGCTCGCAACATGGAGATATTGAACCGCATCACCCAGATTGCGCTTAGTATTCCTGATTTCGAGCAAATGCTCCAGGCGCTTGCGGACCAGTTTGGCGGTCTGGTTAACGCGGATAGCGCTTGCATGACCATCTGGGATGAAAACCAGAAAATTGCAGTTACTCGCGCAGCCTACGGCCTCTTCCAAATAAACCTTACCAGCCTCCAATCTGCACCCGGGGAAGTAACCCTGACTGAATCCGTCTTAAAAACAGGCCAGGTTATTGTTATCGAGGATGTCAACAATTCACCCTTTATTCCCGAGCGCCTTTCGCCAATTTTCTCTTTCCAGTCTTTGCTGGCAGCACCACTTATCGCCAACGAGAAAAAAATGGGGGCGGCTCTGCTTTCATTTGAACATCTCCATCATTTCACTCCTGAAGAAATTTCCATATGTGAACAGGCTGCCGGACAAATTGCACTGGCATTGGCCAAAGCCCAATTGAGTGAGTCGGAAGCCCAACGTATCTCCGAACTTTCCGCTCTCCAATCCATAACTCAAGTCATTTCTTCTACCCTGGAACTTAATAGTGCTTTTGAAACGATTGTTAACGTCCTGCATACAACATTTGGTTATAAATATGTCAGCATTTATTATCTCAAAGGTGAAACGCTTTTCCTGGGTTACCAGGTCGGTTATTCCCAGGAACAGGTCATCCACAGCATTCCTATTTCCCAGGGCATCTCTGGGCGTGCGGTGCGCACCCACCAGCTCCAGTATCTAAAAAGGACTGAGGACGACCCTGATTTTCTTAAAACGTCCAATGATATCCACAGCGAAATTTCCATCCCTCTGCTTAAAGACCAGCTGGTTTTAGGCACATTGAGTGTTGAGTCAAGTCAGGTGTTGACGGAAGAAGATAAGAATCTGCTCCTGGCTTTCGCCAGCCAGGTTGTGGTCGTCATCAATAATGCTAATATCTTCCAGGCCGAAAAAGAGCAGCGCGAACTGGCCAATGCCTTCCGCGAAGTTGGCAGCTCGATTAATAAACACCTTGACTTTGAAAACCTGCTGGACCGTATGGTGGACGAAATTAAACGCGTTATCCCGTTTGATGCGGCAGACATATTACTGGTGGATCAGGAAGAAAAAACTGCCTGTGTCTCAAGATCCACAGGATACCCCATGGCTGAAAATAGGAATGGGAATGAGATTACGCGTGTGAAATATACCATCGCTGAAACAGCCAATTTGTGCACCATGATGGAAAATCGATGCCCTATGGTTATCCCGGATGTCAGATCCTATCCCGGTTGGGTTATTCTAAATGAACTTCCTTTAATCTACTCCTGGGTTGGCGCACCGATTATTGTCCAGGATCATATCGTCGCCTTTTTTTCCCTTATAAAATACGAAGCCCTCTTTTTCAACCAGGATCATGCAGAACGTCTGGGGATCTTTGCCAGCCAGGCAGCGATTGCATTTGAAAATGCACGCCTGTATACGGAACTGCAAAGCATGGCTTCAGAGCTTGAGCAGCGCGTGCGCCTGAGGACGACCCAGCTCGAAGCTTCAAACAAGGAACTTGAAGCCTTTGCCTATTCGGTGGCCCATGACTTGCGCGCCCCGCTGCGTTCACTCGACGGTTTTTCGCAAATCCTTCTTGAAGATTACACCTCCCTTTTGGACGATGAAGGTCAAATGATGTTGAGTGCAATTCGCAGCAACGCCCAAAGGATGGGGCAGCTGATCAATGATTTACTCAGGCTTTCACGGATCACGCGCGGTGAGTTGACCATAACCACGGTGGACATGACCGCGCTTGTACATGCAGTGATTAAGGAATCAGTCCAGCAAGCCGTTTTGGAAAAAAGCTCGATAATCGTTAATCCTTTACCCAACATTCAGGGTGACCAGCAGCTTCTCCGCCAGGTTTGGGTCAACCTGATCTCGAATGCGGTCAAATTCACGGGGAAAAAACAATCCCGCTCAATTGAAATAACAGGATATTTGGACCATGAAATGACTGTTTATTGTGTACAAGATAATGGCGTTGGGTTCGACAGGACACAAATTAATAAGCTGTTCGGAATTTTCCAACGCCTCCACCCAACTGATGAATTTGAAGGTACCGGGGTAGGATTGGCGATTGTTCAGCGTATTATTCACCGCCATGGTGGAAACGTCTGGGCTGAAAGTCAGCAAGGTGATGGGGCTGCCTTCTATTTTTCCCTGCCAAATCAATTCTGATCATAACCAACCAGGGATGAAATAACATCCCTGGTTGGTCTTTCATTTTTAGGCTTTATTATCCCGGCAAGATTTTAAGACTGTCATTCTTTCAGGGATTTTATCGCCTGTATCAGGCCGTTGGTAGAAGGATCGTGGCTGGTGGTGGCATTTTTACTGGAGAGTTCTGGTAATATTTTCTTTGCCAGCTGTTTGCCCAACTCAACCCCCATTTGATCGAAAGAGTTGATATTCCAGATAACTCCCTGGGTGAATATTTTATGTTCGTACATTGCAATCAGTGAGCCCAGGATTTCCGGGGTGAGCTTCGGGTATAGGAAAGAATTGGTGGGACGATTTCCCGGAAAGGCTTTTGCTGTTGAAAGAATCTCCAGCAGGCCGCCTGTGACTCCCTCTGCTGCCAGCTCCGACCTTACCTCATCCGGCGTTTTGCCTTTCATCAAGGCTTCTGTTTGTGCCAGGTAATTGGACAATAAAATTGTGTGGTGTTCCCCCATCGGGTTGTGGCTGTTGGCTGCCGCCAGAAAATCACATGGGATCAGCTTTGTGCCCTGGTGAATTAATTGGTAAAAAGCATGCTGCCCATTTGTGCCAGGTTGGCCCCAAATCACCGGGCCTGTCGAATAATTTACCCACTCGCCTTCTAAAGTGACGCGCTTGCCGTTACTTTCCATATCTCCCTGCTGGAAATAAGCAGGGAAGTGAACCAGGTATTGATCGTACGGCAGAATGGCGTGTGATTGGGCTCCAAAAAAATTGTTGTACCAGATGCCAAGCAACCCCATCACGACCGGAATATTTTGCTCGAAGGGCGTGGTGCGGAAATAACGGTCGACCTTATGGGCGCCGCCTAAAAGGTCTTCAAAATGATCCATGCCCAGGTAGAGCGCAATCGATAGTCCAATCGCGGACCAGAGGGAATAACGCCCGCCGACCCAATCCCAAAACTCGAACATATTTTGGGTATCGATTCCAAATTTGCTTACCGCTTCAGTGTTGGTCGACATGGCAGCAAAATGACGCGCTATAGCCGCTTCGTTTTTTGCCGCAGCCAGGAACCATTGGCGCGCCGAATGTGCGTTGGTCATCGTTTCCTGGGTTGTAAAGGTTTTTGAAGCTACCAGGAAAAGGGTCGTCTCAGGGTTAAGCCTTTTTAAGACCTCAGCCAGGTCAGTACCGTCCACGTTGGACACAAAATGCACATTCAGACCATGTTTGGCATAGGGCTTCAGGGCTTCACACACCATCTTCGGCCCAAGGTCTGAACCTCCAATGCCAATATTGACAATATCCGTGATGCTCTTGCCGCTGTAACCTTTCCATTGACCTGAGCGGATCGCTTCGCTGAACACACGCATTTTGCCAAGCACCCGGTTAACCTCAATCATCACATTTTGACCATCCACATAAATTGGGTCGTTGGAACGATTGCGCAGGGCTGTATGCAGCACTGCGCGGTCTTCACTGGTGTTAATTTTCTTCCCGCTGAACATGGCTTCAATTCTTTCCGCCAGGCCAGCCTGGCGCGCCAGGGCAAAAAGCAAAGGCATCGTGTTTCCAGTGACCCGGTTCTTTGAATAATCAAACAGGATATCTCCAAAGCGCAATGAAAATTGCGTAAATCGCCCCGGGTCGCCGGCAAATAAATCACGCATTTGAAGTTCGCTAATTTCTTGATGGTGCTGGGTCAACGCCTGCCAGGCAGGCGAGTCTTCTAAATGGGTCATCTCGTTTCTCCTTTACCTTCACTTTTTTTGTTGATTGTATCACCGCCAGGATCAGGGTTCAACTGCTCTTAAAATAATATCCGGGGATTTCCTCTGGTAAAAGCTGTACGTGAGCCAAATTGAGAATGGTGTATAATAAATTTTCAGGAGCTTAATATGAGTCACTCACCCATTGACGCCAATCGCGATGCCGTCCCCATTCGTCTTTTCAAATCTGATTTCCTCGAGTTTTTTACCCACATCACTCCAGCAGTCATCCTTATTTTGTGGCTGCCAATCATTGTTTTATTAATGGGTTATGCTGTGATGACCGCACCCCCTGCTGTTTTTCCCGCTTTCATTCCACTGGGCTTCCTGGGCGGCCTGTTTTTGTGGACCCTGGCTGAATATACCCTTCACCGCTTTCTTTTTCACCACAACCCGACCAGCCCGCTTCAGGAACGCATTTTCTTCATGTTCCACGGGGTGCACCACGTCCAGCCGCAGGTCAAAACCCGCCTGGTCATGCCTTTCCCGGTCAGCATTCCTTTGGCAGCCGCTTTCTTTGGATTATTCTATCTTCTTCTGGCCGTGGTTCTTCATTCTCCACAATGGGTTGCACCCCTTATGGCAGGCTTTCTGATAGGTTATCTGGTCTACGACCTGACTCATTACGCCACCCATCATTTTCCCATGCGGTCAGGGTATGCCAGATATATTAAACGCTACCATATGAAGCATCATTACAATGATCCCGACACCCGCTTTGGTGTCAGTTCCCCGGTTTGGGACTGGATTTTTCGGACGCAGGGCGGGGAGTAAAACCAGGTCACCGTTCAAAATTGGGATATTTGGTTCCCTTCTTGACCCGGTGTCCCCGGCTAATTCTATTCTTTATCCACCTTCAGTCTTTTAGCTACAGTAACTGAAAATTTATCTTTTTTTGTTCCAACCCGCTGCACATATACCCGCGTGGTGGCGGCATTCTTATGTCCCAAAGCATCCTGGGCGTCAGTCAGGCTGCCGCTTTCTTCCGCAACAATCCGCGCGAAAGTATGGCGGGTCTGGTGCAGGTGAATTGCCCCCAACCCGGCCTGCAGCGCGTATGCTTTTAAATTTTTCACAAACCCGTGCGATGTAAGCGGGATTTCCACCGCAGGTGAACCCGTTAAATTTTTCGCGTCGTTTTTCTGCCTTTGGCGGGTGCCGCGGTCGTGGCTGACCCAAAGCGGGCTTTCAGACCGCATTTTTAAATACCGTCCCGAAGATCTCAAATAATCCAACAAAGCTTCCCCTGCAGCCGGTTCTGTCACCTGCCGGGTTACGATTTCACCGCCCTTCACCCTTCCTGAAAGGATAATACCTGAACCGTGCGCCGATTGATCGTCCATTGTCACATCTTCAAAACGCAGGGAGATCAATTCTTCACGGCGCATTCCAGTGATGAAATACAGCAGCAAAAGGGCATAATCGCGCTTCCCAATCAAGTCGCCGCTGTCAGCCCGCTTTTTAACCACCCTCAACAGGCGCTGGACTTCAACATCCGTGAGTGATTTGGTGCTTTTTCCCTGGTATGCTTTCGGAGCTTTGGGCCGCGCCAGGGCCACCGGGTTCATGCGGATCCGCGCCGCCAGCTCAGGCGATTTCATCATCCAGTTATAAAACGAACTGATGCGCGAGATGGATGCGTAGATTGTAGCCTTTGAAAGACCGCGTTTTTCCAAAATTCCCCGGTAGGATTGAACGTCAGCCGGCGTCGCCTGGTCTGGCGCTTTGCCGCTGTAAACAAAAAAATCAGCCACAACCCGGGCTTTATCGCGCACTAAATCGGAGTAGCGCGAACTGGTATTATCACTGGTCGTCTCAGCCCATGTCAGGATGGCAGTGGAAAAGTTCACATCCAGATATAAAGTTAATTCATCCACAAACTTGTGCTGAATAATGGCGAGCTGGTTATTTTTATCTCCCAATTCAAGGCCTCCTGAGTAGCGCCGGTCAGACCCTGACTTTCAACTCCATTTTGAAACACCAGGTAAACCTGAGATAATTTTAGACCCAATCCCGAATGGGTACAAGAGAATTTACCCCCCACAGCTTGCCTTTACTTCATAAAAAGGCGATAATAATCCTAAATATATTCAATCGGAATCTATGCATACACCTGATCCTGCTCGAAATTCTTCATATAATGGCAATTTTTCCACATTAACCTTTTATGGAAGTATTTTAGGAATAGGTTTTACCCTTGGGTTTGCCCTATTTTATGGATTATCTGGTTATCCACCCGTTGTAGTGAATATAATTTTATTTGCCAGTTTAATCGGGTTTGTGAGCCTGGTTATGGTTCGCTTTTTAAAACGCCCGCTGGCAGCAGCCCATCTGGCGACCCTGTGTTTATTTACAGCCCTTTTTGGTCCTGCGTTGTTTACAGGCGGCATCTTTTCATCATCCCTGGTATGGCTCGTATTGGTGCCCGTGGTCGCCTCCCTCATGGCAGGCAAACGCGCCAGCCTGTTTTGGGGATTGATTACCATCTTTTCCCTTTCATTTATATTGATTCTCAACCGTGTTTTGCTGATTGATCTAACGCTGCGCGCATCTGACAGCGTTGACAATTTCACAGACCTGGTTCTTGTCATGGTGGTAACCATGGCGGTAACCTGGTTGAATGAAACCACCAAACAACGCACCATGGACAAGCTGGAGAAAACACAAACCGACCTTGAAGCAACCAACCAGGAATTAGAGGCTTTTGTCTACTCGGTTTCCCACGATCTGCGCGCTCCATTACGCAGTATTGACGGTTACAGTAAATTATTGCAGGATGAAAACAAGGATCTGCTGCGGGAAACTGGCAAGGGGTATCTGGGGCGCATCCGATATTCAACCTATCACATGACGCAGTTGATTGACGACCTGCTCAAACTCTCACGCGTGGCAAATGCCGAGATGTGGATTATCAACGTGGATTTGTGCGCCCTCGCCCGCGAAGCTGTAATTGACCTGCAAACGACCCAACCGGATCGTAAGGTGAAGGTTATCCTGCCTGACGAGTTGCTTGCAAAAGGTGATCCAAACTTGATGCGAATTGCGCTCAAAAACCTGATCAGCAATTCCTGGAAATATACGGGGAAACGCCCGGATGCGCAAATTGAATTAGGAAGTCTCCTGCAGGATGGAAAACGGGTATTTTTTATCAAGGATAACGGAGCCGGTTTTGATATGGCATATGTCGGTAAATTATTCAAACCCTTTCAACGTCTGCACGCCATCAGCGAATATGAAGGCACGGGGATTGGTTTAACCATTGTGCAGCGCATCATTCAACGTCACAGCGGACGCATTTGGGCCAAAGGCACGGTGAATCAAGGCGCTACGTTTTATTTCACCCTGGAATAATGCATTCCTTCTTATTTATCTGAAATGACTTTGCGAGACAAATTGCGGACACTTCTCCCGCAATTTGGCGCGGCAATCTTTTTGAAAGATTATTTTGTATGACCCACGAATGTGCGACCGACTTTTGGATTTGATCACTACATTTTCCGCAAACGCGATAAAATAAAATCGTGTTGGCCGAAATTAATGACCCTGGCCCCGTTTTTACCTCAAACATGGGTTGTAATAATGCTCGTTTCCCGCCATTTTGAAAGGTATTTATGCAATCAGAAAAACATAACTGGTTAAAGTCCATTCAACATGACGGCTCGGGTGAATTTACCTCCAACCTGTACCCACAATTTAATGAAACCATTAAAATTCGCATCCGGATGCGCGCGGATGCGCCTGTTCACCAGGTTTATTTGCGCACAACACCCGATGGCGAACAGGCTTACACCCATATGAACCGCGTTAAATCCGGTCCATGGGTCTTCTGGGAAACAGAGCTGTTAATCAAAGAACCGCGGGTTAATTACCGTTTCCTTTTATTAACCGCAGCAGGTCATTATTTTTTCAACTCCCAGGGCACCTGCCAGCATGAGCCTCTGGATTGTTTTGATTTTAAAATCCTGGGACAGTATTCTGCACCTTTGTGGGTAAAACAAAGCGTCTTTTATCAAATCAATCCCGACACATGGCGCAATGAACGCAAAGATATCAACCCTCAGGATGGTGATTATAAATTTGAGGGACGCCCTGTTCGTTTTAAGAAATGGGGCGAACCTTTAATGCCCGGAGATTGGTATTCGCTCAGTTATTACGGCGGAGATGTTTACGGTATAAACGCCAGCCTGCCTTATTTGCTGGAACTTGGGATCAACGCAATTTACCTCAACCCGGTATTTACGGCTTTCAGCACTCATCGGTATGATACGGTGGATTATGAAAATGTAGATCCATACCTCGGGGGCAACCAGGCACTTTCCACTTTAAACGAAGCCTTGAAAAAAGAGGGAATCCATTATATTCTCGATATTGTCCCCAATCACTGCGGGAGAAACCATCCCTGGTTTCAAAAGGCTCTGTCTGACCCCGCATCGGCTGAAATGAATTTTTTTCATTTTAATCACTACCCGGATGATTATCAATGTTGGGCGGGTTTTAAGGACCTGGTGAAATTAAATTATGCCAGCCCCGAGCTGCGCCGGCGCATGTACGGGCCTGGCGGGTCAACACTGCGCCGTTGGATGGATAAGCCTTTTGAAGCCGACGGCTGGCGTGTGGATGTGGGCAACATGCTTGGCCGCAGCGGTGCACTCCAAATCAACCTCGAGGTTTTAAGGGAAATGCGCCAGGCGGTCAAAGAAGAAAACCCCGAAGTTTATTTCATGGGTGAAAATTTCCAGGATGCATCCGAACAACTTCAGGGGGATATCTGGGATGGGGTCATGAATTACGCCGGTTTTTTTTCACCCCTCTTGAACTGGTTGACCGGGTTCAGCCGGGGGGCGCTCGGTTTTAGCGAAACCATTTTCAGCCCCCAGCCATTTACCACCGAAGCCCTGGTCCAAACCTGGAAGGAACGGATGGGGATGGTGCCCTGGGTGATCAACCTGCAGCAATTTAACATCCTCGGCAGTCACGATACCAGCCGGGTTACCAGCATTCTAAAAGACAAACCGGCTCTTTATCACCTGGCTTTGGGATTGCAAATGACATTTCCCGGCGTGCCCTGCATCTTTTACGGCAACGAAATTGGCATGCTCAATCCGGTTGATCACACCGCAGCCCATGCAGGCGCGCGCACCTGTATGGAATGGGATGAATCACGGTGGGACAGTCA
>Ga0118677_10003771_pt4 | contig 16483 bp, 15 predicted proteins | sample AliMusrvi5mmetaG_FD_86154 | JGI IMG/M metagenome (GOLD analysis project Ga0118677, IMG submission 86154) | reverse complement strand
ATGATAGATGCGCGTCTCATCGCCGACATTGAGGATCCCATTGGCCTGGCAGAGGATGGTGTTGAAGTCATGGCCGGACACGGGCGTAACCAGCGATTCCTCGCGCCGCAGAAAGCGATATCCTTTCACCGGTTCCCGGAAATGCAGGCCGTCATTGGAGACCAGCAGTCCGATATCGCAGGAAATCTTGCCGAAAGAGCTGTCGTTGCTCGCATTATGCCAGAGGCCGTAGAGTCCGACGCACACGTTGCCGAAACTCACCGCGCCGACGCCCAGGTGGACCTGGTCATAGGGGCCGTTCGCGCCCCGCTTGCTCCGGTCTTCCGGCTCCGTCAGTGCAAAGGCCTCAACCAGCAGATCCGGCCAGCGGGTAAAATCGCTCGAAGCACGCGCCACCCCGGTTCGGCCGCACGGGGTGCCCCCCTCGGCAAAGTAGCCGGCCCACGTATCCATCACCTGGTAATGGATGATGTATTGACCGTTGTGCTTGATGAACGAGGACGGTTCGACGAATTGGTTGCGGAAAGGAATGCCGATGACCTGCCAATGAATGCCATCCGGGGAAACCGCCAGCGCCGTTGTGGATATTCCCCCATTCTCCTCGATCGCCGGATCGGAATACTCGGGAAAGAATTGGTAAGTCATTTTATAGCGCCGGGCGGGATCGGGATCCTCCTCGTCCTTCATGACAATGGCGCCAGAGACGATGGTGTGCGGCAAGGCCAGGGCGTTGTTTTTCCGGCTACCCTTGAAAAGCACCTGGCCGAGCTCGGGTTTGATCCAGGCGATGCCGTCATCGCTTTCCGCGTAGCAGAGCGGCCCCTGGAAAAGGGGACATTCGCCGGGGAACCAGTCGGGGGATTTCACCACCTGCTGCATCAGGTGTGGTGGCCAGTCGGGATTCTTGCCCCAGTGGCAGGCGTAGTACCACATCCGGAACTTGCCCGCATCATGCAGGACTGTACCGTAGAATTGCGTCGCCAGATTATCCGGCGCGTTACTGTCGAACGGACTCGGTTTCAACACCGCCTCGGGCCGCACGGTGGGTTTGCTCAGGTACAGGCAAACGTTCTTGCGGAACGGCAGGGATACGTCGTCAATGGCCAGGAACACAGGGTTCACATTTCTCTCCTTGCTGATTTATTTAAACGAATGTCCACCCGGCATTGAAGCAGATAGCAGATTACCAACGGAGCGTCCACCTGAATTCTAGAAACAGAATACGATACTTTAACGAGGTTCCGGAAGAGGTAGGGCGGAGGCTGGAAGATCTCGTCCTATCTATCCGTTGTGCCCTCCAAACAGATTGTCATCCCGAGCGTAGTCGAGGGATCTTATAATCCATCCTATCGAGGTGGCGATAGATCTCTCGACTGCGCTCGAGATGACGGAGGGGAAAAGACGGAAGGACGAACACCTCTAAAATTAGCGACAAATCATTTGTCGTATGATCGGCACGAAGTGCTACATCCCGCGACGATCCAACCGGTTACAGCCCGGAGGCCCCTCATAAAGCTCCGGATCAGGACGCTCCCGGGACCTGTACCAATCGTAGATCACCGCATTCCTCTGCTTCCAGATTCACGCCAATTTATGAGTTTTGCGGTTCGAGAATTCGAACACCGTTGGGGGCCAGGGACACGACCCCTCTCACCGGTTCGTTCGCCCACAAGTCGTGCATGGGCGAATCCAAGACCACAGACTGCGGTCGGGCGCTGTAATTGAGCAGGAAGATGAGCCGCCGACCGCCGACGCCCCGGCGTTCGACGATTTCCACTTCCGACGGCACACTCGAAGAAAGGATCGGGACGATGCCCGCTTCTTTGAACAACTTCGTCAACATATCAGCATAGAACGGCTCTTCCGGAAACGTGGTCAGATACAGGGCGGTCCCCGCGCCCCACCGATTTCGCAACAGGGCCGGCTTGCCCGCAAACCACTCGTTCCCAAAAATGGCTTCGGACGTTGCCCCGTGAGTTTCGACAAAATCAATAAACGAACCCACCGGATACTCCTGGCTTTGCCATTTCATCAGGCAGGGCTTGGAATCGCTGTTTTCAGGCTGATCCGGGTGCGCGACATGACCCGCCTGGGGACGCCGCACCGGGGCCAGTGACAGGTAATCAACCAGACGCAGGCCGAACACCTTCTCCATCTCGGGATGGAGTCGACCGGGATAGACTCGCGTATCGCGATCCTTCAGTCCGCTCCAGGGGTGCCAGAACAACGTGCCGCCCCCAGCCACGTAATCGCGCAAGCGGCCCGCCAGGGCATCGTCGATCAGGGGCAGGAAAGGAACAATCAACACCTTATATGAAGAAAAATCCCCTTCCCGACCCACCGCGTCACAGTTCATTCCCAACCCTCGAACAACCCGGTACAACATCGACGAACGGTTCATCAGGAAATCCGGATGCACATTGAGGGCCACTCCCGTTTCGGTCATCCAGCGATTGGGGAAATCATACAGAATGGCCACCTCGCTGATGACTTCCGTATCGACCAGGAACGGCGCCAATCGTTGGAGTGCAACACCTACCTGCCGCACCTCATCGTAAATCCGGGTGGGCCGTCCGTCATAATCGGTGATCGCGCCCCAATGCTGCTCGGGGCCGAAGGGACAAATGCGCCAGCGAAAATAGTAAATCGCGTCGGCGCCATTTCCCACGGTATGCAGAGCGGTCCGGATGACCTCTCCGGGTGCCGGAGTGGTCCCGGAACAATCGGGAATGTTCTGGGAGCCGCTTCGTAATTCATGGATCTGAAAATTCCGTCGTTTGTAGCTCCGGCAGGCCGCCAACCCCAACGCTATGGCACGGCCGTCTTTGCCATAGGGCGGGTAGTAGTTGGTTCCCGTAATATCCAAGTGACGCGCCAGGGCATAGTAGTCGGTGCGGTTGTTCCAGAGCGCTTGATTATTGGTGGTGATAAACTGCCGGGAGGCAACGCGTGAACGAACGGCGTCCGCCTGTAACCCAACCATTTCCACCGTGCTATCGCTCCGAAACTGGCTCCACGCCAGAAGTAGGGCGGGGTTGGGCAAGGCCTTCGTCACGCGCGGCGTCGGCACTTGTCCGAAGTGGCCGAACTCCAATCCCCAAAAGACGGTACCCCACGCCTCGTTAAGGGCCTGGATACTGCCGTAGCGGTGGGACAGCCATTGCCGCCATTTTTCCGTGCAGCACGGACAATGACAGTCCGGTTCATCGCCGTACTCGTTATCCAAATGCCATCCGATCACACCGGGATGCGATCCATAATGCACGGCCATACGCTGGGCCAACTTCAGCCCCCTCTCGCGCAGGAGCGGATGGTTGATGCAAAAAGTATAGCGACTGCCAAACTCCAGACGAATACCATCGGCTCGCACGATCAGAATGTCCGGAGCTTGCTCCACCAGCCAGGCCGGGGCCGTCCGCAAAGGAGGACAGAGTAAAAGCGTGATGTTGCGCTGTTGAGCCAGGACAAGAAACCGGTCCATCCACTCGAAATCGTATTCGTCTGGACGGGGCTCGAATCGGACCCAGGCAAATTCGCCGGTCCGCACGCTGTTTATTCCCGCGGCGGCCATGGTGTCGAGATCGTCCGACCACCGCGCACAAGCCCGATGTTCCGGATAGTATGCTGCTCCGAATAACATAATTCCTTTCCACTGGCGTTCCACAGGGATGCCCAGTCTGTAAGGGTTTAGGCTTTAAACCCTTTTCGATCAAGACACACGTTTTTGCGTGTTTCTTTGGTAGGGCGCGCTCGCCGTAGCGCGCCGCGGCGGCCTGCGGCGAGGCCGCCCTACCTTGGATTGGGGGAGAAGTCCGACTTAGGCATGTCCAATTTCAACGAATTTCATCAGTCTCCCCCCCCCCAACGCAAATCGATAACTGTACAAATCGGCGTCCCGCAGGACAAATCGCAGACGCACGGGTTGGCCGGCCAGATCCGCTATATTGCCGCGCCATTGCACCGGGAATTCCAGCGAGTCCCCGATAATCTCAATGCAGTCGTCGAGTGCGAATCCATCCAAAGGGCGGCCGTCCGGCGATTGAATCTCGACGCGTGCACTACCACCGGCGGAGGTGGAAATATTCAGCAATAACCGTTGGCCGTCAAAGGTCAGCGGTTTCGTTATCAACTCCCCGCCGCCCAGGGGCACATGCAGGGATACAAATCCATCGATCCGCAATGTGTAACGGCGGATGGCGTTGGCCGTTCCGCGCCAGTAGCCCTCGCTGACGAACAAGGACAGCTCGTTCGGCGCGCCGGCAATATCCGACGCCGTCTCGATCAATCCCCAGCCCTGGTAGCAATCGCCGTAGGCCCAACTCCCGACCGGGCGCAACCCGGGACGGATGAAAGCCTCGTCCCAGCGTTTGAACGTGCGTCCGTCGCGACTGGCCATGAACTGGCCATCGGTCAAGGCGGCCCCATACCGCTCACTAATGCACGCCCGTATGCGGCGGTGTTCCAGCTCCGGCAACGCTTCGATGGAAGGCGACCAGGGTCGTTCGGTATACCGGGTTGGAAACCCGAGAAAGAGGTGCGGGGCGCGGTAATAGGGCAAGACTTGATTCGTGTAAAGTTGTTCGTCGGGGGAACCGGGGTATTCCAACCACTCCGGTTTTGTCCAGTGAACGAAATCGGACGAGGTACAGGTCATGATGCCACGGAAAAAATTGCCCGAGACATGGCGAATATAGGCGCGGTATTCCCCGTGTAAGGAATCCCAGAATGCCAGGTTCTGCGAATCGAAAGTTCCCTCCGTCATGACCGGCTCTTCCTGAATTAGGGACCAGTGCAGGCCATCCGGCGATTGCAGGGCATACAGCTTAAGGGGCCAATCCAATTCATTCGCACCCAGCGCCTTGTATCGCGCTTCTGCCGGGCAGGTTGGGTTGGGATCTTTAAACGGCGCGAAACCATGTATGCCGATACGATCCTTCCCGAGGCCCGCAAAAACGAGGTTGTTATCCGTTGACCCCTTGAAGTCGATCAAGCCCAGCGAGGGGCGTTGCCAGTGAATCCCATCCTCGCTTTCGATGTAACCGATTCGAACGGGCGATCCGCCCTCCACCACGGGCTTTCCATTCACTTCGACCGTGGCAAGATTCCAAGCCTGATAGTACATGCGAAAGAGGTTCCCATCACGGAAGCAGGTCTTGTAGCCGCCGCACATGTTCCCTTCCCACGGTCGGTCGGTCACGAGGGCGAGTTCCTTTATCGTCGGCCGATACAATCGAAGCGAGGCCTGTCCGGCCAGAGAATCGATGAGCGCATCATCGACAAACAACTCAAGGCGGGAGTTAATATCGGTGGCATTACACGAATTCAAAAGCCTGCTCCTTATTTACATCAACCGTCGTTCCACGGTCGTCTCCCACTGTTTATGGAAGTGCGGCTGATCATCCACTGTAACCCTCAGATCGAGGGAGTGGCGAAAGTGGTGGGCGTCACTGGTGGTGTCGGCCTGGGTGGATATGACCATCTCCCGCCCCCGGCAAGTCATGTGATGCTGGGCGTCGGCATGAAGGACAACGTGGGCGGGATCGGCGGGATTGACGGTGTAGCGGGCGCTGTGGGTGAAGTTGGAGCCGTATTGGGCCAGGTAATGCAGGGTCTGTTGACCCGAAACCAGGTCGCGGGTTACGCTGACCGATGGCGCCTGCAACGTTTCGCGCGCAGGTAACGGGTGGGGCGAAACACCCAGGTCGGGCACCGGCGCATCCGATGGGGTCAGGATGTCCGGAACCCACAGACACGATGAACCGCGCAGCGTGACGGTGGCGTTATAAGGCAGCGGCCACACATTGAGGAAGTCGGCGCCGGAGATCATCACGCGCAGGCGGTGTCGGGCGGCGACGCGGTAGGCGCAGGCGAGCAGTTCCACTTCAACCTCGTATTCCACCCCCGGTGTCAGCGGCTCCGGGGTGGTATGCGAGTGGCGGTGTGAGGCATTCAGAAAGCCCTTGGTGATGAGCGCCACTGTTCCATCCGGCGCCACGTCGCACAGCTTCACGGCAAAAAGCGCGGATTCCGAATCGCAGGTAAAGCGCAGCATTGCCCGCGGTCGACCGATCACTACCTGGTCCTCGGCCAGCGCATCGGCGGTGTAGACCAGCGCATAGGGCGTATCCGCGCGCTGATCCAGAGGCAACATCCAGTTGTCGTTGAACGGTCCGCCGCCGTGCTTGCCGGTGGCCACGCCCGCGCGCGGGTCGGCGGTCAGCGTCGAGGTTTCCGTCCCCGGAGTCCCGACCAGCCGGTCGCCGCACAAATAGAACGGCCGCTCCACCCGGCGCGCCGGCGGCCACTCCCGCTCCGCACAAAACGCGCCCGCGTCTTCGATGAACAGGGGCGCCGGCCGCTGGTAGTCGCGCACAAAGAGGAGCAGCGGCGGCTCCTCCATGATACCGGTGTCGATGCCCTTGAGCCAGTAGTCGAACCAACGGCGCATTTCGCGATTCCAGTCGATGCGCGGACCGGGCAGTGCGACATCGGGAAACTGGTGCGACCAGGGTCCGATGAGCGCGCGCTTGGGCCCCTTCAATTCGGCAAAAATCCGGAGCAGCGGGGTAGAATACCAATCCGCCCAACCATCCACCACGTAGACCGCGCAGCGCACGTCACCGTAGTGACCGCGCAGGGAACGCGCGCGCCAGAACGGCCCGTCGAGGACATTCTCCAGGAACGACAATCCCCACGGCCGGTTATTCTCCAACCGGTCCGCCCAGATCGCCTCCCACGCTTTCCCCACGGCGGCCGGATCGGGCGGGCTGGCATTGAAGGCGGGCGTGATCGTCGAATAGCACTCGTACATGTACGTGCGCGGCTGCCCACCGGGATTGGTCCATTCGGTGTAGGGATCGTCGCTGCCGGAGCGGGCGATGATGGCCTTCAGGTGAGGGGGGGCGGCCTGCGCCATCTGGATCGCCGCCACCGCGCCGAAGGAGATGCCATACATTCCCACATGGCCGCTGCACCACGACTGTCCGGCCACCCATTCAACCATGTCGTAACCGTCCTGCCGCTCGACGTCAGAGTAAATGCTGTCATTCCATCCGCTGGAATCGCCGGTCCCGCGGATGTCGAAGAAAACCGCCGCATACCCGGCCGCGACATACGGCGGCGGCGCGCCCAGGGCTCCCTTGCGGTACGGTGTGTAGGACAGCAACGCCGGCACCGGCGGACCGGAGGCCGGGCGGTAAATATGCACGGAGATCTCCGTCCCATCCCGCATAGGCACGCGGACCGCTTCGCGGAGGATATCGCCTTCTTCAACCATCGATCTTCCCCCGAAACAGCGCGTAATGCCGCTTGATGCGCTCGACGTACTCCGGTGACGAGTTGTCTGGCAGCGTGATGCTCCTTGTTTCGCGAAACGCGATCTCCGGGCAAATCTCATGGAACATTTGAAACGACATGGGTACCTCCTTCAGTTCACACGCACCAAGTCCAGAAATTCATATGTTCACCTTCCGAAGTTCTCCAGAACAAAACCTCCCCACGGTAGCAGCGTGCCGACATTGGCGAAGCCAAAGTCCGACAGACTGCTAATGCAGTTTGAATGGCCGGTCAATCGGGGTTCCTTCCGCGATTGCCTCGTCCTGGAGAACGGCGCGCAGTTTGCTGGCGGCATCCGCCAGCAAACGCAGTGTCTTCATGCCGCCCGAATCCTGGACAGTGGTCATTTTCTGGCACCTTTTTTGGCGGGGGTCAATCGCTTCACGGTCTTGTCGAAATCAGATAAGTAGGTTCCCGGTTTCTCCCGTACGGCGGGTGGCGGCTGCGGTGGCGACAAGAACTGGCGCATGGAGCGAGCGACGTCGGGACAGGCGCGAAGAATCTGTTTGTCCTCGGTGATCAAGAGAAAGCGCAAAGACCGCGCCAGAACAACATAGGTCGCATCGTAGGCGGTCAGTTTCGATGCGTGAGCCGCAGACAGAATCGCATCCGGATCGTCGCCATGAACTCCGACCACGGTGGCCGCCGCGGCGTTGTGGAACGCCAGAATCGCGCGATCAAGGCTCAGCAAGCCCGCCCTCTGCATGATTAGCAGACCGTTCAGTACCTCAGCCTTCCAAAGGTGGGGCGAGACCCAGTCGGGGTCATGCGCCTTCACCCGCCGAGCCAGGTCTGAAAACGGCGTCGCACAGACATAGTTGATCAATAGATTAGCGTCCGCGACGATCATCGTTTACCGTCCCTTGCGTCGCGGATGATCTGCACGATCCACTCCCCGCTCACCGGCCTGTCCAATCCGATGAGGGGCGGCGGCACGTCAGCCGCCTTAGGACGCGCCAGTTCCTGTTCCAAAATTGCGATGACTTCCCGGTTCATGGAGCGATGGTGACTGACCGCGTGCTGGCGAAGCCTCTCGTGCAGAGGCGGCGGCATGTTCTTGATAAGCAGCGCAGACATGAGCAGATCCTTTCAATACCTTTGAGATACCGGAACGGTATACCTCAAATCTCAGCGGCGCGCAAGCCCAGAGAGCCGATTGTCAGGTTTTGAACGTTTCCGATACCGATTCTTCCGAACTGTGATGATAAAAAAAACTTATCACGGATGGTACGGATTTCACGGATAGCAGAAGATCTTTGTCGGATCGCATCAAACTGGCCGCGCTTTAAGGTGCCAAATTGGTACCTTAAAGCCGACGCCTCCTCGGCGGCAAGCTGGATCATGAAATCGGCCGGAAAGCGATCTTGGTTACGTTTGGCGGCGATCAAATCTTGCGTCAATCACAGGCTGATGAACTTTTCGATCTGGAAGCCCGCTAAAAACTCGTTGCGGGGGACATGGTCGTTGTTCAGAGGGCTTCTTCATTTCGTGTGTTTGGCGGGTTTCGTGGGCGCCCTTTTCCTCATCCCTTCGCTGGGTATTTGTCATGCCCTTCCGCAACAGCGCCAACCCGTAACGGTGCTCGCCATTCAGGGTGCAGCGGCTTGGTGATTTTTTTGCCCTTCCATTGGGCAAAGAAATCGCGCTCCTGAGCCAGAAATGACTTGAGGGTGCCCCCGCATTCGCGGGTCAGGGTGGCGCGGTTGGCTCGGACTTCCTCGATTATCGGGTCTTTCATGGGGCTCAGGGTCACGTTGTCACATTTCACATTCATGCCTTTGCCATTTCCCATCACCATTTTACCCCTTTTTCACACTGCCCTTACCATACACCCGGATGCCGCCTTTGTTCAATATTCTGTTTCAATCCGTCTCTTCGTCTGAGCGCGGTACTCGCCACGCCGCTCTCGAACCTGAAACCCGATGGGGCGTCGCGGACTGGCCGGAGGCGTCATCAGTTGTCGGATCGCATCAAATAGATTGTGGATATTCTCAAGGTGCTTGATGTTCTGGCCGCGCTTCAAGGTGCCAAATTGGCACCTTGAAGCCGCCGCCTCCTCGGCGGTAAGCTGGATCATGAAATCGGTCGGAAAACCCTCGCGGGCGAGCGGGACTTCGCCCACCACCTTTATAAAATCGAGGAGCATTCCCGTTTCGCAACGGCGCGGACCGCCGGCAGTGGTGAAGGCGTAGGGAAGGTGCTTTATATACTATCCGCGCTTTAAGGTTCCAGATTGGCACCTTAAAGTCGACGCCTCATCGGCCGTGAGCTGGATCATGAATTCGGTCGGAAAGGGGGGGTCAATTTGCCTCCACCCTTTGGCAAGTACAGCCGGGCATTTCTGCACGGCTGCCTCTTCGGAAGGATCGGTGCGACGGAGCGCCCCTACCACATATACTGACGGAAAAGAAATTCTCCGCTGAAGGATTCTATCCGGTGTGGTAAAATCAGAGCGTCCTTCACTCACTTTTTGCAATCTTCAACTGATGACAATTTGTCACCGACTGCCCGATGGTTTGATTGGGTCCCATACATGCAAATAAATAGGTAATTTCAATTGCTTGCCTGTTTTGCTCGACTATAATTCCTGCATGAAAGAATCCAAGTCAACCCAATCACCGGCGCATTCTTGTGATTGAGTTTGTCATTTCGAGCGAAGTCGAGAAATCCCGTCGTCGCACGTCCGATCGGATGAGATCTCTCGACTTCGCTCGAGATGACCGCTACACGTCGCGGACGGCACCATGCCGTCCCTCCCAAAGACACACACAAACCGTGCATCGTGATCGAAAAGGGACTAATTGCGGAGTATTAATTACATGAGTGCGAAGTCGGCTACTGCTGATGAGGATGCGGCTTTAAGGATCCAATCTGGAACTTTAATGAGTGGGAAATCATGACGACAGACAGGCAATACATGACTGACAAAAAGCAAGTGGTGCGCCAGAATATCGACTGGTTCCTGCGATCCGGAATCATGCGGCCGTCCGACGGATTCTGGGGCGTGGCCGAACGGATTCTCCTCACCGAAGGTCACACCGACCTGGCCCGGGTAAATTCCTTCTTCCCCTGCCAGACACAGATTGCTCCCGGTCTTGTGGTTCTGGAACATCGTCGGGCAGACTGTAATTTTGAAGTCGCCCTGGCCTTCGACTGGGCTTCTGAAATGTTGGGAGATCCCAGCCTGAAATCGATTGCTGATACGCTGATCGACTTTTTGGTCCATCGGACGTTTATGCGGCAGGTGGACCCCGGAAACCCCGCAGCGGGGCTTTGGGGCTGGGCGATGCAGCACAATTCGACCACCTATTGGACCGATGACAACGCCTGGGTCATTACCTGCTTGTTTATTCTAGGCCGACGAGCCCGGCCGAACTTGATTCCACTCGCCATTGCGGCGGCCCGGACTTTGCGCCTTCAAATTTTACCCTATTATGAACAGCTCGATCGTGAGGGGAAAAACACCGAGATTCCGAGACCGCTGATGTACGGAGTTAATCTCAGTCCGCATTGGCTCGGACTCGCCACTCTGGCCTTTGCCCATGCGTCCGTGGCAGATCCCCAAACCGATTATCGGGATGTGGTTGAGCCTTATTACCGCCTGGCGCCCTCCGGTCCTCCCCTATCGCTATCCCGGCAACGCAAGCCGACGTCCACGGGTCTGCCGTGGACCTTATCCGAATACGGTTACCTAGCCTTGGCAGGTTCGATTGCCGCCCAACAATTCAACCAACCCCTCATCAGCGATACAGCCCGCATGGCAGCGGATGTACTGGTCAGCCACCAGTCGCCCAATGGCCACTATGCCGCGGAGCATGATGAAGCGCCCATTGCTCCGCATCTGGCCGATATGATCTACACTCAGAACTGGGCCACTTTGGGACTGTATCACGCCTGGAAATTATTCGGCGACGAACGATACCGAACCAGTTTCGAGTCTTCGCTGGATTTTCTTGCCCGCATTCAAGATTGCACTCCCAATCCCATCTTCGCCGGCTGTTGGCGCGGGATGTATGACACCCAAAGTGGACACTGGGGCGGCGGGGATCAGTTCGAGGGCGGCGCGCGCAGTCTCTATTCCGGTTGGACCAACGCCCCGATCGCCTGGTCCTTTTTATTTGATCGTTTCGAACAAGGGTTGTTCGCGGTGTGATTACAGGTGGCGCCCAAAAGACACGAACACCGGATGTCGGGCAGGAATGCCCAACCTACGGGGAAACCATCTGAGCCGGCGCTATCTGAACACCTCGAAACTCTATGAGGAACTTCCTGCAAACCGGGACACGACGAAGCGTGTCCCTCCGGGAGACAGAGAATTAGATGGGTTCGCGAACCGGAGGGACACGCTTCGTCGTGTCCGTTACTCTACCCCAACTCGTTCCGCCAACGCGGAATGCAATTCGGACACCTTTTCCGCCAGTTGGCCTTTGCGTGCCGCCTCCACCAGCGCACTGCCCACCACCACCGCTGAGGCCATCTGCGCATACTCAGCCGCCTGCCGCCCTTCGCGAATCCCAAAGCCCGCCGCAACCGGTAGTTTGGTTACCGCTTGTAGCGCCGCCAAATGATCCCGCGCTTCGTCGGCCGCTTGGGACTGCCCGCCGGTCACGCCCCGGACCAAAATGTAATAAACAAACCCCGCCGCGCCTTTCAGGATCTTCTTCGCCCGCTCCACCGAAGTTGTCGGTGCAATCAGAGGAATTAAACACAGCCCCGCCGCCTTCAAGGCCCGGCGCAAATCGGCGGATTCCTCCCAGGGAATATCCACCACCAGAAATCCATCCACTCCCGCCGCCGCGGCATCCCGTGCCAACTCCTCAAAACCATGCCGGTAAAACGGATTGGCGTACCCAAATAGAATAATCGGCGTCTCCGGAAATTCCTGCCGTAAATCGCCCGCCAGTCCAATCGCTTTTCGCAAGGTCATTCCGCCGGCCAACGCCCGTTGGGATGCCGCCTGGATCACCGGCCCGTCGGCCGTCGGATCGGAAAACGGCACGCCCAATTCCAAGATATCCACGCCGTTCTTCAAAGCCGTCCGACAATCGGCTCGCGAGGTTTCCAAGTCCGGATCCCCCGCCGTCAAATATCCTACCAATCCGGCGCGGCCTTCCCGCTTTAGCCGGGCAAATGTTCGTTCCATTCGATTCATTGTCGTTCTCCTGTTTTTATTTTCGTGTCGCCGTGACTCGAAAGTAAAAATCTATTCCGCTCATAGAGCGGGGCTACACCTATATTTCGTTGTAGCAGCGCTCTATGAGCGCTTTTTTCCACTCCATCGGCTCGCTCTGAGAGCTCGCCCTACCTTCGATTCTGTGTGACCTAACAGCCTAAACACCTACCATCTATGCCCCGCGTTCATCCCAGAAAAGAACGGGGTGAGGGCACCCCGACTCCACCCAACAACCTAACAACGAACAACTTCCCCCTGTCTCCATCCCCATTCCACTCTTCCAACATTCCATGCGCAAAGGCGCGTATGAGCGCCGTTCTTAACGTCCTGTACTTTCCTTAATGATTCGGACCTCAATATTCGTCAATCTGCGGTTCGTCCCCGTTAAGGTTCAAAAGGGTAGAGGCACTAACAGTCTAGGCCCCTACAGTCTAAACCCCTTTCCCCTTCTCTTTCCTGATGGCCAACACCGTATCCAGATCCTTATCACCCCGACCCGATACATTGACAACCAATACTGCGTCCCGTCCCAGACGGGGCGCCTGCTTCCGCGCCTCCGCCAGGGCATGACTCGATTCCAAGGCGGGAATAATCCCTTCCAAGCGCGTCAAATCATCGAAGGCTTGTAGGGCTTCCTCGTCGGTAATATTCACATATTCGACCCGTCCGCTCCGCGCCCATGCCGCATGCTCCGGTCCTACCCCGGGATAATCCAGTCCGGCGCTGATCGAATGAGCGTTGTGAATCTGCCCTTCATCATCCTGAAGGACAAAGGATTTATTCCCGTGCAGAATTCCCACCTGCCCCGCTCCAATACTGGCGGCATGCTTGTCAGTCGTTATCCCATATCCCCCGGCTTCCACCCCCATCAGCCGGACCGATTTATGCCGGGCCAAAGGCGCAAACACGCCCGCCGCGTTGCTCCCGCCCCCGATACAGGCGATCACCAGATCCGGCAAGCGGCCGATCTGCGCCCGGGACTGCCGGATTAATTCCCGTCCAATCACGCTCTGAAATTCCCGCACCATCAAGGGGTAGGGATGCGGCCCGGCCACGGTGCCAATGACATAAAACGTCGTATCCACCGCCGCCACCCAAGCCCGCAACGCCTCGCTCATCGCGTCCTTCAAAGTCCGGGTTCCGGACGAGACCGGGCACAGCCGCGCTCCCAGCATTTCCATGCGTCGCACGTTGGGGGCTTGCCGCACCATGTCCTCTTCACCCATGTAGACCGAGCACTCCATCCCGAAGAGCGCCGCCACCGTCGCCGTCGCCACCCCATGCTGGCCCGCGCCGGTCTCAGCCATCAACCGCTTCAGCCCCATGCGCCGGGCAAGCAAGGCCTGGCCCAACGTATTGTTGATCTTGTGGGCACCGGTATGGTTGAGATCTTCGCGCTTCAGGTAAATTTTCGCGCCGCCATAGGCTTCGGTCAGGCGCTGGGCGAAATACAGCGGCGAAGGCCGTCCCACATAATCCCGGAGTAAATTCCGGAACTCGGCTTGAAAGGCGCTGTCGCGTCGCACCGCGGCATAGGCTGTTTCCAGTCGCAATAAGGCCGGCATGAGTGTTTCGGCCACATACCGTCCGCCGAACTCGCCAAAATAACCCAACCGATCGGGTCCTGTTTTCATCTTTCAGTCCTCTCCCCAGGCCGCGCGCGCAGCCTTTATAAATGACCGGATCTTACCGGCATCCTTGCATCCCGGCCCGCTTTCCACGCCCCCGGATACATCCACTCCAGCGGGACGCACCTGTCGGATCGCTCCAGCCACCGTCTCAACCGTTAATCCACCAGCCAACAGACAAGGGCGCACTGCGGCCAGTTTCGCCGCTGCAATCCAGTCCGCGGTCTGACCCGTTCCCCCATACACCCCCGGCGCTGCGGCATCCACCAACCAACGCTCTGCTGTCCAGTCCGCCAGGTCCGGTTTCCATGTGCCACCCTCCCATCGGACCGCCCTCCAAATTTTAAAGCCCCGCCCGCTAAAGCCGTTCGGCGACTCGTCCCCGTGCAGTTGGGCCGCATAAAGTCCGCACTCTTCCACGACCTGTTCTACCGTCGCCGGCGTTTCATTGACAAATACCCCCACCCCTCGCACCCCAACGGGCAACGCCGATAAAATCCCGCGAACCAGAGCCGGACTCACCGCCCGTTTCGAACCGGCGTAAAAGACAAATCCCAGATAATCGGCGCCGAGTTCGACGGCCAACCGGGCGTGCTCATAGTTCGTGTTGCCGCAGATCTTGACCCGTGTCATGGTGCCTCCGGAGGCATGATGGAGGACTCTTTTTTGCCAAGCAGTTTTTGCAGCGTGGCGGTGATGTCCCGGGATTTCATCAGGGTTGAGCCGATCAGGAAGGCGTGGGCGCCCAGGCTTTTGTAAGTCAGGAGCTCTTCGTGCGTGGTGAGGCCGCTTTCGACCACGATGGCAATTCCCTTCGGGATATGCGGGATCATTTTTTTGGCGCGGTCGGGATCAACGGTCAGGGTTCTGAGGTCCCGGTTGTTGATCCCGAGGGTCGTGGCGCCCGCCTCGAGGGCCTTCTTCAGTTCGGCGTCGGAATGGACTTCGACTAAGGCCTCCATGCGGAGGTCGCGTCCAAGCGTGATCAGATCCTTAAGTTCATGCTCGCTCAAGATGGAAGCGATGAGCAGGAACGCGTCCGCCTCCAGGAGCGCGCTTTCATAAAGCTGGAACCGGTCAAAGATAAAATCCTTCCGGAGAAGCGGCAGACGCGTGACTTGGCGGACGGTTTTCAGATAACTCGGGCGGCCTTTAAAGAAATGCGGTTCGGTGAGAACCGAAATGGCGCAGGCCCCGGCATATTCATAAAGACTCGCGATGCGGAGCGGCTGAAAATTTTCCCGTAGAACCCCTTCCGAGGGCGAAGCTTTCTTCAACTCCGCGATGATGTTGAGGTGCCGGGTTGACATGAGGGCGCTTCGGAAAGGCCGGGGCTTCGGGCGTTCGGTCTTTTCGATGATCCTCTGAAGCCTCTGGAGAGGCATGCGCGACTTGAGTTCCTCCAGGTCTTTTCTTTTTTGAAGCAGGATGTCGTCTAAGATCATATCAGTGTGATCCGGAGATGAGTTGATTCAGAGTATTCAGGGCATTCCCGGAATCGATGGATTCTTCGGCCAAGACAATACCTTCTTCGACCGAGCGGGCTTTCCTGCAAAGGAAAAGGCCGTAGGCGGCGTTCAGGACGATGGTATCCCTCGCGCCTCCCCGCTCCTTACCGGCCAGAATATTTTCGGCCCGCGACGTGCTTTTCTTGATCGAATCGACGGATAAATCTTTGGAGGACCCTTTCTTAAGTCCTAAAGCCGCGGGGTGGATTCGGGCCATACGGATCTTCCCGGGAGTGACCCATGCGGCAGTCGTGACGGCGGTAGTGGAGATCTCGTCCAACCCGTCGTCGCTGTGGCAGACAAGCGCGCTTTTCCGGCCAAGCTTTGAGAGGACCTTGGCATAAAGAGAGATCAAACGTTTCTCGGAAACCCCCACCAGCTGATGGTCGAGGTTCATCGGGTTCACCAAAGGCCCGAGAAGGTTCAGGATAGTGCGTCTCTTAAGAGCCCTGCGTAGTGGCTGGATCCTGGCAAAGACGGGATGATGGGCCGGGGCGTGAAAATACCCGATGCCGCAGCGCTGGATCGAACGGATCATCTTCGCGGGCTTGGCATCAAGCCTGACGCCCAAGGACTCCATCAAGTCGGAGCTGCCGGATTTAGAGGAGATCGCGCGATTTCCGTGTTTGGCGATCTTACCGCCCGCGCCCGCGATAACCAGGGCGACGAGGGTCGAGATGTTGAGGGTATGCCGTCCGTCCCCTCCGGTGCCGCAGGTATCCATGATTCCCGGGATCTTGGGTCCGATGGTTTTTTCAAGAGAACGGAGGGCCTGGAGACAACCGAGCAACTCGTCGGAGGTTTCACCTTTCAGAGAGAGAAGGAGAAGCATGCTTTTG
>Ga0118677_10008458_pt1 | contig 16484 bp, 15 predicted proteins | sample AliMusrvi5mmetaG_FD_86154 | JGI IMG/M metagenome (GOLD analysis project Ga0118677, IMG submission 86154) | reverse complement strand
CTCAACCGTTATAGATATTATCTATAAGTGCATATACGCAATGTTCGATATATAGTTCTTGAAAAATTTTATCTTCACTATGCTCTCATAGTAATTTTTTCCATAGATTATGCTTTTGTATCAAAACATTAAGTCTTTTTTTGATATCACGTCTTTGTGGATGTTCTCCATCATACCACCAGATTGATGCATTCTCATTATTATTTTCCTCATTTGTATTTTGACCTATTTGCAAAAATGAAATAGCTTTGGCAGCGGCTATTTTACCTTTCTCTATATTTTCTATTTTGAATTTTTTCTCTTTTTCTGCACCTTGATATTCATAGCTATATAATCATATCTCCATGATTCATGAATCGTATGTACGTATCCATGTAAATATATCTTTTCCGACCCATAATAACATATCGAGAATATCATTATTATTATCGTCGATTGTTTCTCATCGAGATATGGCAGTATCACTTTTTTCTATCTTTTCTTGCAAAAAATTACAGATTTTTGCTGTATTTTCAGGTAGATATTTTTTGTAGTTTTCTAAAATATTATATATGCGATTTTTTTTGTCATCTGGTATATCTTCTTCCTTATTGGCAAGGTTTCCAAAAGAACTTGATGGTACGCCGTACTGGTATAAAAAACTGAGGAAGTCTTTGAATGTATCATATATATCTGTACTATTATTTTGTATCGTTTTCCCCTGAGTATGTAATTCTGATAATTTTTCTGCTGTATTTTTCGCTTCGAATACTTGTTGTAGTAATGCATGTGATAGTGATATTTTTTCTTTTTTCCCTTTGGTTCATTCCTGCATTCTATAGATATATTTACCTGTTGCTTTATTAAATACCGGATTTAAACCGATCTTGCTATGTTCTCTCTGCAAGCATTTATTTTCCTTGTATAGAATATCAAATTCTTGTATTTTTTTTCTTATTGTGCCTATACGATTGATGATGGTCATAATATCAAAAGATGTCGTCTTCCCTCCTCCTTTGAGGGTATCTTTGAGATCATCATCAGCTAGTAAATCATATCCTTGGTAGATATTGAACGCAAAATCATCAGTAGAAAATACATCATAACGTTGCAAGAGATGAAGAGGATATGGATTCGGTATACGAACTTTTTCTAATAAAGCTCAAGAATCGATTGTTAAGATGTTTTCTTGTAATATATTATACAGGTCATTCTCATATATATTCTTGATATCTTTTTTTTTGAATCATTTCAGTGTGGTATCTTGCTGTTTTGCTATCATCTCATTTTGTTCTATATGTATCTCATCGTTATATGGTCACAAAAACTTGTTATGATCTTTTTGTAAAATATTGAAATGTGTAGTATTTTTCTCAATGATTTCCTCAACTAATGTCTTTATATCGTTCTCTGGATAATCGGCCAGGTAGACTTTGGCAAAATATCTAGCTATATGTTCTATATTATTTCCCAAGAGATCTTTTTCAGTCGTTTTGTTTGATTGTACCAAGAGGAAATATCATACACATTCTTGTATATTTTTAAATATCGCTGGCATTTTTTCTTTATTTTTTTCAAACTTATTGCTTATTTCATTTAGATCTGATTTGAATTTATTTTTTGGATCTATATCAAAAATTTTAGCAAACATATGTTTGATGAATGATTGTGTGTTTTTAGTATAATTTTTTATTCCATAGTCCAAAAAACACTTCCCCATAAAGAAACTTTTTTTCTTTTCGAGATAAGTGTTTTCTTCATGTATTTCTTCATGATTATAGAATGTATCGCTTCCCTTATTCATAGTAATAGTTTATTTTAAAGAGTCGGAATATCTTCTCTATCTTTCTGTGTTTCTTCATTATGTTCATCTTTATCTTCATCTTCATCTATATTACCATCAGTAAGCAGTAATTTCTTAATGTCTTCAGTACCCTTGTGCTTACCATAGGCTTTTATATACATTTCCAGTATTTTGTATTCACTGGTAAATTCATAGGTATTGTCCTCTTTATTTCCTTTTTCTGCTTTCTTCATGATTTTTAAATCAAGTAATAATAATAATTTTTTTATGTCGCTGTCTTTGCCTCATGATATTGCTTCTTGATATGTTTTTCATCTACCGAGCAATAAGTTTTCCTCAAAGAATTTTTTGAGATTCATATTAAATATTATCCAATTTTTTCTTTGATCAATGGTTTTTAATCATACATAAAAACTCGTCATCTCTTTCAGATATTTTTTAGCTTGTTCAGGATAGATATTTTCAAGAATCAGTAGTGTTATAAAGGTTATCGGTTCTCTAAAGTCTATGTAATTACTTGATTCCATTTGAGCTTGATTCATCCATTTATCATTGGTATTTGCTACTCTATTGGTGATAAATAACTCGGCAGTATATTGTATAGCATCTTTCAAATTCATCCCATACATATGATTCAATGATTCTTCTTTAAATCCTTTCATTACTTTGAATGCTGTAGTATCTCTTGTTGGATTTGGTATGATTGCATTTGGATCTTCCTTCCAGAGTCAGACACTCGTTCCTACGGTGTTTATGTTTTGAAATATACTCCCCAAAACGTTTAATCTATCTTCCGTTACCTCTAAATCTCACATCTTCTCTTTCAAAAAATCCTTTGTTACGACCAATGCTTGCTCCAGTTTCTTTTCTGGGTGTGATTGTTGTGTCATAATAGCATCTAACTGTGATTGTAATTGATTGTTTAACGCTATGGCAAATTTTTCTCTTTTTTCCTGTGTTTTTTTTATAAACACCTCATATTTTTCTATTGCCAATCCTGTATCAACGTCAAAATTTTTCGCCAATTCGCCTTTTGTTCTCTCAATATATTCATTGAATGAATGAGAAATGACTTTTTGTACAAAATTGTTTTCTATATCAAGAGTTGGATTATTTTCCATAAACTCTCAAATATTTTGCAAGATCTTATCATTTTCTAGATCTGCTAAGGTTCTGTTTTTCATGTGTAATGGTAATAAAGAGTAAAAAAATCATGTACATATTTATGTACTTATAATTATTTTCTAATCATTGTCAAGTCTATTTGCAAGTAAATATAGAGTGTATATTCTATGGAAAATCCACTCTAAGAACAGGTGATGTTGTCCTCTACCAGTATACAAAAAAAGACTCCCCATGGTATATCGAGAAGTCTTTTTATATAGTAGGTACTGTGTCTTAATGTCTAATCTGTTTCTTCGAAATTTTCAGCATATTCTTTGCTCTCTTTGATTATTGGAAGCAATCCTTCTGTATCGATTTTGAAGTCTCTGAGTATAGAAGGAAGCATTTTTATCATTTCTTGAGCACTTTTTTTATATCATTCTTCTTTTTTAGTAGTTTTCTTCACTATAGTTTCGAATATTTTATTAATGAAAGCATTCCTTTGTTGAACATAAGAAGATGTGATAGTCTTTGCATTATCTGCTGGTAAGCTATTCAACATAGCATCTATAGATGTGTATGGCAAAAGAAAAGCACGTAAATCTTGGATATCTTCAGGAAATGTTTCTGGATCAATAACAATCTTGCTATCGGTAATCACCTTTTTGTTCTTTAGTTTTTCTAAAACATCTTCGAGAACTCCAACTTTTTTAGTGTCATCTAAAACTTCAAAGATTGTACTTTGAATTTCATCCAACGAAACTTTACCTCAAACTTTAACTTCATTTTCAAACACATCTCTTGAGTTTTTTCACGTATTCTCTGTGTTTTTGGTTTTAATAATTCTAGTGCCTGTACCTACCATGATAATATATATAAATATATAAAAATATTATTGTCATTATACTTAAAATATCTAATAAGTCAAGTCTTTTTTATCTTTTTTATTCTATACTGCATTATGGCTTGTATTAGCCGATATTCACTACTCAAACCGTTTTTTCTAGCTCATCGATCATAATGCTTGCATACGATCATGAAGGAAGGGTGAAGTTGAGGAGAATATCGTCGCCTTGGAAATGGACGCTGACTCTTTGGGGAAATACCCAGATCGGTCTTCTGATTCCAAATATTTTGTATTCTTTGCATAATTTCAAACTTTTTTCTGAGATATGATTCTTCTCGAGAAGTCCTTGTTCTTTGCCTCCTGCTATACTTTCTTTGGGTGCCAATAAAAGATTATATCCGATTACCGGTCACGATACTAGCATATTCTCTGCATTGAATGGAACCTCTTTTCCTCCCTGCTTCGGATAATGAAAGAATATTTCCTCTTTCTTTGTATCATCAAAGAGCTTTATAGTATTAGTCTTTGCTTGATATATTCCGAATTGTTTCCCTTTCGCACTTTCGATATCTATGATAATATCTCCATCGAGTATGTGCAATCATTTATTCGTTCTGGTGTGGGCGTATTCGTTGAAGATCTTGCTTGCATAGGCCTGTATTTTGAAGACAGTATCTTTCTTGTCTTGTAGCTTCAGTTTTCCTTGCAGGATATCGCTCCCCTGCTGTGGGTTTTTTCCTTCAATGCCGAATCTTTGGTTTCAGAAGACATTGGGAAATCATTTCTTACATAAATTCAATATCTTCCTATTGGAAATGTCTTTTTCTTTTTCACTCAATTTTTTATTGGCTCTGAGTCTGATATAGAAGCTATTTTTGATGGGTGTAGTCATTCATATCGGGGTTGTGTGCCGTCATGTCTTCATGACTTTTGCTATTTCTCCCAAACTTTCTAGAAATGCTTTTTCTCCTCATAATTTTTTCAAGGCGCTTTTGTATATACAGATCCATTGTCTGGTTATCGCCTTTTTGTCCTTGAGTCCTGCGATGCCGAGAGAAAGCCTGGAAAGGTTGAATGCAGTGCAGAGATGATGCACAACGTCCATTGTATTCAGATTCCTTTTTTCAAAGAATACGAAAAATACATCACCCTCATTGGCTAGATTAAATGGCAATTCTTCCGTCACTATAAAATCCTGTGATTTCTGTTTGAATGAGAATAATCTATCGTCCATGTGGTGTATAATCTAGTAAAGCCTATCTTATCCCTTTTTCATTGTATGATCTGCAAAGATCTGCTAGTGGTTTCATATCTTTTTCTAGTATCTTTTGTAATGCTTTGCTTATATTTGCTAGTTTTTCTGCTACTTGTGGATGGTTGAGTTCTAAATCATGAGCTGAGTCTTTCTTGAATTTTTTTGTAAGAATTTCAAAAAGCTCGACCAAGGTATCGTAATCTAAATTGCCAATATCTCTTCCGAGTTTTTCTAAAGAACCATTGTATTCCTCTATTCTTTTTGCGTGCTTCATATTTCGATGTCTTTATCTGATAAATCTTTATATTCTTCGTGTGTATTCGTTACTGCCTGTTTGTTTCTATATAAAGCATCAAGTTCCTCTTTTGTTGTTATATGAGGGCCGATTTTTTTGGATTCTTGCATAAGCAATTTTTTTAAGAGAGTAAATGTCCTAAAACTTGCAAAAAAATTCGTTTTGAGTATACTTTATCGGTAGTAAGTATCAAGACTTACCTTCTACATTAGTAGTGATTACCATCTATACCATCTATTTACTCGTAAAGAGCATAGTGTATGCAATTAGCTAATATAAAAATTTCAAATATTTCAAGTTTTCCTTATCAACCAGATCTTTCCAATATTGAAGGTATGAAATTCTACAATAAAAAAGATAACGATGTAAATATACTTATTTGACCTAATGGAGCAGGCAAGAGTTGATTTCTCCATATTCTTAAACAAATCCTTGATATCTGAATCACTGATGAATATGCATATGATAAAAAACTTGTTCTCCTGCAAGGAAAAACTAATCATGTTATCCAGACCAATGTACAATCTATGGAATGATTACATAAACACTTCAGATATCCTGATAAAGATTCACGTGTTCTAGTAGAATTTATTCTTACGGAACATGATTATGCTAATATGGAATATATCGTAGATCATAGAGATCTCTTGGACGGAATTATTCATAAATATAGTACCTTGGATATCCAATATCCTGTTCGATCTCATGAACAAATTTGAAATATCCCTAGTTCTTTGATTTTGGAATGTTTTTTCGATTTCGATGCCAAGAAGATCATAATCGATGAAAAACAATTATCACATCAGGCACAATTTGTACTTTTGTATTTGAGAACTATCAAACTTGTACAGATCTGTATCGATATGTATAATGAATTTGAAAAGCAAGATAACAATCATCCTATGATTCCGCTTAAGAATGATATTGCTTTCCTAGGTACAGATAAAAGTCTAAAAGATATCCCTAATACTATAAATCCACATGCTTGGGATGAATTTATCTGAACAAAAAAAATATCAGGCTATCATTCCTCTATCGGATTCTATCTCTGCGCTAAAAAGATTCGAAACATTATTTCTGATCACTTTACTTTGAAAATGACCAAAAAAGATATAACCGATTATCCTCAAAAACTGGATCAATCAGCATTCTATACCTCACTTGTCTTTATCATCAAAAAATATTTCAATAAGACACTGACTGTCGAATATACCTATAATCTTCTTCATTTTTTGCTTATTGATGAATTTGGACAAAGCATTACCTTTGCTGAATTGAGTGATGGAGAACAATCTCTCCTAGCTGTAGTTTTTGCCCTTTATGGATATGATCTCAATCATGGAATGATTTTTATCGATGAACCAGAAATCCATTTTCATCCTCAGATGCAGAGAAATTTCTCTACGATGATAGAAAAGATAAATCAACATATAGGCACTCAATTCATTATTTCTACCTATTCTCCGCTTTTCATCAATGAATTTAATATCGGGAATGTCTATAGATTTTCGAAAATTAATGGAGAGACTTATATCAAAAACCCTTTTTTGAGCCTTTCTGCTGATGAAGCGACATTGGTCCATCTTCTTAAATTTGAAAATATGTCTAAGATATTCTTTGTAAATAAAATTATCCTGGTAGAAGGTGAAACCGACGAATATTTCTTTGAATTTTATCTCAAATATCTCCATACGCTTCCTGGATGGAAAAATAGGATCAATGATTATGAGATCATCAATATCAATGGTAAATGAAGTTATAAAGTCTGGAATATGTTCCTTTCGAGATTTGGATTGAAGTCGTTCTTTATCGGTGATCGGGACAATATCGTAGATTATTGATTTATGACTCAAGACGATCTTGGTTATTATTATAAGCAAGCGAGAACACATTATGCCGGACTCAAAAAAAGCGGTAAAACACACCGTCATTATAATAAATTAGTCGATACTATCAGAAATGTCTTTCCGCAAAAATATAGATATCTAGTCGCAAATATAGATACGCTCTATAAGGATAATGTTTTTATCCTCAAAAAATGAGACATAGAGACTTATCTTGGTATGTCCGAAAAGTGATTAGAAAATACCGTAAAATTTTGTCATCATGAATTCAAACAACGACTAGTAAATAAAAATTTTGATACCTGTAGACAGGAATTTTGAGAAATTTTTGCTACTATGTTTACCTCGCAGGGCAAAATAGTGTAACGTTTTATGTAGTATAGATGATTATCTCTTGAATATATCCAGAAAAGATAAGTATGAATATTCCCATTATAAGAAGTGACATCAATAGGATACTCAACATCCTGTTTTTATTTTTTTCTCTCGTGAGTATTTCATTTTCTCTCATCTGTTCTTTGTTGTCTATTGCATCGTTATATCTTTTCTCGATGTCATTGAGTTTGTATTGGAGGTTATTAATATGTATATTTTTTTCTCCTATGATATTTTTCTTTATCTGCTCTTTTTCAGTAGTATTCTTGTAAAGTAATATTGCCCTTTTGTATTTATGTTCCACTTCTTGTATTTTTTGCTGAAATTGTATAATTGCTTTATTTTTTTCTTCTATCGTATACTTCTGATTTTTGATGATAACATCTCTTTCCCTACAGATTCTAATAAATTTACTGATATTTTCATTCATGATTTTGACTTGCTCTTTTCAGAGTGACTCCCCTTCTCTTATTATGACCTCTTGTTTTTCTTGATTCACTTTTTCTCATTCCCATATTTTCTTTGATGATTCAATCTCTTCTCTGAGTTCTTCAATATCTTTTTTTATAGTATGTATTATCGTATCTATTTCGTACTCTTCTTCGATATTTCCACTCTGTACCACTTGATTAATACTTGTTTTTTGCGCTAATGAAGAATTTTTTCTACTCTCCCTTATTTTCTTTATAAGTGCATTGATGCAATAGACAATCACTATCAAAATAGGGAATAAAAGTATTCCTAGGATGATGTATATTTGTGGATGGATAAGTATCTTTACCATATCTGAGTCTTTATATTGCGTAAATATTTATAGTATATTTATATTATAATAGAAGTCAATACAAGTTGATTGTAATGTAAAATATTGGATTTTTTATTGATGTTATCTTTTTCTACTGATCCGCTTTGGAAACAAATTTACTCTAACTCTCTATTAGTATTTACCAAAAACTCTGCGATTATGCAGAGTTGGCTTGAAAACTATATATGAATTAGAGGCTATCCTTTGAGAATGAAGAATCCTGCGACTACAATGAATATGAGGGAAAGTCAGATGAAAATTAGGTTTTTGAGTTTTTCGTTTTTGATCATGCCCTTGAGTTGTCCTATTTTTTCTTCTAATTTTTGCTTTTCGATGATAGCTTCTTGTTTTTCTTTGTTGTAATCAGGTAATGCGATCATATGTTGAATTTTGGTTTCAAGCTCAGAAACTCTTTGCTGAAGGACAAAAATGACTTTATTTTTCTCTTCCAATATTTTCTCTTTTTCTTTGAAGATAAGAAAAAACTTTTCTACTTTTTGGTCGATAGCGCTTTCTAAATCTCATTGGTTTGAAAGACTTGTGTTTGTCGTAGTGTTTTGATTGATAATCTCTGAACTCAGCTCTTGATGAAGGGTCGCAAATTCCTGTTTCAGTGTAATAACCTCTTCTTTGGCTAATAATACCTTGTTTGCAATCTTTTTGTAAGATAATTTTCCGTTCTTGATATATCTATCAATAGTCCTTGTAGATATATTCAAAGATTTTGCTGCGACTTCTCTCGTCACGTTGTACGTTTTACTCATAAGACTTCGATAATTAATGATTTAAAATGTCATAGCTCACTACGTTCATGTAATGAGTTCGTTTTTCACCCACCAGAGGTGGGTAGGCTTATGTAATTTGCTTCGCGTAATGCATTACAATGTACCATTACATCACGAAGTGACAAATTACTCTATCTTTTTGTTTATTGGTTGAGGTCAAACTTTGTTGGCTCTACTCATTGGATATTTTTGAGTAGTGACTGAAGAAATAATATAATCAAAGCTCCTTCAATCATTCACAGAGTAATGGTATAGAGATATACAGGAGCAAAGTCTTGTACATAATATCACATAAAAAATGATATCCCAGATGTGTTTGGCCCTGCTCCCGCATTTTGTACGTATGGAATCAATATCACAGCAAATACCACAACAATACACCAGAGGTAGACAATACTTTTTCTTTTCATTTTTTATATGGTTATGTAGGTAAATAAACATTATCTTTTCTACTGATTATACTATTTTTTTTATCAAGAAGTAGATTGCACTGATGATAACTGATAATATAAATGTCTGTAGTAATGTCCCTAAATGTACAGTGATTCAAAGATCTAAATAATTGACTGTTTGTTCGAAAATATAGAGGACAATAATGTTGATAAGTAATGATGAAATTCAAAGGGTTATAATTCTGACAGGTAAGGTAAGGACATTGAGTATACTTTTGAGGACTGAATTGATAAGCCAAAATACTATTCCCAAAACTCCGAAGATGATGTAGGTATCTTTGTAAATGGATTGTATTTTAAATCCAAGCTCTGGTACATAATAGACGATGGCATACAATACTGCTCCGTTGACAACGATATTAACGAGAAGGTTTCTCAGTGGCTTCATACTATATGACTAAACGATAAAACGTTAAAACGATTGAACGATTAAACTAAATGAGCAGTAGTGAATATTTTATTTTAGATATTTGTCCATCGGTTTCAATGTCATTTAGTATATGCTTCTTGACATTTATTTATCATTATTGTCAATAATATGTTAATATGTCTACATTCTTGTCTCAATTAGTCGTCTAGAATATCGTCAAATACGTCTTTGTGACTGTCTTTTAGATATGTATGGATTGCATTTCTTGTCGCTAAGATGGCAATAACTGCTGCTCTTTTTCTCCTTGGCGATACTTCAAATCCATGATCTATCATTGTCTGATAGGTTCGATGTAAGACTTCCTGTATGGGTGTCTCTATGATAAACTCAGACAAGAAGCTAGCTGCTGCAGTTGTGATGTTTGAACAATTGCCGTCAAAGCTATAATTTTCTATCTTATTATCTTTTATGACTATATATACTACAATATCGTCTCAACAGATAAAATTCCCTTCATGCTGTTTGACCGTATATTCTTTCAAAGCAAAATTTTGGAGAGGGTTTTTTGCATATTCTTGTATCATAAGGTTACTTTCTTCAGACATATATGTTGGACGAAAAATGAAAATTGAACGATGGAACCCTCCTTGGTGAAGGACAAGCGATTGAACGATGGAAGGCTTTGTTGATTTATCGTTCTATAACCTATCGTTCTATAATCTAATTTGTGGTCTAATCTAGTCTATATCGAAGGTGTTCTATAAGTCTTTTGATCATGAGGATAATCCTGTTACTTATTTCTATAAATCATTTTGTTGCAATGATTTCAAGGCTATCTATTTGATTTGCAATATTGTGTAATGTAATCAAAAACTTATTTGAATTGATTTCTAATACGACATCGTATGACCCATCACTGTTTTCTGTAAATATTGCATGAATATTATCCAGACAAATGTGTTTCTCGGAGAGACAAACCTTTGTTTGGTGTACATCCATAGGAGTAAAAAGGCTTATTTGATTCATAGATGTCTAGGATATAAAAATGTCGGTACGTGCCGTTTTATGGTTTTAAAAAACAAATGCAATAGAAAAACTGTTTGAATTTTTGTGGAAAAAACGTCTTGATTTTTTTGTAAAAAGCATTATATTTTTTTGTTCACATTTTATAGGTAAGTACTTGTTTATGTCCAATAGAATTTTTGACAATCTTGTTAAAAAGCTGATAAAACATAAAGGAAAGCTGATTGATGGAGGCAAAATATCATTGCTCCTCAAATCCTCGCTTGCTGAAGATTTTTCTATACAGAAAATGTACAAGATCATTTACTATCTCAAAATCAGAGGGTACCTAGAAAATCTCAAAAAAAACATCTTTTTCGTCAAAGATCCTGACCATATATATAGTAAGGAAGAAATTATCGACATGTTTTACCGGCCCATCGTCAAAAAACACTGTACTGACTTTCTCAAAGGCAATCGATATATCTGAGGGCTGAAGGCTTTGGAACTTAATCTTTCATCATTCGATGCTCCTGATGAGCTATCGATTGTTAATCAATATAAGCAAGCGACAGAAGTCGTGATGTTCGATAAGCAGATTGTCTTCAAAACCTATGCGAAGAACAAAACAGATAATCTCTTCAAGTTTTTTCGAAAACTGACCAAAAAAGTGACTATAGGAAAACAGACCTTCCCTATCGCCGGTCTAGAATTGGCAATAGTAGAAAGTCTGTATAATCCTGGAATGATCTCCCAAGGATATATCAATGAACTTGTGAAGAAGGTCCTGAGAAAATATCATAAGGTATTGGATGTCCACGTCTTGGAGTCTATTTTGAGAAAGAATAAGCATAATACCAGTATCAATAGATTATATGAACTCAGTAAAACTATAGATCCTGTCTTGGCTGAGAAGTTGAAGGGGCTTATTAAGAAGTATGGATACTTTATATAACCAATTAAATGATTAATGGATTACGGATTACGAATTACGGATTAATTTTTCTTTTCCTGTAATTCAAAGACAAATCAATAAAGATTGTGTTCTTCGTTGATCTCAGTAAATCATTGTGTAATGGCTTTATATCAACTTCTTTCCAATATATTAATAATTTTTTCTGGAGTCCAATTATTATCTTCTCTTATTTTTTGTAATCATTTGCTGAATCATGTTATATCCTCCCCTTTTGGGAATAAAAACGGATATTCTTCTAAAATGATTAATTTTCATCATTGCTTGAGTATCTTTTTTACATTTTCCAGTAATTTATCTTTGTCTTGCATATAGGCAAGTAAGTTGCTTATAAATACAGTGTCTATTTTAGCATCCCCTATTTTTTCATAAAGAATTTCTGTTTCTATGTTTTCATTACTGGAGTATAAATGTTTTCATAAATGTAGCAAACGTTCTTTCATAAACGTCTTTTGGAGTTTATCTTTTGCTATGGTAAGCATATTTTTTGAAATATCATTGATAATCAGTATTTTCACTTGATCAAATAAAATGAAGGTGTTTGCAGTATGCCCAGTTCATGTTGCTAGGTCTAAAACCGTTTTTCCAAAATGATCTTGAAAATTAAATACTATAGTTTCTTGTGCTTCGAAATGATGTGTTTCGTTCATATGTTTGTCATAGTTTGAGGCTTCTTTGTCATATAATTTTTGCATATCTATGGCATGTGCCGTTGGATCTTTTTGATGTATTATCCCGTCTGATTTTGGTATTTCAAAAATTTCTATTGGATTTTTGGTTTCATGTTTCGTTGATTTTCAATATTGACGAAATTTAAATTCAGCATCTCCCTTTTCAACTTCTCATTGAATCTTGAAATATCCGTTGTTCAATATATATCATTTAGGAGTTCAAAAACCCGCACTAAATATTTCTCTATCTTTTGCTACTTCTTGCGTAAGTAATATAAATAAATTCTCGGCTATATTGTAATTGAGTACTTTACTATCTAAATGTGCAAAAGGAACTAATATTACCTTATGATCATTAGATAAGTTCTTTATTTTTTTTGCAACATCATTTATATTGAGATTCTCGTCTCAAGGTTGAAAATGGATATGCGTAACCAATCCATGCTCTGTATGTGTGCCATCACCATAATCGCTATCGGTAGAGTAAAGAATTTTCATTCGTTTTTTGTGATATAAAAAAACTATATATTTTATATATATTTGATTCAATAAGTCAATCCTTTGTGATATTTGTTTTATCTTATAATTCTCTCATACACTCTTCCAAAAACACCCCCAACGACTCATATCCATGATACGCCAATGCTTGTGGGACAAGGCTTTTTTCTGTCATACCAGGGATAGTGTTCACTTCTATAAAGTAAAACTTCCCCTTGCTGTAGATAAAGTCTATTCTGGACATGGTTTTGAGTTTGAGCTTTTTGTAGATCGTTACAGATATCTTTTCTAGTGTCGTTTGCATTTTTTTGTCTATCTCGGCGGGAGTGATTTCCTGGGTGTCTTTCCATTCATATTTTGCCTCGAAGTCGAAGAAGTCTCTAGACGTAATGATTTCAGTTGTGGCAATTGGAGTTACCTTTTTGTTGTAATCCCCTATTACGGAAATTGTGAATTCTCTCCCCTTCACGGCTTGTTGAATAATAACATCGTCATATTCTAAGATTGTTTGAATAAGTGCTTTAGCTTTATTGATATTATCAAAAATCCCTATGTCTATAGATGAGCCTCAATGATTGGGTTTTACGAAAATCTTCCCTTTGATTTTACATATTTTTATATCATCGATATGTTGAATAAGAAAGTCTTGAGGCACCGTAAATCATAAATCTTTAATCACCATATTAGTTAGATATTTATTCATACATAGACAAAGGGCTTCTGATCATGCAAAAAGAAATTCTTTCCCCATTATTTCCAGTAATCCGATTATTTTTCCATCTTCTATATATGATCCCATTGCCATAGGTATTACGAGATCATATTTTTCATGGAGACTAAGAAACTTATTTATATCTTCTGGAAGTACGAAAATATCAACCTTATGATGTTTTGCGAGATGTGATTTTATATTCTCTGCACTTTTGAGCGAGATTTCTCTTTCTTTTGTTCATCAGGTAAGGAGTGCGATTTTCTTCATAAGGAATTTTTCATGGATAAAATCTACATTTCCTAAAGAGTTTTATTTGGTATTCCCCATACCATAAATGATATGGTTGATTCATCAATTACTTCTTCACTATTTTCTTGATTTCATTCAATAACTCTAACTGCCCTTCTTGTAGCTTGAACATCCTTTTCATCTGTTCGATGACGAGGATATTTATCTTTTCGTCGATGTTGTGGATCTGAGTCTCTGCCTTGAGATTGATGATGTAATCATTCTCTGCTCTTTTGCGATCTATCTCTTCTTTCCTATTCTGACTCATCATGATGATAGGAGCTTGGATAGCAGCTAAACATGAGAGCACTAGGTTCAATAAAATAAATGGATAGGGATCGAATCCTTTGTTCATGAGGAATACTGCGTTGGTGATAATCCGTAATAATAATATCAGTCAGAAAATACTTATGAATGTTCGGCTTCATCCGAATGATGCTACGCCATCAGCCATCTTTTGCCCTAGAGTAAGTTTTCCTACGCTAGTTTCTAACAATTTTTCTGTGATATTTTCGTTTTTCTCTATGGCTTCTGCTACAAGTTGATTCATCTTTTTGATCTTTTGATTTTCTTGCTGAACGAACTTGGAGACTGGTTTCTTTTTCATGGGGAGTACATAGAAGATAAATCTCTATTACTTATAGTTTATGTAATTTTCTTGGAGATTCCAGTGAAATTTTTTTATAAAAAAATAATTTGCCTGATTACAAGCAAATTATTCCTTATCGTAAAAAACAATTTTACTACAACCATCTTATTACATCGAATCGTAATACGTATGGTTCGAGATGGTTGTACCCTTCAATGTGGGAAATTCTTTCTCTGCTTTTGATGGTAGTGCGAATGATTCGCTTAAATTCTTTAGGGAAGCTTTTTTTAATCTTTTCTTTGAGGGCTTTTTTTGATATGCCCCTCAATTGATATGAATAATCATAAGCACTTCCAGTCGCGTAATATATTAGCTCTGGGAATTCCTTCATTGTTTCCATGATTCTATCCCAAATATTACCTATCTCCCATGCATCATTTCTGATTGCACTTACCATTATGTGATCTCCTTTGGTATTGTAATTGAAACAAACCTCAAGGATCGTTATGATGGTTTTTTTTCTTTTTTTAATTTTTGTTTTCATTGTTTTTTAAATTTATTTTTCATATAATATTTATTTCTTGTATAAAGTCAAGTATAAAAAGCTGATCTTTATCCAATGCTTCACTCCATTTCTAGCTCTACTAATTTATTCAATTCTCCGGCATATTCCAGCGGCATTTTTTTGATGACCGATGAGAAGAATCCGTTGACGATCATTGTGGTCGCTTTGTCCTTGGTTAGTCAGCGAGACATGAGGTAGAACAGTTCAGATTCATCTATTTTTCATGCGCTGGCTTCATGGGCTACAATAGCGGTATCGTTGTCTGATTGGATCTTGGGGATAGTGTTGGATACTGAGGTATCGTCAAATAACAATGCATCGCATTGGGTGTGATTGGTTGCGTAGTCGGCTCACCTTCAAATGACAACAAGTCCACGATAGGTGTTGATACCTCATTTTTTTGAGATGGATTTTGCTACAATGTTTGATGATGTATATTTTCAAATATGAATAGCTTTGGATCCGGTGTCCTGATGTTGTCCTTCTCCTGCTACAGCGATTCATAGCATATCTGTCTTGCTGTAATCTCCTTTCAATATCGAACACGGATAGAGCATCGTCGTGCAAGAACCTAGGTTGCCATTGACCCATTCCATATAGCCACGCTCCTCTATCACTGCTCTTTTGGTATTTAAATTATAGGTGTTCGTCGATCGATTTTCTACGGAAGAATATTTCATCTTCGCGTTTTTTCCCACAAACACTTCAACTAACCCTGCATGTAATGAGGCTTTATCAAACTTCGGTGCTGAGCAGCCTTCGATATAACTACCTTCGGCATTGTCTTCTATGATGATCATCGTGTGTTCAAATTGTCCTCCCGCATAGGTATTCATGCGAAAGTACGCCTGCAAGGGATCGGTCAACTTCACTCATTTCGGTACATAGATAAATGTCCCTCAGCTTCGGACTGCACCATGCAAGGCTGCAAACATATGGTCGTTGGCAGTCACCAGTTTCATAAAATGTTTCTTTACAATCTCTGGATATTTGATGACGGCTTGCGGCATATCTTCGAAAACAATCCCTTTCGCAGATCGCTGCTCCTTGATCTGATGATAGACATTCAATGAATCATACTGCCCTCCTGCACCGGCTAAATACTTCTGCTCCGCTTCCGGTATCCCCAATCTCTTGAACTTATCTTTTATCTCTGTCGGTACATCGTCTCGATTATTCGCATATCATTGCTGGTCTTGATGTGGCTTCGCATAGTAGACGATATCGCTTAAATTTAGCTTAGAAAGATCTGGTCACCATGAAGGTAACTG